>Ga0065173_1000031_pt1 | contig 19912 bp, 7 predicted proteins | sample CryBogCBE10Oct08_FD_59217 | JGI IMG/M metagenome (GOLD analysis project Ga0065173, IMG submission 59217) | Freshwater microbial communities from Crystal Bog, Wisconsin, USA - CBE10Oct08 (version 2) (version 2) | ecosystem: Environmental > Aquatic > Freshwater > Lake | place: Crystal Bog...
GTACTGATTGTACCAATTAATGTTGTACCAACGTTACCAATTAAACTGGCCTGAATTGTTTGGCCGTTGATTGTACCAGCAAAGAATGTTGTAAAGTAGGCTTGACTAGAGAATGTGTTTAGTGAGCCAGTAACAATACCAGTAGCGTAAATGTTACCCCAGTAGTTTTGTGGACCACCTAAGTTTAAGTTACCTGTCCAATATGGTTGAATACCAAGGTTAGTATCTAAAGAACCCGATCCTTGATTACCAGAATTGTCAAAACGTAAGTAACCATAGCTACCACCCGGTCCCCAAGTAATACCAGCCGCGTTAGCATTGAGTTTACTTACTGCCGCCGACGCTATGTTAAGATTTGATGCTGTGGTGTTAAGTGTTGTTACGTTAAGGTTTGCGTATGTGCCGCTAGAGTTTAAGTTGCCAGCGATATATGTGTCGCTTTGTAGGTATGCAGTCGACCCAGCAACCATGTTACCGTTAAAGGTAGTTGTGCCACCAAAGGTGCTTGGGCCGTTTTGGAATGATGCGCCACCACTGACTGTTAAACTTGTTAGTGTGCCAACGGCAGTAATGTTTGGTTGGCTAGCATTAACTAATGTACCACCAAGCAGGCCTGTATAGTAAGGCAAGTATTGAGTAACGTTGGCAACAACGTTGGCATTGGAGTAAGCAGGAATACTACCTTGAATAGTTACAGAATAGTTTACACCGTTTGACCAAAATAATCCAGTACCTAGTGTTACAGATGTGTTGCTGGTAACCGTACCGCCGATGATGTTGTTACCGTATATGTAACCTGCTTTAACTACGTTAGCACCGTAAGTACCCAATGCTGACTGTAACTGTGTGTTACCATAAATGATTGGAGCACCGTTGGCAAATTGAATAGTTGCACTTGGTCCAAGTACTACTGTGTTAGCAATAGTAATGTTACTAACACCCGACAAGTATTGAATATAAGGCTGGTTGGCGCCAGCATATCCACCAACGTTGCCTGTGTAATTGTTAATTACTGTTTGTACGTTGGCATCGCTATAGTATGGAGCACCGTTACCAGCCCATGTTAAACCAGTTGTAGTAACTATACCACCACGTGAGTATAATGTGGTGTTAGCATCAATAACGTCACCGTTGATTTGGCCGTTAACGTTGATGTAACCACCAACGTTCAAGTTACCAGTAAAGGCATTCAATAATACCTGTACGTTACTGTTAGAATATGTTATGCCCGAACTATAACCAGTACCGTTAGGCCAAAAGATACCACTAGCATTTGCTATGATACCTGCGATGTTTGCACTAGTAGCAACGCTAATGTTGCTGACACTTGGAGTCGTAGTCCAAGTTCTTTGTCCAGAGATTGTAGTAGATAAGATCGCATTGTTACTGCCCACACCAAGGTTTGGTTCAGCTTGGTCTAGGCTCAGCCATTGGTAACGATCCGACGTAACTAAGGTTGGGCTAGTTACCGGAACACGACCACTTATTAATCTACTTTTCTGTGTCATATATTATTATGGGTTTGCTGTTTCTAATACGCTTAATAAAATTTGTCCGTTTGCGCCTACTGCTGGGTTTGTATTTCCAAATACCTGTAAAGCATCTGCGGTATTCAAAATTAATTTACCCGACAATACGTTAATTGCATCGTTAACCGGAATTAAAGCATTTGCTATCAATGCTGTTGGTACACCACCACGTATGTGGTTAGCACTTACCGCGTAGGTAATGTTACCGGTATTGGCAACCTGCGCTAGAAGAACAACAGTAGTATAACCAGTAGGTGCGGTATAAATTGTATTCGCAGTTGTAGTTACGTTTGCTGTAATTGTTTTGAATGAGTTTAAGACTGCCATTTTATATCCTTTTGTATACTTATGCTTCTAATGCTAGTATGTAGGGAGTCATCAACGCAAACATACTACGGTTGAAGCTGTCTCCGCTAATTACACCAGTAACTTGGTTAATTGTCAAGTTAGGGCCAATCATAAAGTTACCCTTGTGGTCTGTTGCAGTATATGTAATGTGACCACCGTTGGTTTGTATTACTGAATAAGTTGGGTTTGGAATACCGCCAAACTGTGGCAATGCGTTGGCCATAAAGTTACCGGCACCAATATACTCAAATGTATGCGCTGATGCAATAATAGCACTACGCTGATAGAATGTTATGTTGGCGTTTGGTGCTAGGTTAGCTGTGTAAGTTTCTTGTACGTTAACTGTCCACACGTTACCAGTGCCACTGTATGCTACGTTGTCAATACTATAGTAGTTGGTATCGCCGTTGATAATCATAACCTGGTTAACTTTAGGACTTACGTTGCTGGCCATGTTAAGGTTAAACACACCTAATGAACTATAGCCCTGTGTGTTACCGTAAGTTAGTAGCGGTCCGTATCCGTCGGCACGTAGGGCTACGTTACCAATACTGGTATCTGAACCGTTGAGTGTTACAAAGCTACCCGACTGTGCTACGATACCTTGTTCGCAACCAATGGTATAAATGTTAACCAACTGACTGTATGCCGAGTTCTTTAATACAATACCATAACCGTTTTGGTTGATAATTGTAAAGAAGCCAATAATCATGGCTTTGAAACCACTGCTACACAAGTTACCGTCAATGGTCACTGCGGTAGCAGTCGAAGCAGTTGTCTTACTGGTAATGTTTTGAATGTATGGACTTACTGTGGCCGCAATGTTACCAGTTGATGGATAAGCAAATCCGTTAGCGTTATAGTTACGTAAGGTAAAGCCGTTGATGAATACACCCGGGTTAACCCAGATTAAATCGCTGTTGGGATTCTGCGGTTGAATGAATACTGTACGCAAGTCATTGCCTAACAAGCTGGTATAGGCCGGAACTGTAATTGGATTGTTTTCTGTATACACACCTGGGCCAACTTGAACTGTTTGTCCAGGTTGTACTACTGCCAGTGCGGCTTTGATTGTGGCAAATGGATTGTTAAATGATCCTGCGTTTAGTGCGCTGTCGTTACCAGTTGATGCACTAACATAAATTGTTCCGCCCTGGCCGGCAATACCAACACCAGACACAATGTTACCTTGGGTTAAGTTACCCAGAGTCATGTTGCCTTTGAAGTTACTTGTTACATAACCAGCTGTGATGTTTGTACCGTTACTAAAGAAGAATCCCGAACTGATTACGTTACCTTGTGTGGTAATGTTTGCACCAACTGTTAAGAAGTTGGTAACCGAGATGTTACCACCTGCATTGATGTTACCTGTGATACCGGCACCACCAACTACTTGTAATGCACCACTGTTTGTACCGTTACTTGCAACACCAGAGTTGGCCAACAAGTTACCAAATGTACCAGTACCTTGACCTGCAATACTACCTGTAACACTAAAGCTACCACCAGTGTCTGTGGTTAGGGTCATTGAGCCAGAGCTTGCGCTAATTGTGGCACTACCAATGTAAATTGTGTTACCGCTTAGGTACAAGGATGCAAATCGCTGTGTTGCACTACCCAGGTTATAGGTAACGTTAGCTGTTGGTATAATGTTACCACCAACTGTTACGTTACCACCAACGTTTAAGTTACCACTGATACCTGTACCACCAACAACTACCAAAGCACCAGTTGTTACGCTTGTACTAGATACCCCACTAGCGGCAACAATGTTACCTGTAGCAGTAATTGTGTTACCGACTGTTAAAATAGTACCAACGTTGGCACCACCGTTAACTTGTAGTGTGTTGGTTGTACTGTTTGTAAAGATTAAGTTATTAGCACTTAAAACGTTACCTAAGTAAATTGGCTGTAAGTTACCTGACCAGAATACACCGCTGTTGGTATATAAACTTGTACTCCAAATGTTACCAGCCCATACGTTGCCAGTAACACCAACACCGCCCACTACTTGGAATGCACCGCTGGTAGTATTGGCACTATTAATACCCGAGTTAGAAACAACGGTATTGTTACCAATATAATAAATCAAGTTAGCGGCCGCTAGCGCACCACCTTGGTTGTACTGAATTTGTCCAGAAGCACCAGTTGGGTTACCGCCTGTACTACCTACGTTGATAACGTTGTTGTTACCTGCCCAGTATAAGCCGCTTACTGTATAAAACGCATTGGCATAAATGTTGCCCTGTGCGCCCATACCACCTGCAATAGTTAATGCACCTGTAGTGGTATTAATGCTGGTTGTTGCGCCGCTGATAACTAGGTTAGAATCAACCGTTGCATTACCATATATTCGTGTTCCGCCTAAGAGTTTTGCCATACTGTATTTATCGCCTTTTATAATCCGTATCTACGGCGCAATGCATTGAAGTTTTGTTGTACTTCATCTGGGGTTAATGCACGGTTATATTGTTTGTAAGCGGAAAAATTTCCATTAAAACTTGTCATTCCACTTTCGTTTGTGCCAAGATAGTATCCTCTACCAGTAGGAATAACAAAAGTACCCGTAGTTGAAGTTAATACTGTTCCGTTATAATAAACTTTACAGGTTGTTCCATCATAGGTTACCACAGTTTGATACCATTGGTTCAATAAAATTGGGTATGAGGGCGTAGATGTGCTAAAACTACCCCCGCTTTGATTAGTCCAAAATATCGGACAACCTGTGGTATCAGTGGACAATGCACTAGGCGTAGCTACACCAAATCTAAATCCTGACACATTATAATTTTCTCTGTGAGAAATTTTATTACTATACTGACTGCTTGCATTAAAACTAGTGTGTAGTAACCAAGCTTCTATAGTAAAAGTACCTGTATCCAGGGTTGGTAAAGATCCCGTCGACGACGCAAAACCTCGCAAGGTTGTGTTGTTCATATTGAATGATGGTGGCGCTACATTGAATGTTGATGGAGATCCAATCGTGTCTGTTCCAAAATTAATACCGCTGGACATATCGTACCAGGTTGCGCCTGTACCAGGGTAGCTTGCTGGTTGAGCGGCATCAAGCCATAATACTAAACTGTTGTCAACTACTGGTGCACCTGTGTATTCATCGTACACACCCTGTATATAGTATGATCCAGTACTATCAATTTTTCTCACTGTACTTGAAGCAATTAATGTATTAGCGGCAGTAACACCTTGATAGATTGTAGGTGCAGATGAAGCTTCTAGCTGAGCGCCCCAAACATAAAAACCTTGTCCTACTGGTATATTTCCTGTATCGAGACCATATTTGAACTGTGGGTAGTCAGATGCTGTTTTACTAAATGTATAGTAAACTCTGTACCAACCGTTACCAACAGATGATATTCCTCCGGTCATTGTTAACGCAGGATCTGTTGGTATTATACCGGTTACTGTTCCTGCAGATAAATCAAAATTTATAGTGTTGTTATATCCAGTAGTATACATTACCATACTACCTGAAGTTCTTTCTGCCGCTTTGAAATATGTACTATAGGTGTAGGCTGTATTTGGATTAATAGTAATAGCACCTCTGAAGTAACTATAGTAAGTTGAAACGGCATTATTACTAGCAAATTTTCCAGCTGTTAAAGTACCATCTGGTGCTGTGGTTACATTACCAGTTATAATAACACTATTAGCATATTGCTGATAGTTAGCCCAGGCAGAATTTGTAAAATCTTGAGAGTAGGATAATAAATTTTTAATTGCAGATGAACTAGCCGTCGGATTATAGGTAACTTCATCAAACAAACTTGATGTTATAGTATTTGCAGTCTGTCTAGTTGGGTTAGCAATATTGGCTAACTGTTTTAATCCATAACGTGGTGCTAATGCATTATAATTTTGTTGTGCCTCGGCTGCCGTTAGCGCACGATTGTATATCATAACTTGTCCAATACTTCCGGCTAAAAAATTGCCACCGCCGTATTGTGCAATGTCTACCCTACCAGTTCCGCCTACTGCTACGTTTGTGGGATTCGCCCCAGTACTTACATAAGTAGAATCTAGTACCCCATTCACATAAAGCGCCATACCGGTCGCTGTATTAAAGGTAACACAAGCATGATACCAGGTGTTCAAGTTGAATGTTGTTACAGATGTAAATGCACCAAAACTAGACCAGGAACTGTGTCCGTTTTGTAGTTTTGTTCCACCACCAAAATAACTGAACTGGCTATCGCCACTGACTACGTTGTTATTGGTTCCATAACTAGATAGTTTGAACCAAAAAGATTTAGTATAGGCTGTTTGACCCAGTGGTGTTCCGCTACCGTTGCCGTACTGTGTGGTACCATTAAATACTTCTGCACCGCCGCCGTCAGTTGAATTAAAAGTAGGAGAGCCGACTAGTGTAACGTTTGCTGTTCGCCCAGGACTGAGATCGTATACTGTTGTGCCCGATCCTGTATAACTAGATGTTTGTCCAAAGTCTAACCACATGGTCAAACTGCTATCGACTACAGGTGCACCGGTAAATTCATCTATTGTACCATTTACTAGTAACGTGCCAGTGTTGGTTAATCTACTTGCTATAGTTGCCATAGATTATCCAAATATAGTGTCGATACTGTTGGTCGCAGAATTGTAGGTTGTATATACTACACTGGTTGTATTACCACTATAGGTAAAGCCAACTCTGGTGTTAGTATAAATGTTACCACCTGTTACGTTGCCGTAAGTGTTGCCGTAGAAGCTACCTGTAATATTACCGCTTACGTTTAAGTTACCACCAACGTTTAAGTTACCACCTACGCCAATGCCACCTGCGGTAATAATAGCACCGGTGTTGGCATTATAACTTGGAGTTGGAACTACATAGGTTGTAGTAAGAGTACCAGTTACACCTGTTGCGGCAGTTAAAATTGGTTGTCCACTGTTGAACGCCGATCCACCCGGTGTAGTAGACACCGTTATTGACGTTGTAGTTGCTCCCGACAATACATAGTAAGGTGTGTTGCCAGTAAAGCTACCAAACGATCCGCTGAATACAACCACGCTGTTTGCCACAGGAGCAAATGGTGTAGTAGCAAATGACAAGTTTGTATTTTGATAGGTAATGCTGGTAATTACGTTAACGTTGCTTTGTGTAGACAAGCCGTTAACAAATACGTTACCACCAAAATAACTTTCACCGTTGGCAATTAAGTTAGCACCGGCATAAACGTTACCACCAATGTTAGCACTATTGAAAACACGCAATTGGCCACTTAACAAGAATCCTTGATATGTTGGCAAATATGCGGCTACGTTAGCGTTACCATAGTTGCTGGTAATAAACGGAGCACCATTGGACCAGAAGTAACCGCCAGCTAATACGTTAGCGGCACTTACGTTACCACTTAGGCCGTTAGCGTTAGAAACAAAAATATTACCAGCTTGTAAGTTGCCAGTAAAGTTAGGCATAAAGTAACGATAAGCATAGCCTGCCATATCAGTGTTACCGTACAAGCTAGCACCATTACCTGCCCAATAGTAAGAAGTAGATGTGACGTTAGCGGCAAGAATGTTACCTGCGTAGGTTGGTAAGTAACCGGCTACGTTAGCATTAGCATAACTAGTAAAGCCAGCTGTAAAGCTAGCACCGTTGGCATAGTAAACACCATTGGCTGTAATAATATTACCTAAGTTGGCTGTTACTGTAGTTGCGCCGCTAGTTAAGTAAGTTGCGGCAGCCGCGTTACTATAACCATAAACTTGACCGTTACCTGCCCAGAAGAAACCACTTGTGGTTGCAACTGCTTGGCCTGTTACAATGTTACCTGCCGAGTAAATACCGCCATAAGGTACAGTAATAGCACCAACGGTTGAACCAAAACCAGGTACTGTATTTGCGTTGGCTGTTACGTTACCTTGAACTAAATCTGTTAAGGTAACAATTTCTTGGTTAGTGTAAGTGATGTTTTGTACTGTTAAGTTACCAGTAATAAGGGCATTACCTAAACGAACGTTGGCCAACTGACCACTTTGTAAATAGTTTTGAACGTTAATGTTACCATAACCATATGGTAAACCGTTGGCAGTCCAGTATATACCGGCACCGTTGTTGATGTTGATATTACCAGGAACACCCTGTGTTAAGTATGCGGCTACGTTACTGTTACTATAAACAGCAATACCGCTAATGACGCTGGTTGCAAAACTTACACCGTTTGGCCAGAACACACCATTATTACTAATAATGATGTTAGAATAAATGTTGCCTCCAGTGACCAAGTTGCCGGTTATATATACGTTACTTGTTGCACTACCAACGTTGATGTTGCTGGTAATGTTAGAAGTATATAGGTTAACGTTTGCGGCAGTATTGTTAGTAATTGTAGTTGATATTAAGTTACCAACAATGTTTGCATTACCGCCAACATATATGTCACGACCAACACCAATGCCACCATATGGTACAATGATAGCGCCAGTGACAGCATTACCACTTGTGGCATTACTGTTAGCAACAACGTTACCATTTAAGATTGTTCCGTTACCAACTGATAAATTAATTAAGTTACCAAACTGTATAATGTTACCTTGGATCGGAGTTTGAACTGCACCCCATAATCCACCAACAAAGTTTGTAGCAGTTAAGTTACCTGTACTTGGTTGATATTGATAAACTGTAGATGTACTTAAAACAGAGTTACCAGTTTGTACGTTACTGAACGTTGGGTAGAACACACCCGAACTAACACTAGGGTTAATCTGACTTTGAATCGATACGTTGGCAGTTTGCGCTGTACCTGCTAATTGACTAGCCGCAACGTTTGTAATGCCCGAACCATCACCAATCAGTCGAGCACCAAGGTTACCAATAAAGGCCGCATTAACGTTGCCAGCAATAAGATTACCACTACCGTTGGCAATGGTCACGTTACCATATGGGTCAAAGGTTGTTGTAAAACCACCTGATGTAATTGTTACGTTGGTATATGTACCAACTAAGTTACCACCAACAAAGATATTACCTGCAACACCCAAACCGCCATAAGGCACAATGATAGCGCCAGTGTTACTGCTGGTTGTTGGAGTTGCGGCATTGGCAATAATGTTGCTGGTAAAGAAACTGCCAGATCCATAAGTGACACCATTGGCCCAGAACACACCGTTGGTAGTAATAATGTTACCAAGGTTGGCTGTAACTCCAGTGGCACCACTTGTCAAGTATGCCTGTGCATTAGCATTTGAGTAAGTACTCAAGGTGGCTGTAATACTTGAGCCGTAGCTGACACCGTTGGCCCAATATAGACCGTTAGTTGTTGTAATATTACCAAATGTACCTTGTGCGCCTGTATTACCAATTGTAGCGGCTGTAACTGTAGTAGCAGTAATAGTGTTTGCGTACTCTGTATTGTTTACTGTTTCGTAGTTGATTGTGGTAATGTTACCGGTAACTGCCAAATTACCAACTGTGACATTGCCCGGAAAGTTTACGTTATTAGTACCGTTGGTAACTGTTTGAAATGTTATGCCGCCAGGACCTTTAAGATTTATCGGAATGCCAGTGGCAAGGTCGTTATCAAAATAGAAACTACCCGATGCCGCATTCAACAAGAAGTTGCCACCGTTATCTACTCGCACTTCGCCGTAAGAAGTGCCACCAAAAGTAAATCCAATAGAAGTTTGCCCACCAGTGGGGTTAGCCAGCGTCAAGTGACTGCCGCTTTGAACTACAGAACTGTTGTTAACGGAAACTGTTGTGTTGGCTAGTGTTGTACTACCGCCAACATACAAGTTCCCTGCAATGTTGGCATAACCGGCTACTGATAGATTGCCGCCTGCTCCTACGTTGCCACTAAAATAACTTGCACCAGTTACACCTAAACCGTTACTGACTACTAAACTCTGTCCTGTTGCCTGTGTGCTACTTGGTGTACCGGCCTGTACAGTAGTAATGATACTGTTATTGATACTGGTATAAACACCACCACCACTAGGTGCGTTTAAGTTTAATGCGGCACCGTTAGTAGCTAAGGCATAGTTTTGTGCCGATGGTACAATATTAGTATTGTAAATTGCGGCACTAGTACCGCCAACTAAAGTTTGGAATATTAATCCACCTTGGCCGGAACCAAACTGCATAGTTCCTGTGGCTTGTATGTTACCACCAACGATTGCATTACCGGCAATGCCCGCGCCACCTGCAACAACCAAGGCACCTGTTGTTGTGTTTGTGCTTGTGGTAGTAGCGGCTACCACTACGTTGCTTGAACCACTGCCTAATGTAACCGATCCATTTGATACAAAGGCTGTGCCAGTTGTAGCAATAGTGCCACCAGTTGGATTATAGAAACCGTATTGGGCACCTTGGAATTTGATACTCGGTGCGGCAAATGTACCAGCTGGTGCATCTAGGTTAGATGAAACTACTGTTGTACTAATACCACTGCCCGGGAAGCTCCACGCCGATCCGTAAGTCTTGGTGAATATTCCATCACCTAAAACAATACTACCAGTGTTACCTGTTGTAGCAATACCATTATTAAGTACTAATGTTGTACCAGTGCTATAAATTACACCTTGTGTTGCTATACCACCCAACGAAACAATAGCGCCAGTTACGTTACTGGTACTTGCTGTGGTTGCACTGATTACCAAGTTACCTTGTACTGTTTCAGAAGTACTAATAACTTCTCTATTGGTGTAGATAATATTAGCGACTGTTAAATTACCAGAAACCGTTATGTTACCAGCACTGATGTTACCTGTGTTGTTTAATAGATATGCGGCTACGCTAGCATTTGAATATGCTGTAAAGACGTATGGTGCACCGTTGGCATAAAATAAATTGTTAGTTAATACGTTACCGGCTGTTACATTGCCAACTGCGTTGACGTTACCGTTAACGTTGATATCCCCACCAACACCTAATCCGCCTGCGCCAGAAACAACCAATGCTCCAGTTGTTGCACTAGTACTAATTGTTCCTGAACCTGCAACTAAGTTACCGCTGATTACTGCTTTTTGCCAAACAGCTAAACTACCACCAATCCAAGTGCCACCAGCTACTTGTAATGCGCCAGTGTATTGACCAAATACTGGAGTTGTTGATGTAATAACAACGTTACCGCCTGCTGAAATATTATTCCAACTTTGTGTTGAATTACCTAAGTTGTAGATTACATTGGATCCGGGTAACAGGTTACCATAAACTGTAATATCGGGACTACCAAGGTTGATATTACCAATGTTACCAGTATAAGCTGGCAATGGCTGTGCAACGACCGTCCATGTATTGTAAGTGGAGTTGTACTGATAAGTAACTCCATTTACTGTTGTGGTTTGTCCATTAGACGGGGTTAAGGGAAATGCCATATTCTATTATCCTAAAAAGGCCACTGACCAGTTATCGTTGCCATCAAAGTTGATTGAGCCAGAAAGAACTCTAAATTGTAAACTATCGCCCACTGCCATCTTAACAATGGTACTACCACCAGTGTGGTTCATAGAAGTATTAGTTCCGTACTCAATCATGATTACATTTTTATTACCACCGTTATAATTTTGCTGTACCACTGCTTGAAGGATACCACTGTTAGTATTACTACTGGTTCTTGTTACCAAACATACTTGATACAATCCAGCTATTGGCGCTGTAAAGAACCCAGTAGTTGTATTTAGGTATCCACCTTGATTGAAATCAACTGTAAAATTACTACTGGTTACGTTGGCTGTTGCGGCAATAGGGGTTCCACCACTACCAATAACACGGAACGCTGGAATGTTTGGTTGACTAACTCCGCCAAGACCGCTAACTACAGCGTTACCACTGATAATGGCATTAGAGGCTATCACATTAGCAGTTGACGACACGTTACCGTAAACAGTTAGCTGGTTGGTGTTACCGTCTAAGTTCATACGAGTAACGCCAGGAGTAAACCAACGGAACTGACCGTTGTAGTTATCTATCTCCCAGTTTTGTGTGGTATTACCGTTAAAGAATCCAATACGTGGGGTTGGAGTTCCTGAACCAGTATTGCCAACAAACACGCCCGATCTTGTGTCATTTTCGTTGAATACACCAGCAAAATAGCCCGACCCTGCTAGCAATGTCAAGTTACCGGCCATTTGTACTGTACCGCTTGCCGCACCCATAAAGATTGTAGTCGAGGCATTACCAAAGTTCATCTGGCTAATAGTGGTTGGTATTAGGTTAAACGGACTTACCTGTGCGTTAATTTGATTGAATGCACCTGTCGGTGCAGCCAGGATGCCACTGCTACTATTGTAGAAAAAGTTGGTACTTGAACCTAATTGTGTGTTACCTGTGTAGTTACCAATGTTACCATAGGGAATATAATATACACCACCTGGGAATCCGCCACCTGCCACAGTAACATAACTGGCCACGTTGGCATTAGAGTTAGTTGTGGTTGTAATAATTGATGAGTTGCTGGTCACTGACGGTGCAAAAACATTTAACCAGTAACTGCTTGTTGAATCTTGTGTGTAACGATAGATAGCATCTGTTGTGCTGTTGTACCATACGTCGCCCGGTACCGGGTTAGCCGGAGGAGTTGCGCTGGTTGTTGAACGCACACCACCACCAACAATGTTACCAGTTGTGGTAATGTTAGCGGTTGAAACTAACGAAACGTTTGAACTGAAGAAACTGATGTTGGCACCAGCAAGTACACCATTGTTGTTATACTGTAGTTGACCGTTAAGGCCGGATACGCTTGCTGTACCAGTTGAGAATGGAGTACCGTTTGAAAAATACAAACCAGTACCAACAATGATACTGTTGGCTTGTACGTTACCACTGTAAATACCAGTGTTGGCCAAAATGTAACTGACGTTTGAAATATTACCACTTATACCAACTGTGGTAATGTTACCAGCTTGTAAGTTACCGGTGTTTGTTACTAGATAAGCGGCTACGTTGGCATTTGAGTATACGCTCTGCGCGGCAATAATACTGGCACCATAACTGGCACCGTTGGGCCAATAGAATCCATTGGCTGTGATATTACCGGCTGTTATGTTAGCCCAAGAAATTGGGTTGATATTTGCTGTATTTGCACCAGAATCATTGGTTGATGCAAATGTAAAACTTTGTAGTGATTCGTTCCAGTATAAGGCTACGTTTGCTACAGAGTTAACACCGTCGGCACGATTGAATATGAAACCTACGTCAACGTTGGCCTGGGTTGCCGCAGAGTTAATAACCGTCATCGAATCGGTTAAATTAACTACGTTAGTTATCAGTTGCCCTAGGCGCGGTCTAGTTAATGCCATATGTTATTCACCATTTGTAGTATTTATCACAAAACAATAAAGGGCCCTTTTGGGCCCTTTATGATGTTACTAAAATCAACTAAAAGTTATTAAATTGTTTGATAAACTTTTCTAACTCTTACTTGGTTACCAGCGTTTGTTGCTGTAAAGTTTAGAATTGCGTTACCACCGCTTACTGTAGCAGTTAGCGCACCTGTACTTGAACCCATTGTTGCGCTGTTGATTACTACTAGGTTAGCAGTTGCGCCGTTGTGTATCAACAATGCATCAAATACTTGATAATTTGAAGTACCGTTGGTAACTTGTACTGTGTATTGTGCTGAACGATATGTGGCAGTAGCAAAGCTGTCAATCTGCGTAGCAGAACCAGAACTTGCTACGCTTACGTTAGCAACAGACCAAACTTCAGCACCGGCAGTATTGTAAGTTGTTGTGATTGTTGGAGTAACTGTGCCGGTTGCAATATACAATCCGTTGTTGTCAATACTTACTTGCATTGCACCGTTAGTACTTGACAAGCTAGTTACTGTTTGTGTTGTAGTTAAAATACGTACATCAATAACGTCAGTTGAAGCAGGAGCTTCAGTAAATGTCAATACCGTACCACTTGTTACAGAGTAAGCTAGTGTTGGGATCTGTACCACACCGTTGATACTTACGATTGTACCAGCAGTTGTTGTGCTTTGACTTAGTCCCCAAACAGTTTGTACACCGTTACCTGTAAACTGTTGGTCAGTTGCAATGGTAATTACGTTAGTTTGTGCTGTTTGCCATGCAGTACCGTTGTACCACTCTAGGAACCCGTTATCTTTGTTATAACGCATCATACCAGCTACCGCAGTACCATAACCGCTAGTACCCGGACGCTGTGCTTGTGTACCAACTGGTACTAACATTGCATCAGTTGAGTTAATTTGTAACTTAGCACCAACTACTAGTGTTGATGTTGTAGCTGAGTTACCAATGATAACTTGGTCGTATGTTGCGCTTGGACGTGCCCAAATCAATGTAGCATCGTTGACACCTTTGGTAATAACGTCATTACCGGCTGTACCGCTACCGTTGAATATTGCGGCACTACCATGATACACGTTACCTGTAATACTAGCACCACCCCAAACCTGGAATGCGCCTGTGTTAGCTGTTAAGTTATTGTTAGTTGGTAATTTTAATGTAAAGTTACCACTTGTTGCAGTATTACCATGGAAGCGAGCCACTTCGGCTGAGCTTACAAAACCGCCTACACCAATAACAATATCGTTGTAACTACCAGTACCACCAGTGGCCATAACCAAGTTACCACCAACTGATGTATTGGCTCCACTTGCAAACAGGTAACCGTCGTTTGATTTGGTAATTGTATAGTTAACGTCACTGAACGCATCACCAGTGAAGCCCATATCCATCCAACCTTGGTCACCCACTGACAAGTTATAGTTGTTTGGATAAGCAATAAAATCACTTGAACCAGTATTTGTTGCGTTAATTAAAGCGTCTTGTGTATATTGTACACCAGCACCAGTTATACTTGTGCCACGTTTAACAGCGATTGCACTTGTTAATGGAGTTGACTGTGCTAGCGAACCAATAAACATCTGACCCGCTGAGTTGATATTACCAAGTACTGCTATACCACCGTTGGCAATTACCAATGCGCCGGTTGTGTTATTGTTTGTGTTGGTAGCGGCTGTTAATACTAGGTTACCGCCTAATGTACTGATACCGCCAACGTTCAATGCACCACCAATACCAGCACCACCTGTGCCAGTTAATACTAAAGCACCAGTTGTTGTGCTTGTGCTTGCTGTGGTAGAGTTACCAACAATGTTACCTGCATAGATAGCAGTACCTGTTGACACCACAGTAGTAAATGTTGCGGCTGCCGGAGTGGCATTACCAATAACTGTGTTATTAATACTACCGCCAGTGACTACTAAGTTTGGACTACCAAGGTTAGTAGCGTACTCAGTTGTTGTGTTTAATGTTGTAAATGTACCTAAGCTAGCATAAATGTTAGCAATTGGTGTGCCACTTGTACCAATATAAGTTTGGCTACCAGTAATAACAGCATTACCTGATGCCAAGTTAGTAAATGTTGCGTATGTGGCAGCAACGTTGCTTAACGCACTGATATAACCACCGCTGATTACAGCATTAGCAGTTGAAAGGTTGGTAATAGCAATAGTACCAAGGCTTGGAATAGTAATACCACTAATACTACCACCAGTAATTACAGCATTACCAGAACTAAAGTTAGTTGCTTGTAGTGTGGTAAATGTACCGCTAGTGATACCTGTAATACTACCACCAGTGATTAATACGTTTGGTGAGCTGAAGTTTGGTGCATATGAGCTTGCACCACCACCTGTACCAGTAACTGTAATACCTGGCAATGTTAATGTACCGCCAACATACAAGTTTCCACTTACACTACCATCACCGTATACTTGTAGCGTACCGGTATTAGCACTTAGACCACCTGTGGCTGTGCGAGCATTGGCTAAAATCATGGAACCAAATTTAGCACCACCGTATGCAGTACCAACGAACACGTTGGCTATGTCTGTTCCTGCGCCATACCACTCTAGATATCCAGTGTCGTTGGCACGACCCATGAATGCCGCACTATCAACACCGTTGTAATAGTGCATTTTGATACCAATATCAAATCCATCATTGGTTGTTAAAGGTGTCAAGTCGCTTGGTGTATGTAAGTTGATAATTGGATCGTTAACACTTAATGTGCTAGAACCAATGCTTACGCTATTACCTGTTACACTCAAGTTACCACTAATCGTTAAGTTACCTGTAATAGTCGATTTACCACCAACGTTTAAGTCGCCACCAATACCAACACCGCCTGCAACTACTAACGCACCAGTGTTGGCTGTTGTACTTGCTGTACTGGTACTTACATATAATTGGTTGCTTGCGCTTAGTGTTGTAAATGCGCCCGAGCTGGCTGTTGTTCCACCAATTGGAGTAGAGTTAACGCTACCACCTGTAATAACAGCGTTGGCAGTTGATAAACCAGTTGTGGCTGTAACATATTGTCCAGCTAATTGAACTAGACCTGTAATACTACCACCAGTAATCTGAGCATTGCCTGTTGAGAAGTTTGTACCTTGTAGTGTTACAAATGTACCACTAGTGTCACCAGTAATACTACCACCGGTAATTACAGCGTTGCCTGATGCTAAGTTTGTAAATGTTGCGTATGTTGCGGCTACGTTTGATAAAGCACTAATGTATCCGCCACTGATTACGGCGTTGGCTGTGTTCAATGAACCAAAGTAGCCAGTTGTAATGTTACCAGCCACTGCGTTAACAGCACCACCGGTGAATGTGCCACTTGCGATTGTAGCATTGGCCGCATATAAGTTTGTAAATGTACCGTAGGTGGCACCAATATTACTCAATGCACTGATGTAACCACCAGCAATTACAGCGTTGGCTGTATAGAAGTTTGTTACTGTATCGTATGTTGTACTTACGTTGGCTAAGCCAGTTAAGTAACCACCGGTTACTCGAACGTTTGGTGATCCAAAGTTTGCTGAGTAGACTGTAATAATGTTAGCACTTGTACCGCTCAATGCTGTAATGTTACCAGTGCTTGAATTTAGTGTAGCAAGGAATGCCGTGCCAGCGGCAATGTTTGCTAAGTTGTTTAAGTAACCACCGTTGATGAATACGTTTGGACTATAGAAACCAACTGCTACAGTTTCATATTGAGTGATAGCAGTTTGGATCTGTGCTGTGGTTGTATAAACACCAGCAACTGGAGTACCTGTTGTACCTACAAAACTTGTACCACCTGTGATTTGAGCATTACCAGTACTGAAGTTAGTACCAAATAAAGTTGTAAAGGAACCTGTGCTACCTGAGATTGGTGTATTGATAATACCGTTACTTGCTGTTAAGGTACCTGTGCTTAGAGTCAAGCTGTTGGCTGTTACGTTACCAATACGTAAGTTAGCAAAACCTGAGTTATTAATTGTGCCAGCAGTTGTTCCTGTTTCAACTGTAGCAATACCTTCAAACGCTTGATCTGATTCTTTCCAACCTAGGAAAGCGTTAACTGCGCCAAAGCCAGGCATGCTGGCCAAGTTGCGGTTCACCAACATACCAATGTCGTATGTTGCCGCGCCTGTGTATCCATTGTTGAATACAATCAATGGATCGTTAACGTATGTGTTTGTTGATTGGATTGTGGTTGTGTTACCACTGATACTCAAGTTACCAACAATAGTAACGTTGGAATTAAGTGTTAAATTTTGGTTAAACTGTCCACCAGTTAACGTATTATCCGCAATTTTTGCGTAGGTAATCGTTTTATCGGTAATCTGGTTATTTTGAATACGGGTAACGGCCATGCTCAGATCCTTGTTTATTTAGGTATACTGTTATTTATCGCTACAGAAATATTTCGGACCTAGGGATTTATATGCTGTATTCTGAACGTAGTGCGTTAAAATTTGTCAGCATTTCCGTAGAACTTAGGGCACGATTATATATCAAAATAGAGCCAATACTACCCTGGAACATACCGTCTCCGGCCCATTCACTACGTCCGATATAGCAATATTGACGAGTTACGTTTGCCGCTGTATATCCCATAGTTTGGCTGCCAGCGGCCGATCCATTTACGTATATAGTTCCTGTTGTGCCTGACATAGTTGCGCCAACATTATACCAGGTATTATAGGATAGTTGAGCAGTAGATTGAAACTGTGTACTATTACCACCATTGCCAACATAAAATCCAGGGTAGCCCGATGTACCGTAAGTTGACGCTAATAGTATAGAGTTATTGCCGGCTCCGTTACCAAAGTCAATAATACGTTGCCAGTAGTTGTAGGCAGATATTTTGATCCAGGTATTAATAGTAAAGTCGCCGTTAAAGTAAACACCATTTGGCACTTGTCCGTATTGCACCGATCCTACTGTACCCGGGCTAGGTGCTGTTCCTGCTCCAGAGAATACTAGACTGGTACCATCATAAGTAGGACTGTTGTACAGAGTGGCATTGTTGCCAAGGCCGCTTAGGTCATACCAGGTTGAACCTGTACCAGGATAACTGCTAGTTTGACGACCATCTAAATATAATATTTGATTTGAATTTACTACTGGTGGTGGAGGTGTGAATATAGGAGTAATTACAATGCCTGTACCAATTTTAATTCCTGTCCCAATGTTTAGTCCCATGCTAACTCCGGAACATTAGAATACGCCGCCAGATAGGGCTACACGTTTCCAGGTGTTGGTTGCAGTACAGATATAAATGTAGTTTGCATCATAGGCAATTTGTCCTGCGGTGCCTGTGCTAGTCGATGTTTTTGTTGTTAGAGGACTTGATAGTAATCCAGTTATGGTAATATTTCCTGTAACTGTTACATCTGTTGCAAAAGTGCCGTTGTTTGTTACTGCAACAGATAGATAACGAATATCTACTGAGTCAGTTGTTAACGGTGCTTCAACAAAAGTAATTTGTGTGCCTGGGCCATTGACTGTGTATGTGTTAGGGTTTTGTACCACACCGTTGATACTTACAAGTATACCAGCGGCATTGGTTGGATTGCTTAAATTGAATGTTTGGCTTGAGCCGTCACCGTTAAAAGTTTGATCGCTTACTGTGGTAGTTACCGGAATCCAAGCACTACCATTATAATATTCAACAATGTTGGTATTTTGATTGTAGCGAATATAACCAGCTACACCAGTTGGACGTTGTGATTGTGTACCACTTGGAATCAACAAAGCTGTGGTTGAGTTTACGTTAACTACTCCGCTAGTACCAGGAACAATATTAATAGTCCCTGTACCACCAATGATGTTGTTAGTGTTAACGTTACCAAATTGTACGCCAACAAAGTTGGTGGCAGTAATGTTACCTGTGGCAATTAAGGTAGTTAGGTTAGCCTGTGTGGTATATAGATTACCAGCAGTGATATTGGCTGTTACTGTCAGTCCTGTGATGGTTGCCGTATTAGCAACAAGTACATTGTTGTTGATGTAATTAACAGTTGCCAAGTTGGCATTAATAGTTGTAATGTTACCTGTTACAATAGTTGACAAGTTAGAAATTAAATTGCCAATATTGCCATTAGGTGATAACACGTTACCACTTGTAGTATTGCCAGCCACAGTTAAGTTAGTTAATGTACCAACTGTGGTAATTAATGTTTGTGTCGGAGTAATAACGTTACCAACAATGTTACCATAATGAGTTGCAATGACGTTGGCTACGGTTAGATTACCTGTGTTTGGATTATAGGTAATTGCAGTATTGTCAAATACCTGTGTGTTACCCGATGCTGTGTTACCAAACAATAGATTGTAATTGTAGTTGGTGCTAGAATTTGTTACGTTGGTATACAGACTAACGTTGGCAGTATTAACTGTACCTGTGATAACTGCGGCGCTGTTGGAAATACCATACAAACCAGTATAAGCATAACCCACCACATATAAAACTTTTGTTGGATTAGCAGTAACCACACTAGGAATATTGTCTGGAAAGTTTACAGTTCCAGCATCGTAGTCAAAGAACCAACTGTCGTTGTTGCCTGTACCATCTGGGAATAACTGTGTGCCAGTTGACTGTGGTGTAGTACTAGTGCTGGTATCAAGATAAATTTTAACCTGATAGTTGGAATTAAAACTTGGGTCAATCCAATTGGTAATACCAGTTTTCCAAGTTACAGATGTTGGACTAGTTGCATCTGCTGTAGTTTTTACGCTGTTGGTTGTAGCATCACTGTAGACTGTTACTACAC
>Ga0065173_1000039_pt1 | contig 18471 bp, 3 predicted proteins | sample CryBogCBE10Oct08_FD_59217 | JGI IMG/M metagenome (GOLD analysis project Ga0065173, IMG submission 59217) | Freshwater microbial communities from Crystal Bog, Wisconsin, USA - CBE10Oct08 (version 2) (version 2) | ecosystem: Environmental > Aquatic > Freshwater > Lake | place: Crystal Bog...
GTCTAAAACTGGAGGATGGGATGGCGGTGGAACATTGAATTTCAAAGCTGGAACCATCAATCTAAATGGAGCAAGCCCCCCGAGCGTATCAACCCCAAAAGGGTTAACCGAATACATTATGCCAGATACTACATTTGACAACAGTAAAGGATGGATTGCCAAACCACAAGCCATCAAGAGCATCGTAACAAGAGCACCAACACATGAACCGTATCCCTATCACAATCAAGGTGTAAAAGAAGGAAACTCCGCTGAACCCGGACAACCATCTCCGCCTCCCGGTGCTCCAAGTATGCCTAGTAATTGGAGTATAACTAAAGGATGAGTAAGTTTACGTATACGCTACCATCTGGTGATACCTACACAGTGCAAGGTCCACCAAATGCTACCCAAGCAGAAGCCGATTTGATTTTCTATCAGCAAGTTGCGGCTGGTAGTCTCGTGGGCTACAATACTGGACAAACTTTATCAAGCGTTTCTGTTACTCCGTATACATTTGAGTTAAGTCGTCAACAAAGGGGAACTGCCGGGGTAACTAATACCCCAGTTTTGGCAGTTAATGGAAAGGCTGACATATTGAATGGTGTCTTGGCATCGTTAGTTGGAAATACTGCATCAGTTACGGGTAACATAAGTGTTGTCAAAAATGCAAATATTTCCACGATAGTATCAATCATTCAGAATCTTCCATTGATCAGTGGTATTCCCACTCTGACCAATGTCCCAGTTTCAAATGCAGTGACCCAAGTCAATGTTCTTCAAGCAAAGGGTAACAATCTTGGCCCAAATGCGGTTGGTCCCCTCTCGCCATTCCAAGTTCAAACATTACAAGCACAGGCATCAAATTTTGTTAAGCAACCTTACAATGTGATCACACAAGAGAAAGGCGTGGGTAAATATGGATTTAACTGTTATCAATTAGAAACTTCTGGGCACGTAAAGCCCGGAACATCAGCTAAGTTTATTGAGTCAAACCCTAACGATTTCGTTTCTACTATGTATAGTCCAAGTATATGGACTGGACAAGATGGTGTCAATAGCTTAGATGACGTATTGACAAATGAAGATTTGCAGAACACGGTCCAAAATAATCTAATGCAACATGGATATGAAGGACTCCAAGCATCTGGTGTTATAACAAATACTTCACAACCGACGGCTACTGTGAACACTGGGTGGGTGTACACAGGAGCAGGGCTACAGCCGACTACACCGATATCACAACTTGGTGGAGACTTCACGTTGCTTGGTAGTCTTCTTGCCACCTCTGTTACAGACTATTCCACATTGGGATCTGGTGTAACGAGCAATTTGAGTAGCAATACGATAAACACCGATTTGTATAACTACAATAAATTAAATACCACTTTGACTAATACGGTCAATAGTGATGTTGGCGCATTGGTTAATAACTCGGCTGTTTACGGTCCAGAAATAACCACTGCTTGGGCAAACAGTGGGTCGGGAAATGAACTGACCAACCTGATAAATGCCGGGGTGAACTCCATCAACGACACGAATTATACATTAAATAACCTCGGTGGCCTTGAGTCAATTGCCGGAATCACTTCTACTAATCCTCTTATTGCTCCAACAAATTCATTTGGATCTATCACAAATGCATTGGCAGACTCTGGAACAAGTGGGTTTAATCAATTTAATGCATTCAATTCTGAATTGACTAACCTGCCGAATGTCGGGACTGCTATTACCGGAGCATTAGATATCTTAGGAAAGTCATCACAGGCCGCTATGAATTTTGCTTCAGAAGCAACGAGCCTCGGTGATTTAACGAGTTTGGATAATTTGGGCAACATTGCATCTGGTGCATTAGACAACCTTGGAAATCTTGCAAGTAGTGAGCTTAATAACCTAGAAAATCTTTCATCCCAAGCATTAGCTGGAATTTCATCAAGTCTGGATAGTCTTTCAAATCTAGGTGATTTGGCATCTACTGGTCTATCTAATCTTGGTAATTTGGCAAATCTTGGAAGTTTGTCCGGCTTGGCAGGGAAGTTCGGTGATTTGAGTAACCTGTTAAACACTTCAAGTCTCGGTAGTTTATTTGGAGGCAATAATGCTTTGATTTCTGGAATTCAGACAGCCGCAGGGTTCAGTAACACCTTTAACCGAGACACATTAGATGCGGCGGTCACGAGGATATTGGGTAATGCAAAAATCACACCACCCTCATTTGATTTCCCATCCGCTGAGTCGCTTGCATCATCATTGGATATATCGTCTGCTACCAACTTCTTGGCAGATGCAAAAAATAGTGCATCTGGTCTACTGAGTAGCTTGGGATCTGGAACATCAGCCGCCGCGTCAGCCACTTCAAACATACCAGTATTCACGCAAGATCAAATTAACCGTCAATTGACATAAATATGCAAAAGAGGATACTGCCATTACTACATTCATCGGATACAGTTCAATAAATCAAAACAAGAAGTTCACGTTAGTGGATTCAGAATTGGTCAAGCGTGACTTGTTAAATGCCTTAAATATTCGGCAAGGCTCTGTCGTGGGTATTCCTAATTATGGCACTACAATTTGGGATTACCTTTTTGAAAATCAGACTATACAGACTGAGGAATTGATATTAGCAGAAGTGCAGAGAGTATGTGGTCTTGATCCCCGTGTCTATTTAAATCAGATTCAAATGTATCCGCAGTTGAATGGTATTCTAATCACATTAGAAGTTACGATTGTTCCAAGCACCGTTCCTACGCTTCTGAATGTATTCTTCAATCAGACTAACCCGGTGGCTTCATACGTTTAAGTATGTAGTTAATAACTATCATAAATAATAGATACATTGTGAATCTATTATCATGACAGCAACAACTACACGACAAACAGCCATTTTTGGTGTTCAAGATTGGAAGCAACTCTATCAAACATACCAAGAAGCAGACTTTCAGAGCTATGACTTTGAAACACTTCGCAAATGCTTTGTAGACTATCTTACTCTCTATTATCCAGAAACTTTCAATGATTATGTTGAGAGTTCTGAATTCATTGCTCTCTTGGATGTTATGGCATTCATGGGTCAATCGCTTGCCTTCCGCACCGATTTAAATACTCGTGAAAACTACATTGATACCGCAGAACGTCGTGATAGCGTTGTCAAACTGGCTACTCTGGTTGGATATACTCCCCTTCGCAACACTGAGGCAAATGGATATTTAAAAGTATTCAGCATAAGAACCACAGAAGATGTTGTAGATTACAATGGCATTGATCTTTCAAATGTCACCGTTAACTGGGCTGACCCTAGTAATTATGACTGGCAGGAACAATTCAATGCAATTATAAATGCGGCACTTGTTTCTACACAACGAATTGGCGTCCCCGGAAGTAGTTCTGTCGTTGGTGGCGTAACGGTTGATGAATATACCGTGAACCTTGTTCCGGGCTATCTTCCAGTAGTTCCATATACTTCCACGGTAGATGGAATAAACATGCCATTTGAGGCAATTGATGCAACTGCTGTTGGGCAATCTTACGTTTATGAGCCAAGCCCCCTGCCAGACGGTCAGTTCAATATCCTATTTAGAAATGATTTGTTAGGATATGCCAGTGCGAATACTGGGTTTTTCTTTTATTTCAAACAGGGTGTTCTTCAAAATCAAGACTTCAATCTTGCGGAAAGAATCTCCAATCGTACCGTTGATATCAACATTGAAGGTGTAAACAACACAGATATTTGGCTATACCAGTTGGATAATACAGGGAATGTTGTCAAAGAATGGACCATGGTTGATAATGTCTATGCCGCCGCTGTTGAACAAGGCGATACCAGCATCAACACTTATTTCTCGGTGACGAGCAGAACAAATGACCAAATAACTCTGAATTTTGGAGATGGGGTATTCAGTGCAATACCAGTTGGTCAATTCCGTTGCTATGTTCGCGCAAGTAATGGCCTAGAGTATATCATCAATCCAGCAGATATGCAAAGCATCATTATTCCTATTAACTATGTTAGTAGAATAGGGCAAGTTGAAACGTTAACTTTTTCATGCGGACTCACTCAGCCGGTAAGCAATGCACAAGCTAGAGAGACTATTGCACAGATCAAAGAGAACGCTCCTGCACGTTATTACACTCAAAACCGTATGGTAAATGGAGAAGACTACACAAATTTCCCATTTTCTACGTACAACAGTATTCTAAAAAGTTCAGCCGTAAACCGTGCCAGCATAGGTACAAGTCGTTATCTTGATTTTGCCGACAACACTGGAAAATATTCAAGCACCAATATTTTTTCAAGTGATGGCGCTCTTTGGGAACAGATTGACGAGCCATCGTTTATCTTTAGCTGGACCACCAGTAATGATATCTACGATGTGATAACAAATCACATTGACCCATTGATATCGGCGCAAGGAATGCAACAGTTCTACTATGCAAATTACCCTCGTCCAAACTTGTACAATACCCCATTTTTAAATGGACAACCATTAATATGGAACCAAAGCACATATTCGCTTAATGATTGCTCGGGGTATTTTTATTCTTATTCTCCGAATGGTTCTGTCATATATCCTTCTATCAATGGGTATAGTTCATCGGCTGAATTTAACCCACCAAGATATATCACAGTGGGGTCACTTGTTCAATTTGTTGCTCCGTCTGGATATTTCTTTGATGAGAATAATTTATTGGTAGCTGGAACTCCAACAAGAGCAGGTCAGCAAACTATACTTTGGGCAAGTCCGACTGCGATCATCAATGATGGGACAAATCAAGGGCTAGGAAACAATCCACTTACAGGAGAAGGCCCAGTAGTTATGAATATTTTTGTTCCTACTGGCGCTATTTGTAAAATGGTAATACCAGCATTTCATTCTGATTTCCCTACGGCCATCATTCAATCAATGATTCAACAAATCATCTTGAACAACAATTTTGGATTAGGGTATAACAATCTATGGGTTAATGGTAATCCTCCCGGATGGTACTTAATAACGTCGGCAAATTTGGATGTAAATGCCCCATTTAGTTTAGCGCACCAACAAGATACATCTTCTTCTGGAATTGATGCAAGTTGGTTAATTCAAGCCACAACCACTGGAAATGGCCAGTATACAATCACGAGTCGCTCTCTTGATTACTTCTTTGGTAGTGTGATACAGACTAGATTCTTTTATTATACCAATCAGCCAATATATGATAGTAGAACTGGAACCGTGGTTGAAGACTATATCAATATATTAAAATCAAATAGCCAACCTAACAGTAACCTTCCATTGCAAAATGACGTGGTTGTTCATATCATTGATCAGCCGGTTGAATCAGATGGTTACGTAGATGATTATGAAGTGATTGTTAGTTTCCAAGATAATAATAATGATGGAATACCAGATAATCCAGATTTCTTTGATACTATTGTTGCATCAAGTCAATGGACTTTGAACATAGCATCTGGTAATTGGTTGCCACAGCAAGAAAGTGATATCAACTATAAATTGGTATTCTTCCAAGACACTGTTGACTTTGATAACTTGGAGAGATATCTATTACTTGACGCCGGTGTCGTAAATAGTTCATATCCAACAAAGTCTGCAATTGAATTAGTGATGTCTCAATATTTGGTTGGGCAAGTATTCTATGCATATGGCGATGTTCAGAATGCTGATATTATCTCGCAGAATTTCTATGTATTAGCGGCTGACACGAATGGAGTAAGATACTTAGTCTCTGATAACTCAGGTGACTATCTGACAAAAATCGGAAGACAATCGCTGTATTTCCAATATAGGCACAACAGTCCATTGACAAACATTATTGATCCGGGTAGCACAAACATCATTGATTTGTATGTTGTCCCCAATGATTATTACGTATCATATCAAAATTGGATAACCGATACAACTGGAACCGTTAGCGAACCGACTCCTCCCACACTGGAGCAGTTAACTACTGATTATGCGAGTCTTCAACAATATAAGATGATATCTGATAACCTGATTGTCAATTGTGTTGACTTTGTGCCACTGTTTGGGGCAAAAGCCGATCCAAGCTTACGCGCAACAATTAAAGTCATTCCAGCCGCAAACACGACAGCAACAACCAACGAGATTAAGACGTTAGTGGTTGCAAATATGAATGCATATTTTACTATAGATAATTGGAATTTTGGTGATACTTTCTATTTCTCTGAGTTGGCCGCGTTCCTGCACCAAAACATCGGAAGTATCATTGCATCAGCGGTGCTGGTTCCTATAAATCCACAAAAGTCATTTGGTGATTTATACGAAATAGGATGCGCCCCTAATCAGATTTTTGTAAATGGGGCAACCGTGAATGACATTGAGGTCATTCAGACATTGACAAGCACTAATATCAAGACAGCACCGGGAAGTGGAGCAATTTAATGGCGAAATTAAGAACAGTAGACCTTTTACCAGAAATTTTTCAGACACCAGTCAACGAACAATTTTTAGCCGCTACCTTAGATCAACTCGTCCAAGAGCCGCAGTTTAAACAGACCCAAGGGTATGTTGGACAGCGTGTTGGACCGGGTGTGAATCCTAACGACTACTATGTTACCGAGCCTACTGCTACAAGAACAAATTATCAATTAGAACCCGGTGTGGTATCAGTTGATCCAACACAAATCAATAAGATTGTTGATGCAATTACCTATCCGGGTATTAACGACGCATTGGCAGTGCAGGGTGGTTTTGTTGATAATGCCAACAGCCTATATAAGAGCGAATACTATACGTTTGACCCATTTGTTAGTTTTGATTCTTTGGTTAATTATAATCAATATTATTGGCTTCCAAATGGACCAGATCCGGTTACCGTTGCTCCTACAGATATTCCTACAACTGGCGATTTCACAATTACTAGAACAGCCGAAGGATACACAGTTAACGGATATAAAGGATTAAATCCAACAATCATGCTTGCGCGTGATGGTATATACAACTTTTACGTAACCCAGAATGACACGGAAACTGTTACCTATCTTGTTGGAAATAATGGCACAACTTCATATCTGATAGATTACGAAGCAAACCCTACGCTTACATTAACTCGTGGAAATACATATGTTTTCAATCTATCGTTAAGTGGGAGCTACCCATTCTATATTAAGAATATAGCAAGCCAAGGCACTGTGAATGTCTACAACAACGGTGTCACTAACAATGGTGCTACCTCTGGGTTGATCACGTTTACAGTGCCTTACAATGCGCCAGACACTCTGTATTATTGCAGTTCAAACGAATTTAATCTGCAAGGTCAATTAAACATTGTTGAGCCAGATGCAGGCACAGGTCCGGGGTTCTGGATTCAGACCAATCCGAGTGTTAATGGAACTATACCTACTGCTCCGAATATCAGTGCGCGTTCTGTTCTTGGAGTCATTAATAACGGAACTGATTTGGGGACTGTTGAGTTTGATGTTCCTATATCTACCGCTCAGAGTTTTTATTATTCTTTGACAGTTGACCCAAGTATTCCAAATGTAAGTTTGATATCAAATATTCCATATGCGAATATCAATAATGTTTCTGTTGCTGACTTCTTTGTTTCATATCCTACTGGGATTGATGGTATTACTGATTTAAATAACCGCACAGTTATATTCTTAGATCAGACGACACCGGATACAAAAGGAATTATATTTAACATAAGGTATGTTAATGGAATCATAACCATAAATTCTATTCAAAATACACCAGTAAATCAGAAAGTTGATATTCAGTTTGGAACACAATATTCCAATACACATTGGTATGTCGCTGGAAATGGAGAATTCACGCAAATTCCATTGCTTACAGCAGTGCTAGATACTCTTTACTATCAAGATGGAATAAATCCAGATTTCTATGGCGCTATTCAATTGGTGGACGTTGACCTTGGTGCGGTGATTAACATCAACGACATTATTGGCTCAAAAAACTATGTATCTCCTAACGGCGTAGTGTTCTCTAACGGCATGCTGGTTACCTTCCAAGGAAACGTGAATCCATCATCATATTCGGGAAACAGTTATTTTGTTGAAGGCGTAGGCTCTTCAATTGTTCTTCTTCCAGTTGGTAATTTTGTCACCCCAGAGCCATATACACAAGCACTCGGTATCCCTTACGACACTACTCCATTTGATGTGGGTAACTTTGATGGCTCCGTGAACACACCGCTAACGCCTGACTATGTCACTATTAATCGTGCGAGTCCAGATTTAAACGCATGGTCAAGAAGTAATCGTTGGTTCCATATTCAAGTTATCAATGCGTCTGCGACCTACAACAATACCGTGGCTGATGTTAGTAAAGTACAAAGAGCCGTTCGTCCTATTTTGGAATTCAGAGCCGGAACAAAACTGTTCAATTTCGGAACCCAAGGAGTCCAAGCAGTTGACATTATTGATTTTACACAAACAAATGCACTATTGAATGTGAATGGTCAAACCACCTACAGTGTTCCGGGGCAAAATTTTACTGTTGAGGCTGGCACAAGAATCATTTTTGCAAATGATGAAGATTTAGATGTTAGGGATCAGGTATATGTGGTGACATATATTGTTCCAGACACAGTTCCTCCTCTCATTGCTGAACCTGTAATTTACCTTGTTCCTGATGGAAATGGAAAGGTTTTAAAAGATCAAACCACTGTTTGCTTATACGGAGAAACGCTCAAAGGAGTTAGTTTCTGGTACGATGGACTAAATTGGATATGTGCTCAACAAAACGCAATCAATGGGCAGACACTTCTGCCACAAAAGACAAGTGTCAACCAGCCACCTCTATTTGACGTATATGATCAAAATGGATATAGCTTTGGGGATCAAGCCGTTTATCCAAGTTCTACGTTTATTGGTAGCAAACTGTTTAGCTATGCTTTGGGATCTGGCTTGCCGGACACTGTCCTTGGATTTCCACTTAGCTATCTAAACATCAATAACATAGGTGATATTGTATTTGAAAATAGCCTTTATGATGACACATTCATATATGTCCAAAATTCAAATACCAACACTGTAAAAGTTAGTGATGGATTTGTTTATCAGTATTCCAATAGAATTGACTACATTAAAGAACTTGGTTGGCAAACGGCAGTTATGCCGAGCACGGATAGACAACAATTTCAATTCGTTTATGACGGAACTCCATTGCAGTTAGATGTCGCAGTTTCTACAGAGACGACTGTCCCCGCAATCCAAGTATTTGTTGGTGGTAAATTCCAAAATTCTTCAAACTATACTGTTACAATCGGAACAGATACTACGACTATAAATCTCACCACTCAATATATCTCTGGTGACGTAATTGAGGTAGTTGTAATCAGTGATCAGATAAGTCAGGCTGGTTTCTATCAAGTCCCGATGAATTTAGAAAATAATCCTCTCAATGGCAATTCGGCATCTTTCTCATTAGGGACACTCCGAGACCATTATAATACCATTGGGCAGAATATGTATGGTTGGGTTGGACCAATCAACGGGTCTAACAATTCCCGTGATCTTGGTAATATAATTCCATACGGTCTTCAGATTCTTCAGCAAAGTAGTCCTCTCACGTTGGCTGGATATTTCTTGCGTTCATCTGAATACGATATATTCCAGTCAATTGACTATAGTAGCAGAGAATATATTAAGTTTAAATCTCAGTTAATGAATACCGTGGCTAACAATGAATTTGATTTCTGGCCTGTTGCGAATATTCTTGATTGGTGTATCAACTATATTACGGCTGGCAGAACAAATATGAATCCGTTCTATTGGAGTGATATGTTGCCACATGGTGGCGGTTATACTGAGTCTGTCACTGTAGTGAATTATATAACTACGCAGACATTTAACCTGAATGCGACCTACACATATACTTCTGCGAATTATCTTGGTCTTTCCGTGTATCTTACCACAAATCCCAATACATCATTGGAATTGACAACATTATTGATTCATGGAGTTGATTATGTTGTTTCTTCGGAAGGACCAACACTTACTATTAATGATAAACTTGAAGTAGGAGATATTGTTACTATCCGCGAGTATTCAAATACTGCTGGTAGCTTTGTTCCTAATACACCATCTAAGATGGGATTATATAACAAGTATATTCCTAGCATATATGTTGATACGAAATATATAAATCCAACAACTGTTATTCAAGGACATGATGGAAGTATCACGGTTGCGTTCGGTGATATCCGTGACGAAGTTCTTCTTGAGTTTGAAAAGAGAATCTATAACAATATCAAGACGCATGGCAACCCAGTGCCGTTGACAATTGATGAAGTTAAACCCGGATTCTTTAGAACTACCAATTATACGAATCAGCAAATTCAAGATATTCTTAATGAGGATTTTTTGAGTTGGGTAGGATGGAATAAACTTGACTTCAAGACGCAGAACTATATTTCTGGTAACCCGTTTACTTACAACTATAGTGATTGCGGTGCAAAGTTGAGTTCATCAGATCAAGTGTCCAATCTTATAGAAACAACTGTGCCCGGTGCATGGAGAGGAATCTACGAATACTTCTACGACACGATTGCGCCAAACACCCGTCCGTGGGAGATGCTAGGATTTAGCGTTATGCCAAGCTGGTGGAAAGTTCGGTATGGACCAGCACCTTACACCAGTGGAAACTTATTATTGTGGCAAGATTTGGAATCCGGTTATGTAGCTGATCCAGTCGCTCCATATACGAATCCATTATATGCGCGTCCCGGCCTGACCAACGTTATTCCGGTTGGATCAGAAGGAGAATTGTTATCACCATTGCAGAGTGTAATTGGGTTATATGATTCTATATCGTTTGAACAAAGTTGGAAAGCGGGAGACGGATCTCCAGTTGAGTACACATGGTGGACAAGCTCAAGCTATCCATTTGCAGTTATGCGTTTACTTGCCCTGACAAGACCTGCTCAATTCTTTAGTCTGTTTGCTGACCGTGACCTCTACAAGTATAATATAGATATAGGGCAATATCTATATGACGGAAGATATCGTTTGGATGCAAATGGTATTCAAGTGTATGGAAATGGAAACAGCAAAGCTAGTTATATTAACTGGATTGTTGATTACAATCAGCAGTTGGGTTGGAATAGCACTGATCAGTTGACCGCTGATCTACAGAACCTTGATGTTCGCCTGTGCTATCGTATGGCTTCATTTACTGAGCAGATGTCATTGGGTATTACCCTTGAAAGATCAAGTCCTAACAGCACGAATAGTAGCCTCACTTTGCCTCCTGAAAGTTATCAGTTGATGTTATATAAGAATACTCCATTTAATGAGATTTCTTATAGCGCGGTCATTATTGAAATCGTTCAGGGCGGATATGCTGTGTACGGTTATGACAATATTTCTCCATACTTCAATATATTTGTAAGCAATTCTGCTGGAACAATGACCACTGTTTCTGCTGGCGGCGCAACTGTTACCGTGCCCTCTATGTATACGAAGGATGTTGTGCAGATTCCATATGGTTATGTATTCACCAATACTGCTATCGTGGTTGACTTCATTTTAAGTTATGGAAAGTATCTTGAAGCACAAGGAATGACATTTACGCAAATTGAAAATGGATATACACTGGACTGGAATCAAATGGCCCAACAGTTCTTGTATTTCAGTCAACAAGGATGGCAAACCAATACGTTGATAAATCTGAACCCAGCCGCAACCACTTTTACCGTTACACAGCCGGGGGCAGTTGCCGACACTATTGCAAGTATCACTCCTGAGAACATGTTGCTTGATCAAAATCGCAATGTAATTACGACTAACAATTTAATTATTGAGCGTTTGAATAACAACCTATCCATTACGACGACAGTTGGTCAAAATATCTCCTTCTTGCGTCTGAGATTCACTAGCTATGAAGATATTATAGTATTCAATAACGTCAGTATCTTTAGTGATTTGATGTATGATCCAATTACGGCGGCGAGACAGAATCGTGTTTCTCTTTCTGCATTCACTAGCACACAATGGGATGGGCAGTTGAATGCACAAGGATTTATTCTTAACAGCAATGATGTTCCTAAGTGGCAACCAAATGTCAAGTATACTAAAGGGCAAATTGTTCTTTATAAGAACAATTACTGGCAAGCCGCCGACATTGTTCAGCCTGCATCAACCTTTAACTATGCAAATTGGTATAAGAGTAACTATGCTCAGATTGACCAAGGATTATTGCAGAACCTTGCCACTAAAGCAAATCAATTGGCCAATAGCTATAATGTTAATTCCGCAAGCCTGAATCCAGATCAAGACCTATTGAGTTATAATCTGATTGGCTTTAATCCAAGACAATATATGTCAGATATCAATCTGAATAATGTGAGCCAAGTCAACATCTATCGTTGGTTCATTGAGACAAAGGGAACCTTACGTGCGGCTGAACTTTTCAATGGTGCCAATTTAGGTAAAGAGACGGGACAGTTTGATATCTATGAAAACTGGATGATTCTCCTGTCTACATACGGGGCAAATGCAAATCGCAGTTTCATTGAAATTCAATTAAACGAGGCGGATTTAGTCGCTAATCCGAGCACTTTGCAGATAATAAATCCATCACAATATAGTGTAGCGGATCAAACTGTGTATTTCAATAACCTTTGGGCCGCAAGCACGGTAGTTACATCACCTTCTATCTTGCCGACAACAACATCAAAATTTGAAAATGTTGCTCTACCGAGTGCAGGATATGTGGATATCAATGATGTTGATATAACTGTTTTCAGTTTGGATGATCCAACTACAATTGATAAAAATATAAATCTTGTTGGAATTGGAACCTATATTTGGGTTGCCAAGACTAATGATTATGACTGGAATGTGTATCGTTGTGAAAAAGTTCCGGGACAAGTCACTAAGGTTTCCGATAATCTGAATTCAACCAGTGTTGTTTATTTTACAGCGGCACATGGATTGAAGTTTGGCGATATTACAATTATCAGATATTTCAATAATACGATTGATGGAGTTTATCGCGTACTCTCGGTTCCGAGTCCTAACACAATCATTATATCATTTACATTTAAGAATACAAACCAAACGTCTGTCACTGGCACAGGATTGGCATTCACGTTACAATCTGCAAGAGTAGCACAGCCGAGCGATGTTCTGAATCTCTCCTATTCTTCCCTGTTAACACCGGGAGCAAAGGTATGGGTAGATGACAATGGTAACGGTGAGTGGGAAGTATTAGAGAAAGTTGAGCCATTCACCAGTCAGGGAATATTGCCATATTCTGTAGAAGAAACTGATTTACGATTCGGATACAGTTTATCACAAACTCATGGTCAATATGCCTCGTTCTCTAACGCATTAGTTGGGGCACCCGGCTACAATAATGGAGTTGGTGCACTTTACTCGTTTGATACCGATTTCAATGGCGATTATAAAGTCAACAACATTGTTGGACTTTCCACTATTGGATTAGAAAACTTCGGATGTTCAGTTAATTTTGGTAATCAAAACTGGGTAGTAGTTGGAGCAGACGAGAGTAATGGTGGAGTTGGATACGCCGCAGTGCTGTATCTACCGCCAAACGGTAATCAATATCAGCCAGTGCAGTTGCTACTTCCAAAAAGCACCAGTAGATTATTCGGCTGTTCAACTATAATGTCTACGGATGAACGTTGGATTTATGTAGGTGCTTCTGAATCAAATGAAGTTTATGCATATGGAAGAGTAGATGCAAATCCGCAGGCAGTTACCTATCAAGGTGACGGGACAACTACTAAATTCGGGTATTCAGATCATATTCTGATTGATTACACGAAGCCGGGACAATTAAAAGTTACTGTTGATTCAAATCCTGCAATATATGAAAGAGACTATACACTTACGGAAAGTGATGTAGTATTTAATACAGCGCCAGATGTCAATGCAACGGTAGATATCGCAAGAACAATGGTTATTGATCTAGACCATAATGGATATTTTAACATACCGGCAGAGGGTGGTTCTGGCGTAGATGCAACATTTACTATTGACAACGTTCGCGGTGTTTATAACGTAGGTTTAACAAATGGTGGTCAATACTATGAAATTGGCGATATCTTAACTATCTATGGAACAGAAATCGGCGGTCAGTCTCCTGCAAACGACGTAACTATTATTGTTACATCAGTATCTGATGTAGGTCACTCAATAGTTGAGTTTACCTATACGGGAGAAGGAATTGGTGATGTTCCATTCTTTGTTTTGTCTGATTTCTTGTATACGGCAACTAATGAATATTCATTCTCTGTATTTGTCAACGATGTCTTACAACGATATGGATATGAATACACATTCATTCCAGAGACTGCGATATTAAGTTTCCCTCCTCAAAGCAATCCTCCAATTGGGGCAGACATTCGTGTTACTGCTGGTCCATATTTCCATTATTGCGCCACTATACCTGCGCCAGTGACCCCTCACACAATGGACTTTGGGTTTGAGGTTAATACCACTGGGGATGGCAGACAGGTTGTAATCGGTGCACCTGCTGATATTACAGATGCAAATCCTAACCTTCAAGCTGGTGCAGTTTATGTATTTGATCGTAGTGTAATCGGTATAGTTATAATTGATAATACACAGAATACATATACAATAGAAGGATCAGTCAGTGCTCCACTTTCAGTTTTGCTAAACGGACAAGTATTGACTGATACTTCTCTTTCACCAAATGGCCAATATACTATATTGAATAATCAAGTAATTTTGTCTGAAAACATTATGGCAACTCTGAATGTTGGTTCACTACTTGAGATTGAAACCAACCAATTCCAATTATTAGATGAGTTATACCTTAGTAATCCGATTGACGAAGCCAGATTTGGCTATGCAATAAGCGTAAGCTCTGCTGGTGACGAGGTCTATATAGGCGCTCCATATGATGGAACTTTATTAGTTCAGGCCGGGTCTGTTCAGAGATTTATCAATCAATCTAAAGAATTTGGAGTGACAACCAGTACAAATGCAAATCCAACTCTTACGGTTGGTTCTACGATCCGTATCAATGATATTTTGGTAGCGGTGCCACAACCACCAACGATTGAAGAACTGGTTTCCCAAATTAATTCTTCCAATATACCAAATGCTCAGGCAATATACCTCCCTGATTGGACAGGCATAGGAGACGGAATCACCACTCAGTTTAACATAGGAACGTTATATTCAAGTGCTGATGCCTATAATACAGTTGTGTATGTAAATGGTGTTTTGCAAAACTATGGGACAAATTATACATACAGTAATTCAACAAATACATTGACCTTCGTGCAAGCTCCGTCAGTCAATGCAATTATCGTTGCTAAGTCTGGAAGATTGACTATATCTGTTATCAACGCAGAGGCGGCTACAGAATTTACGAACGTCATCACTGGTATTAGTGAAGTTACTGTATTACCGGGTATTTCTGGTACAGCATTCTATGATCTTGGTTTTGATATCTACGTCCCTGCACAAACATTCTATAGTCCATCACCGTTGGCTTACGCTAGGTTCGGAAGCTCAGTCAATCTTAATACAACAACCATCAATCTTGTTGTTGGTGCAGAAAATGGAAATGCATTTGAGCCTGTGACATTTGATGCTGGGACAACTACGGTTGATGAAAAAAGCACAACATTCTCTGATACTGTTGCAAATAGTGGCGTGGTTTATACATACAACTATCTACCTAGCTTGAATCCATCTGCGACTAATCCGGGGAATTTTGTATTTGGTCAGCAGATATACAATACAAATCTGACATCCAATGACAAATTCGGCCACTCAATTGACTATACTAGCGGTCGCTTATTGATAGGTGCTATTGGAACTACGGTCACTATGCCAACAGCTACGTATACTGATAATGGTGCCGTGTATGTATATTACAATAAACAAAATCTTGCGCCGTGGGCGGTTATTCATCAGCAAGAACCTGTAGCGGATACGACTCTCATTAATTCTGTCTACTGCTACGATGCTATAACTACATCTACACAAACCTTCTTGGATTATATTAATCCGTTACAAGGAAAAATTCTCGGGGTTGCTCAACAGAACATTGATTACATTGGGTCTGTAGACCCGGCTAGTTATAATACAGGCGTAGTCCATAACTTTGGAAGTAGTTGGGGCGATGAGCATGTTGGTCAGATTTGGTGGGATACAGACTCAGTCAGATTCATTAATCCTAACCAGAATGACATCAACTATGCAAGCCGTCAATGGGCAGGTGTATTCCCCGGAAGTAGCGTGAATATTTACCAGTGGGTACAAAGCACTGTGCCACCGACTGCATACAATGGTCCGGGAATTCCTCTGTCTACGACATCGTTTACTGTAAAAGCAAGTCTCAGTGATCAGAACGTGTTGAGCACCTATTACTACTTCTGGGTAAGAGGTCTGACAACAACTGCGACTGGTGCTGGAAAAACATTAAGTTGTGCGGCAATTTCTAGTTATATTCAGAGTCCAATATCAAGTGGTATTCCGTATATCGCGGCGTTAGACGCAAGTACAATTGCTATTTACAATACGACAAGCTATATCAATGCACAGAATACTATTCTGCATGTTGAATATGATCAGACGCCGAATACAGACTGCATTCACACCGAATACCAGATTATCTCTGATGGTGATTCTGAAAGTTTTCTAAATCCGATTCTCTATCAAAAGTTACAAGATAGTTTCTGTGGTGTCAATGTAGTGGGAGCACTTGTTCCTGATCCTACATTACCAGTTGCTGAACGATATGGTGTTCAATATCGCCCTCGTCAGAGCATGTTTGTCAATAGATTTACTGCATTGCAGAATTATCTGCAATATGTGAACACGATTCTTCTACAAAATCCAATCGCGGAATACAGAACATTCCCTCTCTTGAATAGTGTTCCTCCTGTTCCAGAACAATTTGGTAATCCAGTATCACTTAACTTGCTTAGTCTGAAAAGCACTGGAAACTATGTATTGGTAACATTTGATAATCAGCCGTCTATTTTGTTTAATGCAGGTGACACGATTGTTGTTAGTGGGGTGAGCAACCTTGCGTTTAATGGGTCATTTGTTGTTCAGAGTTGCACAGAAAATAGCCTGATCTATCTGACTTCAATTCCGAGAGCGACTGTCACCAATTCTGGTGTCCTTACTGGGACTGCACTAAATTGGAACATTCAGGTTGCTACAATTGATGAACTCTATTATCAGGATGTAACACAGCTTCCGATTGGAACCCGTTGTTTAGTTCAAACTGATAGTAATTACAATGGATTCTGGACTGTATACGAGCTTTATTCACAAACTGAAGCTGGGTGGGTATTGGTCTATGTTCAGCCATATAATACTCCTCAATATTGGTACTACGTTAACTGGTATGCGTCTGGGTATAACTCAAGTGCGGCAATTGTCGCAACTGTGCCGACGTATGCCGCACTTCCATCTTTATCGCTGACCGCAGTTCCAGTTGGAAGCACTGTAAAGGTTCTGGAGAATGCTCAAGGAAATTATGAGCTTTATGTAAGAACAAATACCGGATGGGACTTGGTATGCATTGAAAATGGAACAATACAGTTTAGCGAAACACTGTGGGATTATGGCGTTGGTAGTTTTGGGTTTGATGACGCACCATTTGACGCACAGTTATTTGATGAAGATCCAACAATTGAAACACGTTTTATTATTCAATCTATAAATGAAGAAATACTTGTAGGTGATCTTGCAATATATAGAAATCAAGCATTAATATTGATGTTTGAATATATCTATACAGAATTTTCGGCTCCAAACTGGTTATCTAAGACGAGCTTAGTTGATATTGATCATCGTATTCGTGCTCTTGTTGAGTACCCAATTTATCAACCAGATAATCAGAATTTCTTAATTGATTATTTCAATGAAGTAAAGCCATATCATGTTGTTGTTAGAAACTTCAATCTAGTATACAATGGCGAGGATATCTATGGTGGTCAGATTACTGATTTTGATTGCCCTGCGTACTATGACGTTACACTGGAGAATCCACAGTTCGTAAGCCCAGTGCTATTGCCATACGACCACGCAGAAACTCCATGGCAACCGGAAGCAAATATAAGCGATACTCCGGCTAATGCCGCAATTTGGTCACAATCTCCGTGGTCTGAGTGGTTCAAGGTTTATGATAATGGCCTTCTTGAGATTATATATGTAAAACTATATAAAACGGGATCTGGGTATGCTACTCCGCCAGACGTTATTGTTACCGGGAACTGCTCTGTGCCAGCACAGTTAGCTTGTACTATAAATCCTAATGGAACTGTTGCTTCGGTTGAAATAATTAATCCGGGCAGTGGATATACAACCACGCCACAGATATCCTTTATCAATGGTGCAAGTTTGCCGAATCAACAAATTGTTCCTGCACAAGCATATCCATTGATGGGCAATCAGCAAGTTAGATCTATTAGAACTCATCTTAAATATGATCGTTGTCAATACTCTTCAAGCGTAACTGAATGGCAGTCGGAAATAAACTACCC
>Ga0065173_1000082_pt1 | contig 14304 bp, 24 predicted proteins | sample CryBogCBE10Oct08_FD_59217 | JGI IMG/M metagenome (GOLD analysis project Ga0065173, IMG submission 59217) | Freshwater microbial communities from Crystal Bog, Wisconsin, USA - CBE10Oct08 (version 2) (version 2) | ecosystem: Environmental > Aquatic > Freshwater > Lake | place: Crystal Bog...
GGGAAGGTGGTTCACTCGCTATAACTATAAACAACTGTAATTCAGTGAATGGCGTAAGATTAGTTGAAAATTACTATACTTGCTATACTCCGGTTGATTCCCTTTTAGAATTTGTCTCAGAAATAGGATACACCCAAACCTATTATAAAGAGGTTGGCCCAGTCATATGGCTTGAATTGTCCAAACCGGGAACATTGTCTTCCATTCGCGGAGGACAATCTTTAACCAAAATACTTGATATTGTCAATACTTGATTATATAATAACATCATTGGAGAATAATAAAATGAGAGATTATCTATTAGATATCGTAGAACATACCTACGATTTGGGGAATATTGACTTGATTAAAGTCAATGGAACCGACAAAGAAACCACGATTAAGTCTATATCGTCTGATAAGACTTTGGTCATGAGTGCTAAGTTTACTAATCCATCCGAGGATTTTATTGGCACATTTGGAATGCCCAACCTCAATAAGCTGAAATCTCTTCTGAACCTTCAAGAATACAGAGAGGGAGCCAGTATCACCCTAAAGAAAAACAAAGATGGTAATCCAGATGGAATCAGATTTGAAAATGCAAGTGGTGATTTCAAGAATGATTATCGTTTCATGCAAGCCGCCACTGTAGATGCGGCATTGAAGGTTCCCAAGTTCAATGGGGCGAACTATAACATTGAATTTGAGCCGTCCCTAACAGCCATTCAGAGACTAAAAATGCAATCACAGGTGGCATCTGAAGATACGTTCAAGATTTCAAGCGATGGAGATAACCTTGTCTTTACATTCGGTGATCAGGCCACTCACGCTGGAAATTTTGTGTTTCAGGCAGACGTGACTGGAAAATTAACTAGATCTTGGACATTTGTAGCAAAAACCGTGATTTCTATTCTGAGTTTGCGTGGCGACAAGACATTCTACATCAGCAATGATGGACTCATTAAAATTACTGTTGACTCTGGGTTGGCAGTCTATGATTACTTATTACCAGCACAAACAAAATGATAACTAGCTTAAATACTTATAGTGGAGGACGTTGGCTTACCGTTACTAATCCGGGAACAACGTATATTTCCAATAGCGGCGCTGGCGCAGGCCAGATGAGATACAATACCGGCACTCAACAAATTGAAATTTGGAATGGCACATACTGGCAAGCAATGATGCACGGTCCCGCAATGGTGGATATCGGTAGCGACGCGAGAGAAGTTCTTGAATGGGCGTATACTAAGATGAAAGACGAAAAACGCATAGAAGAATTGGCAAAGGCGCACCCCGGTATTGCTGATTTAAAAGAAAAGCTTGACATTATGCTTACATTAGTGACAAAAGAAGACAAAGTTTCTTGACAATCGTCCCATTATATGCAATAATGTAAACCATCGTAACTCAATTACTAACGAAAATGAAACTACTATTAACAGTTGTCTTAGCTATAACCATTTTGGTGGTTACATTTTTTGCAGGCGGTGTATTTACTATAATGGGACTCCAGAATTTCTATATTTTGGATCAATCAGAGTGGGAGTGCTTGCATGTTGATCACTCCGATAACACGAATGAATCAGATTGCAATCTGATCCTGAGAAAATCCCAAGTTCCATTAGACCAGATTTAACAATGATGTCTGGTAACGGTGGGGCCAGACATCCTCTTTAACTTCCCACCTTATTTTAATAATAACCATAGAGGATAATATGGCACGTCAATCTACTAAAGTAAACCCAAAGACCATTCAGATTTTTGAAGATTTGGAAAGATTTTTGGAATTTTGTAGGGACTACGGATATAGGTACAACGAATCTGATTTAGGAAATTGGAAGAGTTATGCCTATCAGCAATACAGTAAATTTGTGCAAGGAAAGACTGTAAAAGATATGTGGGAAGAGGACGCGGCTAAGTTCGCAGGGCGTCGTTCTTAATCCATGGTGTGTGTTTTTTTCGTCTGTGGGATGTTCGGAACCACTATTGAATATCTTTTGAGAGAGAATGATTCCGATCATCTTCCTCCACAGACGAAAATTCTTAGTGATGGGTCTATGCACTCATATAGAAGAGAGTGCCATATATGGAATTGGGACTCCTTTGAATCTGTATTTGGTGATGACGTTAGTAAATACAACGTCATCACCCCACTTTACCCTGCAAATGGCGCAAGTCTAAGTACGATGCTTGAAAAGTGTTCTCCGCACTTTTCTGATGACCATAAATGGATTCTTATTCATGCGGATTCATTAGAATATGCTGAAATAAATATCTTATACCAATACTATAAAATAGCAGAAGGCGATGTCCCCAAAAAGGGACTTGGGCTGTTTTGCGGTGACAATAGAGAAAACATTGTCCACTGGAACAGGGCATATACACACTGGTCAGATATGCAGACATGGGAGCTAAGAGAGTGGCTTAGTCTGTTCTATGTAGAATGGACCAAAGACTGGCTCATTGCAAATGAGCAAACCCCAGATAACTTTTTGAAAATCTCTACCAGAGAGATACTCTGTGACACAGCCAGATCATTTAAAAAAATACTTATACATGCCGGAAAGACCGTAGACGAAGATAAAATATCCACATTCTCATCAATCTGGCGCACAAAGCAAGAATATGTCATAGAAAAATATAAAACCATAAATGATATCATTAATACCACACTAAATCAAGATGATTTTATGTGGAACAAGTTAACCATCATTGAAGAAGCCATTATACAACAAAAACTTAGAGCACTCGGATACGAGATTCAATGTGATGGCTTAAATGAATTCCCTCAAAATTCATTGTTACTCTCAGAAATACTATACAAAACATGTTAAACCAGACATTTATTGAACTTATGGTCAGTGGCCGCATAGAATACTATACGAATATACTGGCCGTTAAGCCCCCAAAAAACAAGGACATAAAGGTATTTGTACGATGCGACACAGGTACATTTGATCCAGATTACAAAACAGAATTCAGAGAATACGAGAGGTCGCACGAGATACTCGTGAATAAAATAGTATCTGGAATCTTCGCCCCAGATGAAGACACGGTTGCCTATATGATGGCCGCAGGTTGGACTGCTCCCATTTATAATGTAAGTGGTGTCCCATTTGCAAAGCCGACACAGTGTCTGACACAAGAAGTAGTTCCGTTTAACGAAAGGCCGATGGTCGTGGCGTTTTGTAACACATTGGATGAATTCCATCAACCACATTGGTTGATGGACTTAGTTGAAGAATATAAGAAGGTCTATCCAGATGTAGTCTTTAAAATACTCTCCACTGGGCCACTGCAAGAAGGAGAGAACGGAGCACTGCAACGTGCTCATACTCTTCGTGACAGCGGAATATTAGAAATCCATGACTCGTTGAGCACTGATGAACATTTTCATCACCTCAGTTATGCCAGAGTGTTGTTCAGTTGTTCGCGTCGCAAGGATGGTGATCAATACATGAACACGGCAGATGCCATCGGTTGCAATCTTCTCTATCCAGCGGTAAGAGGATTTCCAGAGATGTTTGCACATGATCCTAACCGGCTCTATATTCCATGGTCGGAAGATGATCCATTCAACAAACTCTCTATGCTGTTGCACGAACAACACCATAACACAGGCTTGGTTTCAGACTGGAATAGCAAAACAAACGACAGAATGATCTCTATCATGTGTGGAGATGGAGAAGAATGGAGAAGGCACCCAGATGATTACCGTAAGCATTCCCTTCACGCCAAATATCAAGTAGTGAAGATAGAAGATGAGTTTTGACATCATAGATCAATTTGAAAAGGAATTGGCTGAGTTCACCGGCGCACCCTATGTCATCATGACAGACTGCTGTACTCATGCGATTGAGTTGGCGTTGCGATATGATAAGGTCAAGGAGTGTCAATTTACTCCAAGAACCTATCTGAGCATTCCGATGACCATGCATAAATTGGGCATCACATATGAGTATACAGACAAAGAATGGTTGCACTGGCTCGGGGAATATCCGTTTATCGGAACCAGAATCTGGGATTCAGCCCGTAGACTTGAGCCAAATATGTATAAGGATGGATATATCCAATGTCTCAGTTTTGGTCACGGAAAGCCTTTACAAGCTGGCCGTGGTGGTGCTATACTTCTTGATGATATTGATGCTTATGCAATGCTAAAGCTGATGCGATATGACGGGAGAGACTTAAGCATCTCGCCATGGCAGTCACAGCAAGTTTTTCCAGTTGGATATCATTACCGTCCTACTATTGAGGAGGCACATACTGCATGGAGTGTTCTTCAAGAATACAAAATGAATCCAAAGAAGCCGGTATATGTGGAATATCCAGATTGCAGAGAAATACAGATAATAGGAGATTAAAATGAAGTGGTTTGATGATTGGTTTGAACGGAAATCTAGACAAGCATGGGAAAGGGGTGCAGAAAAACTCAAAGTTAAGAACGTATTCACAGCGGAGTCATTGTCACCATACGATAGCCTAACTAATAGTGAATGCACCACGTTTAAGCTATTCAAGGCAAACGGAGGCACTATTATTCAAATCTTACCACCGCAAGAGACCATAAGTTTTTCCACGGCAAGCATTCTTAATCAACAGGCCGTATCTGCATTCTCCAAGCCAGTGCTTTATATCATTCCAGATGGTGCTGACATTGGAGCAGAAATTTCAAAGATCCTCACATTCCAAGCATTGAGATCATGAGAATATTTCTGACTGGTGGCAGTTCTGGTATCGGGTTGGCAACCTATGATTTGCTTCGTAACGTACATGATGTCTATGCCCCACGCAGTGATGAATTTAGTTTAGGTGACTTCTCCAAGATAGATTCTTATGATTTTTCTGAATATGATGTCATCATCAACTGTGCGGCTCGTAATAAGGGGACACACCAAGGTCTTTTTGAAAATAGTTGGCAGAATCAGGTAGAGCAGATCAACGTCAATTACACTGGTGCTCTCATATTGGCAAAGAGATATCTTCAATGCCGAGAAAGTGGACAGTTGGTATTCGTGACCAGTACGAGCATTGATATTCCGAAAGCATACAATATCTTCATGGCCTCGTCAAAGGCCGCTCTTCGCTTTTCCTTGGATGTCTTGCGTAAGGAATACCCCGCGTTCAGAATCACCGAGGTTGCGCCGGATAAGACCAAAACCAATATGCTGTTTCAAAATTATGAAGACAGAAAAACCAAGGACGAAATTGAGGATGAATACAATAAAACAGCAACACTTTCAGCAATGGAGGTAGCTTCTTGTATACGGCTGTCATTAGAACATCCGATAGACAAGATAACAATTTCACCCCACACATTAAAATAATAATAAGTAGAAGCATGACACATGATTATAATATCGCTATATTATTAGCAACCCACAAGCGCACTGATGCATTGTCAAATAGCGTATTCAGCTTGATTGACAATGCGTCTGATATCAGCCGAGTTCAGTTTATATTCGGTATTGATAACAATGACGACATAGGAAATACTCACTTTTCCGAAGTCATCCAGCCGGTCCTTGATGAAAAGGGCATAGCATACAAGACTTTACAGTTTGAGCCATTGGGCTATTATGGCCTCAACCGTTATTATAACACCCTCGCGAACCATGCAGACGCAGATTGGTTATTCGTATGGTGTGATGATGCGGTAATGCAGACAAAAGACTGGGATGATCGCATTAGCGAAAACACGGGTAACTTCAATTTATTAAAGGTCCACACCCATAACGAGCATCCTTATAGCATCTTTCCAATCGTTCCATATGAATGGTATGCCAACTTTGGATTCCTGAGCAAGCATCAGTTGATTGACACAGAACTGAGCCATATTGCCTATTATCTCAATATCATGAAGATCATTGAAGTAGATGTCCTCCATGACAGGCATGATTTAACTGGCAATAACGCTGACGAGAACGCGCAGAAGAAGCATTATCTTGAAGGCAATCCAAGCAACCCGCAGGATTTCCACAATCCCACCTTCCAAGCATGGCGGCTCCAAGCTACAGAACATCTTTCCAAATATATGGTTGACCGTGGGATTGATACCTCTTGGTGGGGAAATGTAAAAGCAGGAAAACAGAATCCATGGGAAATCTTAGAGAAGAATGATCCAAATGGACAGACTGTAAGGCAGGTGGTAAGATGAGTGATATTACATATAGCAAACAAATTGACAAGTGTCTTGTATCCGAACAGACAGTGGTCAAGGTTCTTGACTTTGGACAGCACTCTTACGCCGATACATTTATTGCAAGAGACCAATTAAATCTCTCTGAGCCTACGTTTCCATTAGAAGTCTATTTGAATAGTGATTCTGGGCATCTTCAATTGGGGTATGCAAGCGACCCAGAGGCAAGATACAATTTATATCCATACAGCTATACTTCAAGCAACTCCGCGTATTCACGCAAGCACTGGGACAGCTATGCTCAGTTTGTAAAGGGAGCATATCACCACAAAGGTCTTGTAGTTGAAGTTGGAAGCAATGATGGATACCTCATTGGCCAGTTTGCAGGTGAAGATACCCATATTCTGGGCATTGACCCTGCTGAATCCATGGCAAAACTATGTCTGGACAACGGAATACCATGCGTGAAGGCTCTTTTCACTAATGAATTGGCAAAAACTATACATGATCATCATGGTAGTGCATCTCTTATCATGGCTAACAATGTTTTCAATCACTCAAACAACCCATTGGACTTTGCGCGAGGTGTTTCTACACTCTTATCCGAAAACGGGCGATTTATTTTTGAAGTTCCATACTGGGGAGCAATGATTGAAGCCGGAAGATTCGTGGACATGGTGTATCACGAGCATCCCAGCTACTTTACAGTAAAGAGTGTCTTTAAATTGTTGAATAAAGCCGGTCTTCAGATTGAATCGTTCTCGGTAGTTGACTACCATGGTGGCAGTCTGCGTGTAATCGCCAAGAAAAACGATGATTCACATACTCCAAAAGAAGTATTGGAAACTATTGATCACGAAACCAACATTGGATTATTTGATGTGGCATTCTATGAACAATTAATGCTTAAGTTCAAACATCAGCGAGACGCTTGGTTACATAACTTTTATGACCTGAAGCTTAAAGACCCAGCCGCTGTTATTATCGGAGTTGGGGCGGCGGCAAAAGCTAATACATGGCTCAACTGGCATGGGCTAAACGGAACAATGTTGCATTGTATAACTGATAGTAGCCCACATAAACAGGGGAAATATACTCCACTGAGTCGTATTCCTATCTTTGGCGACGAAGAATTTGCCAAACACGAATCGCCCTATGCACTTGTCTTGAGTTGGAATATCGGACAAGGCTTGAGAGACGCAATTCTTAGAATAAATCCAAACACGAGGTTCATCACACAATGAAATTGATCAATTAGAGTATCGGTTTCCCTTTTTCATGTTATCAATTGCCCATAGTGGTTGAAAATTAGTATAGTGATTAAGGGAAATGATTTCTTCTTCAGTTTTGCCCCATGACACTGGTGTAATATGGTCAAGGTGCCATTCGGATCGGTTGTCCCAAGACATACCTTCCATGAATTGATTTTCTATATGGATTTTAAAAGATTGAAAATCACAACCCAAAATATCAACAGTTTTGCTTTGTTTTTTACAATTGGTACTTTTGAATCCTTTTACAATGAGATCGGATATATCAATCCGCAATTTGAATAAAGGGTCCGTGTTTTTTCTAAGTTTTTTATAAGACCTATGGTATTCGCGTTGTGACTCAATGTTAGCATTTACCCATTTTTTTCTAGCATCATTGATTTTAGATTTATTATTTTTTTGATAATTGTTACTGATGGTCCTACCACAAGTTTTACAATAACATCGGTAACCATCCTTAGTATGTTTATCTTTGGTAAATTCAGTGAATGATTTTGAAATTTTACACTTGGGACAAGTTTTATGATAACTATCCATGCTGGTGCTCCTTTGTAGCGTTAGAGTAGTCGGGGTCTGTCAACCCGTGGACTACACTTATTTATCTAAAGGAGATATAATGAAAATTATTAATATATATGAAAATAACGAAAATGGATTGGAATTCAATTCCGATCCCAGAGGATGTATTGCTGATGTTTTTTACAACAGCGATATTCATCATGTTTGTCTTATAAAAAGTAACCCAAATGTCATTCGGGGAAATCACTATCACAATAATACTACACAACATACGTTGCTTACAAAATGGAAAATGCGATATTGGTGGCAACCCTCGGATAAAAGTACAGATGCACAATTCCTTGACCTTACATTAGGTGATTTGGTAACGAGCGAACCTACAGAAATTCACACCTTGGAATTCTTAGATGAAGAATCCGAGTGTATCGTATTTACAATAGGCCCTAGAGGCGGTGTTGATTATGAAAAGGACACTTATAGGGTAGAGAGTATTATCCAGAGATGAGTACAGCATTAGTTTTTGGAGCCAGTGGTGGAACAGACTACGAGAAAGACACATATCGGGTTGATAATATAATCCGCGCAGTAACATTTAACGATTAATAAGAGAGAAACATGAAAAAAGTAGGAATTATCGGAAAGGGCACAGTAGGAAAAGCAGTCTACGAGGGATTGCTTTATCTCGGACACGAGATGAGTTTCTTTGATCCAGCATATGAAGGGTCAGTCATCCAAGATGTATTAGATACGGACTGTGTGTTCGTCTCTGTGCCGACAGATAAGAAGCCGAATGGAGATTGCGACACCAGTATTGTTGAGAAAGTAGTTGCAGAATTGGCTGAACTAGGGTATACTGGGTTAGTTGCAATCAAAAGCACCATAGTTCCGGGAACTGCGGCTCGTTTGATTGAGGAATATCCGTCACTTCGTATTGCATCCGTGCCAGAATTTCTTCGGGCAAAGACTGCATTAGCTGATTTCATTCATCTACATGATGTCTTAGTTATCGGTGCAACCACCGAAGAAGACTATGATCTGATTGAAGAAATACATGGCGTATTTACTCGCAAAGTGGCACGTGTTTCTCCTACAGAAGCTGAGATTGTCAAATACTTTAACAATGTTCACCACGCTGTTCAAGTCACTTTTGCTAACATCACATATGAGGTATGCAAGGGGCTAGGTGCAGATTATTCTAATGTGTATGATGCGATTACGGAAAGAACTTGCATCAATCCTGACTATCTGCGTTGCAATGAAAATATGCGCGGCTTTGGAGGCCATTGTCTGCCTAAAGATACTTCAGCATGGAACAATCTGATTAAGGATCTCGGGCTGGACTTTGAACTGATTCAATCAGTATTGAACGATAATCGGAAATTTACCTAATGACAAGAATTTTAGTGACAGGAGCGGCTGGCTTACTGGGTACAGAAATTTGCACCCAGTTGAAGAATGACCCAAACAACTATGTAGTAGCAGTAGACAATCTATCAAGATCGGCTACTGTCCCACCATGTGATGAGTTTCATCATGTTAATTTGAGAGCGCCACAGTGGTTTGAAAACTTTGGCTATGATTTTGATCAGATTTACCATTATTCAGCTATCAATGGAACGACTAACTTCTATGAACGTCCAAATGAGGTTCTAACCAACAACTTCATCTCAGATGTCAATATCTTTGAGTTTGCGAGTTCTAATCGGAAATTACAGAAACTGGTCTATGCAAGTACAAGCGAGATTGTAAGTGATGATCCTATTTGCCCAGTCCCGGAACTCGTAGATATCAACATTAAGAACATTCATAATGCTCGGTGGAGCTACCGAATTGCCAAGATTGCAAGCGAAAACTATCTGACCAACAGCAAGTTGCCATGGGTAGTTGTTCGGTACTTCAACGTATATGGAAAGAATAGCAAAAAAGGCCATTTTATCGGCGACCAACTGGATAAGATTAGAAGTGGCGTGTTTGAAGTGATTGGCGGAGACGAGACCCGATCATTCTGCTACATTGAAGATGCAATTAAAGCCACAATCTTTGTCGCGAATAATGCAACGAATGAAGTCATCAACATTGGAAATGATGAGGAAATTAGTATCTTTGATGCAGTGGATATCATTGCACAGGCCACTGGCCACACTGATGTAAAATGGACACAGATTGAAGGTAAAGAGGGTAGTACCAAGCGCAGACAGCCTGACATTAGTAAGTTACGCTCCATCATGCCAGAGTATTCACCAAGACCATTCTCAGAAGGCGTCTTAAACTGCATATGATAGATATGTTTGACATGATAGGAATTTTGGATATGTTTGATTACTTAAAAAATAAATTTATAAAAAAAGAAAAGTCTCCTACCGAAGAGAAAAGGCTATCTCCAAAAGAGATAGCCACACAGAATAATGAGCCATATGTCAATATCATTGACATGTCAGTGAATTATGAAAATCTGGGAGAAGGGTCATTTGAACTAGATTGGAATGACAAGTTTGTTGCTGATCTCGTTCGGGCTGGCTACAAGATGAAACCAAACGACACTGATTCCGAAATCGTAGAGCGTTGGTTTCAGATTATTTGCCGGAATGTAGCACTGGAAACTTGGGAGCAGGTTCAAGCAATGAACCCTAACCGAGTAGTTCAATCACGTAACATTGGCGACGGAATGACTGAGGTCCAATGACCAAATTCTACTCTGACATGAAATTGGATACCATTGTTTCCATTTTAGAGAAAGATATCTGTCCGAGAAGATACTGGTTGCATTCCGCTGTGGGAAGTGATGAATGGCGCATAGATACTGTAAAATACAGCCTATACCGTATAACGATTGCTAGTCCTAAGAAAGCTACGTTTGTCATGATGAAAATTCCATCAGTGCCATGATTTTAGTAGTCAATGGTGATAGTCATACGGCGGCGGCAGAAGCAGTAGTTCCGTTTGCTTTTGCGGAAGATGATCCAGATTTTGAAAATCTTGGTAGATTGCCACACCCACAAAACCTACAGTATAGTTGGGGGAAAGTGCTAGCTGATTCTCTTGGATCTGAGTTTGTATGTCTTGCAGAAAGTGCCAGTAGTAACAGCAGAATACTAAGAACCACTTACCGATGGATCAACAGACAGAAATCATTAGAGGATGTGTTGTTGTTGATCCAATTGTCAACATGGGAGCGCGAAGAGTGGCTGATTGATGATATCTATTACCAAGTCAATGCCAGTGGGATTGATGTCGTCCCCGAATCTCATCATCAAGCATACAAAGAATTTGTCATTTCCATAGACTGGAACGAAAAAACGAACGAGGCACACGATACGGTCTGGAAATTTCACCAGTACCTCAAGCATCTGAATATCAAACATGTGTTTTTCAATGGCAATAGTCACTTCGGATCAATCAAGGACCGATATGACTGGGGCGTAAACTATATGAATCCATATGATGTTGACCACACATACGACACAGTTTTGCGAAAGCAAGGGTGTCACCCAGTGAACCCACATTCTTGGCATTTCAATGGCGAAGGCCACAGGAAGTGGTCAGATTTCATGTATAAATACCTATTAGACAACAATTTTATACCAAACTGATTGACCATTCTCATCAATCGTGTATAATAATCCCATGAGTCAAACATACCTAATAATTGATACACCGAATCTTTTCTTTCGGGCAAGACATTCTTCACCCAAGAAGTCCGACATTTGGACTAAGCTCGGGTTGTCCCTGCACGTCACATTGATGTCGGCTAACAAAATGGCCAAGCGATTCAATGCAGATCATATTGTCTTCACACTTGAAGGAAAGTCTTGGAGGAAGGAAGCATACCCACCGTACAAGAAAAATCGTGCAGTGGCATATGCGGCATTGACCGAAAAAGAAAAAGAAGAAGATGCTCTCTTCTGGGAAACTTACGAGAATCTTGCTGGTTTTCTAAACGAAAAGACAAACTGTAGTGTTATTCGGTGTCCGATTGCAGAGGGCGATGACGTTATTGCTAGGTGGATTGCATTGCACCCACAGGACCAGCATATCATTGTTAGTGGTGATACCGATTTTGTGCAACTGGTTTCTGAAAATGTAAAACAGTATGATGGCATTAAGGATCATTTGATAACAATTGAGGGTGTATTTGATGACAGGGGTAATCCCGTTATCAATTCAAAGACAAAAGCACCAATGGCGGCACCAAATCCATCTTGGTTGCTCTTTGAAAAGTGTATGCGTGGTGACACGTCTGATAATATTTTCAGTGCGTATCCCGGCGTCAGAACAAAAGGGACAAAAAACAAGGTAGGATTGCAAGAAGCCTTCGGAGATCGTGAAAAGAAAGGATACAATTGGAATAACCTGATGCTACAGCGGTGGATTGACCATAACGGTGTAGAACACAGGGTGTTTGATGACTATGAACGAAATCGTTCATTGATTGACTTGACAGCACAGCCAGAGGATGTTAAGGTTGAGGTTGACAAATCAATTAGAGAACAAATTTCTCACAAGGATGTAGGGTTAGTCGGGATTCATTTTATGAAGTTCTGTGGCAAGTATGATCTGCTTAAGTGCAGTGAATTCTTGGAGCAGTTTGCGAGATGGATGAATATGACGTATAAAGGGATTTTGAATGAAGAGGAAACGGAATCACAGTAAATGACAATTATCGCTAAACCGATCATTGATAACAAGTTTTGGGTTCTTCAGGAGAACAATAAAAAGGTAGGAAACGTTGAAGCTCTTGATGGCGGATACCAAGTAAAGATCAACAACCAAGTCGTTCAGTTCAAGACGATAAAAATGGTTGAACAAGGCGTAGATATCAGATTTGAATCATCTCTTGGAAGCCCTAGGAAACCAGATCCGAAGACAGTCAATGGATATCAAGCTTCCGGGAAAGTCACTAATCCAGTATGGGATGTTACTAGAAAACTACCATTATATACCAAATCTGACAAGAGTAAGAGTTGGTTTGCGGCTGGGTGGTATCAAGTCAAGCGTGGAAAAAATTGGAAAGTTATCAACAGTCCTAAGCTAATCGTACTACAACGATACGATTACGTAGGCCCATTTTTCACTAAAGAAGAAGCGGAATCAAATGAGCAATATTGAATTTGAAGAAGTAATTCATGATGGAATCCAATTCTTGGAAAGTCTTTCCCGTTACTATGGACAAGACAAAGCGATGGAGATTTGGGATTCACTGGGTCCAATTATCGGGGATGAGATCCGTGGTCAAATCCTTTTCAAGATGCTCACCGGAGATAGCGGCATGGTGTCATTTAGAGCGGGTGATGCAGAAAATGGCAACGCAATTAGTGTAATCAAAACTATTCGTAGCCACACGGGTGTTGGTCTCAGAGAAGCAAAGGATGCGTGGGATAACAGCAGAGTCGGAAGAACAACATTGAAAATGAACAACCGAGAAGACGCAAGGTCATTACGTAGAGAATTACGCATCCTTGGTTGTGAAGTGAGTTAAGTAACATAGAGAGAAATATGAGCGTTTTTAAAGATCAAGATAAATTCATGACAGCATGTGATCAGACAGTTGGCGTATTCAATGCCAACCAGTTTTCAATGCACTTAAATTTGATCAAGGAAGAATACATAGAACTATACGATGCGATTGATGACAATGATCCGGTAGAAGTGCTGGATGCGTTGTTGGATATGATTGTCGTAATTATCGGAGCAATCCACTCACTTCCTGCTGACGCAGACGGTGGCTGGAACGAGGTAATCGGAACCAATCTTGCGAAGATTGATCCTACCACTGGAAAGGTCAGGAAGCGTGAAGATGGCAAGGTACTGAAGCCAGAAGGGTGGGTGGCCCCAGACTTAAGTAAATACATTAACGCAGAAAGCGTTGATCTTTCAAAAGTGGTGAAACCAGAATGAGCAACTTAACATCAAAACAAAGACTGTATCTTAACCTTGCACTTTTCGGTGTGGCATTTACCGTGGCAGTCGCCATCGTTGTCATCTTCTAATATGAGCCTTCATATTAAGAAGTTTGTTGACCGCCTTCGTGGGTTTGAGGCCCGTAATGCAAAGGACTTTACCATGAGCATTACGGACGCCAAAGACCTGCATGCCGACATCACAAGACTACTGAATGAATTACAAGAGCACAAAGAAGCCTTGATGACGAAGCAGACAGAAGAAGTTACTGAAATTCGTATTAGTGGCGGGTCATTTAAGTCCTGACATAAATACTACATGGCACGACCAAAACCCAATATTTTAATAGAACAAATTGATCCAAGGACTTATTTTTCATTGCAAGTGTTAGAGGCAGAAGCCATCTACGCTGTGTTATATAAGGGGAATCCGATCAATTTACGAACACTGAACCACTTGATCAATACTCCCGGTCCTAAGTACAAAAAGTGTTCG
>Ga0065173_1000115_pt1 | contig 12639 bp, 4 predicted proteins | sample CryBogCBE10Oct08_FD_59217 | JGI IMG/M metagenome (GOLD analysis project Ga0065173, IMG submission 59217) | Freshwater microbial communities from Crystal Bog, Wisconsin, USA - CBE10Oct08 (version 2) (version 2) | ecosystem: Environmental > Aquatic > Freshwater > Lake | place: Crystal Bog...
AAGTTTAGCTTGTGTAACAGATTCTCCTAACGGTTCGCCTAGTGCGTATAGTTCGCGACGTGAGTAATATTTGCTCATAATGTTGTCTCTACTACAATACCACGTTCCTGCCAACCAAAACGTTCAGCATAACGGGCCATACTTTTTCTTACATAACCTTGTACTCGATTAGCACCAAGTTGTTTTAATAGTGTTCTAAATTGTTCGTTAGCATCCTTTGAAGATACTAAATGTCCTGCAATATATGTTATGAATCCCACACGGTCGCCTGGATAAGGTATAAATGTTACTGTCGCTACTCCAGTTACAGTATCCTCTTTGTCTGTTGCAATCAATAATGCCCAACGCCCGTTGTCTACACAGGCTTTTATATCTGCCATACTATGGTCACCTAGTCCCCATGGTTGAGCTGTTGATATAAAATGTTCAACTTTAGGCCAAACTGCATTGACCTGTTTAGGTGTAACAATCTTTACAGTTAAATCTGTGCGATCAATCACGGCTTACCCACTTTCCTACTGTAGCTACTGCTTTTAGTAGTACAAACACAGGAATTAACATTAGACCTTTGCCAAATCCTGCTGGCTTCTTACTTGGTCCAACAATACGTTGCCACATACCAACTAGTTTACAAATTGGGGTTCCAATAGCCATAATAGCCTTACCTGTGTTATTAGGTAATAATGTTTGTTTCATCTGATAGGCCATTTCTTCAGCCCATGGAGTAGCGATGTCTTGTGCCCACTTAGTAGACCAACGCTGTGTAATTTCACGTCTGCGTTCTTCTGGTAACCATGGCATCATATTAGGGCCATGGCCGTCCATCCAATCAACAACAATTTCAGCCCAGGCACGATATCCATTGTAGATATCTGGGCGAGCTTGTACTAGCTCTGCGCCAAATGCTTGGTCTGCTTCGTAAATTTCTTTTGACATTAAACCAAGTTCGTATAACTTAGTACAAATAATCTTGCCGCCGCCACCGCCATGTTCGCCACCGGATGTTTTGTCCTGTCCTGGTTGTCCCCAGTTTGCACCAGTAACTGTGCTGGTGTCATTAATACCGCGGCCGGCGCTGTTATTACCGCCGCCACCGCCGCCACCACCCCCGCCAGCAACTATCCATGAGTCGCCATTGAGTACTACTACAGTAGCGGCTCCTCCTCCTCCACCTGATCCACTACTACCAGATGGGCCCGATACTCCACCTTTACCACCGTGGAATCCCAAGTCACTTGGTCCACTGTCGCCGCCGGGCTGTCCGCCAGGTGCGCTACCGCCACCGGTACCATTGCCACCACCGTAGCCAATGCTGAGAGTAATTACATCTGTTGCTGTTAGTGTATGCGTTCCTGTTACAGAAGCACCGGGCTGTCCAGCATATCCACCGTAAGTGTCAGAACCTCCGGTACCTCCAGCTCCGCCTACTACTGTAATTGTTATGGGTAGCGATACTACAGGAACCGCAGATGGATCAAACACTCTGGGTAATGTTTCTACCCAGACACCGCTTTTCTTAACAAATACGCCACGTCCGTATGCCATTGTTTAGCTCACCTGGAACCAGAAATCACCATCATTTCCGCCGCTTGGTGGATTTTGAGAAACTGTGTAATTGAATTTTTGTGCTAGAATTGCATTAGTCACATAAGCTGTAGTAGCCAATCGTGTGCTGTTATCCGTTGCGGCCGGAGTTGGCGCACTAGGTGTTCCTGTAAACACTGGACTAGCAATATTAGCTAATGGTGCTACCGCAGTAGCCACGTTAGTAATACGATCACTGATTTCCTGAGCAAGTCTTGTATTTAATTGACCATATACCAAGTTAGCAGTAGCATCAATGTATGCTGTAGTTGCAACGTTAGCTGAGTTATCACCTAGGCCAGTAAATGCCAAGCCCGTTGAAATTAGTTGGAAATCACTGAATTGATTATTGATTTGTGTACCATTAACTTTGATAATAGTTGGTAGTACAAAATTTACTTCGCCACTGACAACAGTAACTGGTACTCTTGTTGCTCCATTTACTGGATTGGCCACACGCAAGTTAGCCGATTCGTATGTTAATCCACTAAACGAATATAACAAACTGGTTGGGCTAATAGTAGCAAATGTTGATGAATTGATATTACCTAATACTGTATAACTGTTTCCGCTTAGGTTGTCATAAACAACAGATCCTACAGAATAGTTTGTATACGGAACCCAAGGAGTTGCTACAGTAACCTGTGTCAAATAGTCACCGGTATTTAGAACACCACTTGGACTTACTAGGTAAGCATAGTATGTACTACCTTGTAAACTAGCAATGTAAGTGTTCATTGCTTTTACGTTTGGCGCTTGTGGCATTCCAGTAAACTCTGGACTGTCAATAGTTGCCAAGTATGGTAGGTAATTGTCAATGCTATTAATTTCATTCTGTAAGAACGATAGTGCATTGCCAATAGTGTTGAATCCTGTAGTTACTTCTGTTGTTAATGTGGATACGTTTCCGTCAACTAACGAATGTACAGTATTCAAATTAGTAGTAAGTTGAGTAATTGTTGTACCAATATTAGATTGATAGTCTGTTGTAAAGTTAGCCAATGCTGTATCTAAACGACCAGTTTCAACTGCTACGTTGGCTTCAACTTGATTAGAAATTGCATCAACATATTGTTTTGTAGCAATACCTAAATTTGTTACAGGATCTGCATATACTGTAGCAAGACCAGTATTACCGTCAATGTGTAAGGCATTGATATTACCTAGGGCTGATGTGGTATAGACGTTTACATTACCTTGGTATGCACGGTTGTGAATAACAACATTGTTATTGCCTGTAAAACGGAATGCACCGTAGGTACCAATGGTTATGTTACCAACAACATTAATATCGTTGCTGAATGAGTTAGTTTGATCACGACGTGCATACTGTGCCGGTGTTACATTATCAAGTAAACTAGCATTAGCCGCTGTGCCATTAAAGATACCACTATTATTTGTGTTTAGATTAATACCTGGTTGAATTGTAGTAAAGCCGGGTATGCTTGTTAATGGAGTAAACGCCGCATCATAATTTGTAATACTAATTAAATTGCCTTGGCTGTAGGTATTAGTTACAATATGATATGTACCAGCAGGATCTAGTATTGATTCAACATAGCTACCGCTTTTGCCATAACTAGTTTTAGATTGTGGTCCAACTAAAACCCATGTAGAGCCATTCCAGGAATTTAATTGTTGATTAACGGAATCCCACCATTGGTCACCAACATTTAGTGTATAGGTATTAGAGGTAGGTGCTGTGTTTGCTGTAACCCGGCCACTAACTGTAGACCAGTTAGTGCCATCGTACACACGTAACGCCATTGTGCCAGTGTCGTACCATAGTGTTCCTTGTAGTACGTTTAAGGCATTTCGAGTAAGTACTGGACTTTCTGGGCCAGCAAAATTTTCTAATAGATAAACAAAGTTTTCGTTAATGGCACTACCAAAACTTGGAGTGTTACGTCCAATTAGGTTAATACCTGTAGTGGTATCAATGTAACCGTCACCTAATGTTATTAAGTGCGTTCCTTGATAAGTCTTTTTAATGTCATAACTCATAATTTATTATCCGTTTGAGCTTAGGTTAGTTAAGGTTTGAATGCGTACAGTATAATCAATTTGAATTAATCGATTTAGAGCTTTTTGCACTGGGTGGAATACCACGTGTGTTAACAACAAACCTGTACTTGTTAACCCGCTTGTGCCATCTGTTGAGCGGCCACGTAGGCCTAGCTCGTCAAATACATATTCGCTGTTTAAGTTTTGGCTGTTATCAAACAAGGCTTGTCCACTTGGCTCGCCGTAGTCTAATAAACAACTAACTAGGATGTCTGTATAAACAGTACCAGGAATATGAGTTACTGTCATTTTGTTATTTAGAGGATTCAAATTGTTGATAGCAGTATCATCAACAATTTTGCTGTATGTTGGATTGTACAAATTACTGTTTTGACCAGTAGTGTTTGTAGGCAAGTATGTAATAATACCTGTAGTATCTACGCTGGTTCCACCGTTACCAAAGTTCATTTCATAGATAAAGTTTTGCGATTTATTTGCAATACTACTAGCCAACGCAACTGACAAATTCTCATAGTGAATTGCGTTTGACTTATCTACAAAAACTTCTTGAGTTTCTGGATCAAAAATCTTGATGTGCCCACGGGCATAAATGCCAGATGATTCGTCTGGGCGTTTTTGTGTATTTTCCACTGCTTTTTCCTCTAAATTATTGTAACTTGAAAGTTCATTATCAGTATTTATCATGGCGTAGTTCCTGGGTCTGGAGTAAATCCTCTTTCGGCTTGTAAGAACAGGGCCGGAGCTGTGATACTATTAATCAATCCATAACCATCAATTGGTGTACTAATGCCTCGATTGTACCATGCTGTTTCAGTTCTTACGTTTGAACCAATGTTGATATTGGCAGTACCGTATAGGTTTACACGGCCTAATACTTCCGCAGTCTTAACAAAGCTGTAAGCGGCATTGCCGTTTATGTACAATGCACCAGGTACGTTGTCAAATGACTCAACGTCAAATCCTGTGCCGTCAAAGATTTCAGGCAAGTTAGTAATACTACCTACAGTAATAATTACAGGTACTGTAGTTACGTTGCTGACAGTATCCATAACTTTTAATGTTACACTAGTAATAGTATTGCCAGTAAATGTAGGAGTCATTCTTCCTGCTGTTATCAAACTAGCAAACTGATTATCCATTGGTGATTGTAATGGGCTTGAGTAGCTGACATTTGAACTAATACTGCTGAATGTTGAGCCGTACACATTGCCATTTACTACATAGATGTTGCCGTTGTTGCTTACATAGGCGCCTAAAGTAAACGCGGTATTTGGCTTCCAGCTAATATCCATAGTTGGCAAGTATTGTACGTTGCCTTTGACTGTGTTAAAGCCGGCATTGATACCTTTGTACAAGAATTGTACGTTAGCCGCAATATTTGAGAACTGTAGTATTGATCCAGCATTAACCACGTTGCCAAGATTTTGCACGATAGCAAAACCAGAATCAATAGTTGTATCTACTTGTTTAACACGCCAGCCTAAATTGTTAAAATTAGTAACTACTGTGTTACCAATGTAGCCAACATTACCTAATGTCAAGTACGTTGCGCCAGCGTAGTACATGTATGAACCAACTGGCAATATGATACCAGGATACCATGTTACGTTTGGAGCATAGACGTTGCCTGTTACACGATACACGTTACCATTATGATAAATTGATGTGTTAGCGGCAAAGGTAGTATTGCTTGTCCAAGTCGGAATACTTACATAAACGTTACCTGTAGTTGTATAGTAACTATTGCTACCAATGTAGACATTTGAACCTAATGGGAAGCTGGTATTAGCAGTCCAAGATACGTTCTGTGCCCAAATATTTCCTTTGGATACATAAGTGTTGCCGGCCTGTGTAATATAAGTACCAGTTGCATAAACAGTATTTGATTGCCATGCTACAACAGGAACCATGGTATTACCTGAAGTAGTATAGGTTATACCTTCCCAGTAGACATACTCGCCTGCGGCATAGATAGCATTTTGCCATGTATCAACAAATTGTTGTTGACTTAGTACATCACCAATGTTAGCACTAATTGGGCTAGTTAATTGTAGACCTAATGTCACGCTAGCTGGGTCTGTAACTTGGTATGCTACATTGCTAGTCAATGTATTGTAAACTGGTTTAACAACAGGCACAGATTGATTTACGCTTGAGTCAACCACACGGCTACCAATTGTATGTAATGCTCGTGCGCTAGTTCCGTCTGCGGCGCGACGTATTTGTGTTAATACGTTACGGTTTGTAATTAAACTTGTATTAGCTGTAATGTTAGCAAAGTACTGAGCAAATACATTTCCTGTAGTTATATAGGTATTGCTAGCATGGCTAATCAATGATCCAACTGCAACAGTCAAATTAGACACCCACGGTGTTGGAGTTTCTAATGCGTAGTTTCTCCAGTAAGTAATCTTTTCACCATTGACAAATACCACACCTGGATTTCCTAAGAAGCGATCTGGTAGTGGTAATTTTGTTGCGTCTGCTACAAATATCTGTGTATCTGTTAATGCTAAGTTGGCAGCAAGGGTAGTTGTGTTTTGGTTAGCAATACGGAAGTAGCCAATGTTCTGATTCATATCATCAAAAATTCGATATGATAAAGAGTCTTGGTCATAGACAGTTAAATTCAAGCTGTCGTACATACGTCCAGGAACTAATTCTTGCGGAGCATGGCTTGTGTATTGACTTACGAATGCGCCACCATCGACGTTGATGTCACTTGGGTTAACACCAACACTTGATGTAAACGAACTTTGGATAATAGTATCAAAGTTTGTACCAACAAAAGTGTTACCGTCAACAATAACGCCAGGGTAACTAATACCATCAGTAGTTAAACTATAATCGACGTTGCCATTGAATGCTGTGATACGATCGTTAGCATTATCAAAATCTTTAGCTGTTAAACTAGTTACGCTGTTAATTGGCAATGTCAAGTTGGCATCAACAGTATAGCTACGAGCATTAGCTGTAACTAGTTGTACGTTAGATAGAACATTGGTATTTGTAAATACTGCGCCATAGGTATTACCTGTAGTTACATAGGTATTTCCGTTAGCGTAAATTAAACTGTTAACTGTTTGAACAGTATTAGCTGTCCAATCGGTGATTGCTAATTTATAAATTACATCATCTGTTCTAATTACAGTTTGGTCGGGTATTTGTTGTCCAATGTTAGCCGATGTAAATGTGTCCCAGAATACAAATGTATTGGCGTTCTTATAATTAGTTCTATCAAATTTAATTGTAGTACCAATACTGCGGATCAAGTTGTATGAATTGGCAGTAAAGCCGGTATAGTATGTGCGTAGTATTGGGCTAGCGATAGCGCCAGAACCAGATCCGTTAATTATGATCTTAGGTGCTGTTACAAAATTTGTACCAGGGCTAGTAACCACAATTGATGCTACACCGCCTTTGGAATCTAATGTTGCATAGGCAGTCGCTCCATGTCCGCCTTCATCTGTAATAATGATTTGCGGAGGAGTTAAGTAGCCAGAACCAGGTGCATTAACACGAATGCCAACTAGTTTATAAGTGTAGTTTGTATTCCATGCATTGTACTGTCCTAGACTTGACAATAACTCTGCATCGTAACCTTGCTCACCGTTTGGACTGCGATATACTTGTAGTGTGCTATCCCAGTATGGAGGCAAGTCAAAGTCTGTTACATCGCCTGAATATTGATCATTCTTTTGATAGTCAACAACGAACTCGCGCATGACTGTGCGGTATGGCTTAACTTCATTGATGTAATCTAAATAGAAGTTTTGGTTGTCAGCAATGTAACTAGGAAATTGTTCTAGCTTACGTAGATATTGTGTAGCAGTTAAGAAGCTGGTCTTGAATACCCAATCTGTATTTTTTTGCTCAGTTAATGCATACTTGATCAAGGCAAAGAATATTTGATTGTAGTCTGTGGCCAAGTCATCAATGAAAATTTCTGTTTGCATTGACAATAAGATATTACGCAACTCAGCACCAGGAATTGTTGTTGAATTGATTTGTATTGTACCGCCCTCAATACCAACTAGAGTTTTGTTTAGACTACTGTCAACATAATAGATTTCAAATTTTCCATTACCTGCATCTGATACTTTAATATAGGTATCAGCAGTTAATGTTCGCTTGCCTAATTCTAATGTAGTCGCTACAGTCAGCGTAGGTTCTACTGTTGGATCATAAGTTGAATCATACCAGTTAACATAAGACCAATATAAATTGGTTTTGTATGCCTGTACACGAGTTGCTATCCAAGCAGTTCCGCTCCAAGTATAAATTGCCCAACGACCATTATTGTTTTGATCGTCAGTGACTAATACTTTATATCCTGAAGAAATAGTTCCAGTATCAATATAACTTAACTCGGAGTCAGTTGCAACAGTTTGGTTATACAATCCTGTACTTGCGTTAGGTGCAGTTTCGCTACTGTTTAGAGTAGTTAAAACTTTACGGCGTGTAACTGGATATTGAGCTAATTTAGAATTAACTAGTCCTAAGTAGTTGGTTAGCGCATTTTGACGGCTAACAAACATACTCTGACGTGGACGAATATTAATACCATAAGCCTGTGCAGGTGTTAGTGTAGGATCAGGTACTGGATTACCTGCGGCATCAATTCCGGATAAACTGTCAATTAATTTTGTTTTAATTGTTTTTGGCAATAAGCTACTTGGGTTGCCTTCTTGTACTAGTGCATATTCGCTGTGTATCAAACCAGCGTTGCCACTACGTGAAGTTAGGTGTAGTACGCTAGATTTGCCATTTAGTAAATTATTAACATTGTATAATGCAATGGCATTGTCCTGTAGTATAGCGGCATAAGGCACGCCCTGTCTCAATGGATTTTCAATTGCACTTGCAATACTGTACGCACTATTTTTCTTACCGGCTACAGAGTTGATAGTGGTTTTATTTTGTACCCAGAAGTAGTATTTGACTTTTACATTACCTGTTTGATCAACATATCCATAGGTGCTGTATGCACTATCATCTGCATATAAAGGTGTGCCATCGCCTGTGTACTTGCTTGGCAATACTGTACTTTCAACCCACTCATATACATCAATGCTCGAGCCTGGGAACATTTGGCCCCAGTGATTTAATCTATAAATTAAACTGTCTTGTTCGTAGTCAATAAAGCGAACAGTATCTAGGTTCCACCAAATACGACCAACTTGATCTGGTCCCCAATGATAATCTGCAAACTTGGCCATATTGCCGCCATTATAAACAGCAGGATCTTCTACACGTTGATAGTCAATGTCTGCGGCAACAGAATTTAATACTTTGCCTTTGTTTGGATCTATATAATCTAATGCGGCCAAAATATTGTTGTTGGCTTTGTTGTACAAGAATGTACGATTGATACTGTCTGTATCAACACGTGGTTGTTGTTGTCTTAATAGTGTCCAACCCGGTGTTTGTGCAGAGTTAACATAGACGTGTGCTTGTCCTTGCTTTTTAGCAGTTAGGTTTACACCCGGAGCACCTACTAATAATACATCACGGCTAGCATATACACTAGCGCCAAATAAATCGCCATCATGTATTTGTGCTGATAACTTTTGAATATACTGATATAGACCGTAGTCAGACTGTAGAGCAAAGTTATACATTGGTTCAAATGTGTATACTGCTCCACTGTTTTGATTTAGATCAATAAACTTAGTAGTACTAGCATCAATTACAGTTGAGTCATTATCAAATGTAGTATCTTCTTCACCTGTGCTACCACCGCTACCAACAGCTAGTACTTGTGCATCATCGCTGACACTTAGGCTAACGCCAAATGTACCTGGCTCACCCATTGGATGATCAATTTGATTGTTGAATACATACTGACTGCCTGTCCATACCCAGCGTTCTACTAGACCGTTTGAATATACGCTAGCAGTAGAGTTTGGCACTCCAACAAAAATATTGCCTGCGGTTGCGTCAACTGCTAGACTAGCACCAAAGTTGGCATTAGGATTTTTATGTTGGCTCGACAATGTTTGTGTTGGTGTAAACACGTTAGCAGTCTGCGTATAAATGTAGACATTACCGTTTTGTGTATAAGTGTTGTAGTCATCAGCGGCACCGATGATTACTACGTTACCGGTTGCGTTTGTTTTAACTGCACTACTGTTTGATGCAATTACGCCGACAGGCAAGTAATTGATAGCACCAGGTGTAGTATTAGCTGTCCAATAAGCATGAACTTGACTGACGCCTGGTTCGGTTACATATAACCAATGAGCATCTGCGCTTAGATCAATACTTGTCCCTAGGCCAGCTGTGTTACCGGATGTAATAGTTTGTACAGGAGTAATAGTACCGTATGTATTAGTATAGACATGTACATTTCCGCTACCAGGTGCACCAACAGCAACAACAGATTTAGCTGTTGCTATAGTAGCACCAAACAGGCTGTCGGTGCTGGTAATAGTTGTGTTAGCAGAATAAGTGTAAGCAACATTGGCAAATACCGCTACAGAGTTATTACCAGGAGCACCAACATATAACCAGTTACGATGCGGGCTTGCGGCTGTTGCTGAGCCCAAAGCAGATTTTGCCACTGCGGTTGATGATAAGTTCTGTACTGTGTTTGCATGCCAAGGGCGATTGAATTCGTAAACTCCCCAACCTAGTTGGCTAGTATTCTTAACCCAAACTTTTTCATTTGCGGCCCAATCGTGCTCAGGACGAATAGATGCAAAGTCTGCAGGACCATCAACAACGAAACTAATCAAGCGATAGATTAAGCCTGCGCCAGTTGCTGGACTTACACTAATTAGATATCCTAACTTTTGCTTGTCTTGAATTTGAATTGTAATACTCAATTGGTTAGGAATATTAACTACACGATATAATCCATCCCAATGTTTATCAAATTGTTTAATTAACAAGAAATCGTTTTTAACAAAATTGTGCGGATTGTCAAAGTCAACTCTGACATAGTTGTCTAAGGTATAGGTAAGTTTAGTTGCAATTAAGTTGGTTTGTGCCACCCGGAATACGTTCCATAGTCCGTTATAATCTTTAGCTGTCCAAACTTTATCGCTGGCATTAAAATCAGCCACTTGACCATAGGTAGTAAGATCAAAAATTGTTTTGTTAATATCGTTTAAGTTAACAAATCCAGCATACGGTAAGTCATGTATATACTGATCGTTGATTGTGCGATTGTCATAGATGCTAGTAACACTACTTGAGATATTACTTGAATTATAAACATTAGACGTAGTGGTATTACCTGTTACTGCTAGGTTAACAACAATATTAGCGGCATTGTACGTATCGCTTAATTGTAGTGCAATTGGATTAGTATTGAATACGCTTTGATCCAAAACAAATTCTGTAAACTTGTTATTGTCAATATCACCGTATTGTCCAACTTGGAATGCCCACTCTTCGTAGGTGCTGATACTACCGTTTACGTTGTTAAACGTAGCACGTGTAAGAGCATTGATACTGTTGGTTGTTCCTTTTTGCTTAATAAATCCTTGATAGAATTTAGTTTGGTCAGGAATACTTAGACCTAAGTCTGTTAAGTATGGGCGCTCACGGAATCCTAATAAACCAGCACTGAATTTTTGTAATGTCACATTGTCTGGTGGTTGATCAATATCATAGATATGGTCAAATACTGCGGCATTAGTGCCCAGGCTTGGTAATAGCCCTGTTTGTATAGCAGTAGGATCAATCTTTGTCCAGTTACCAGAACCAAAGTTTGTACTAGCTGGATTATCTACAGCGGCAGTATAATATCCGTTGTTGAATTTAACAATGTCGCCTAAACGATAGTCTGTTCCTTGTTGCCAAGTTTGTATTATTGGGTCACTATATACATAACCTGTTGCACTCATTGATCCGTTCCAGTTGCCTGTAACCGAACCTTTGATACCCAAGCGATATTGACGGTTTCCTAATTTAGGCAAGTAGATAATATCGCCGAAGTCATCAACGTTGTCAAATATTAAAGTATGTTCAAATTGAACTAGATTAAATTTAACATAGCAAATAGTTGCGCCAGTTAATGTAACTAGCTTGGTATTGTTAATATTCTGATTAACGTTAGTTCTAATAATGTTAAAACTATTATTCTTAATAGGATTAAAGTTTTGATCCAGAATTCTTGACTTGCCTGGTAGATTTGTAATTTCATCTACTACGCTGTAGCCTGATGTAATATTAATTTCTTCAGCACAAGGGTTCAATACAATTACTGTACCTGTTGGGAAACCTTGCTGAGTCCAGTAAGTAAATTCTTGAGCACTTAATCTGAAATCTCTTTGTACTTGCAAATCCTGATCAAACTGTTCAAACTTAAAGCCTTGACGTTTTAGATATCGCTCATAGCTGATTAAAAAGTCAACGACTTGTCCAACTGTAGAAAAAGTTGTACCATAAGGAACAACCAAGGTTGCTTTTTGTGCATCCTGGTATATAGATATCGTATTATTAAGTACTGCGATGGTTTCTTTATTATTGTTTACTACACTTGGGATAATAGTAAAGAATGGATTAGTATTATCGTAACCAACTACACTATATCCTGCTTCTGTTGATTCAACAATCACCGCGCTGTAAGTTTGGCTAGATAACGGAACAGATTTATTCAAGTAAACTTGATAATTTTCGTTAGGTATAATTACCGACGCATTGGTACTACCAGGACTTGTTTGTTCTGCCGTAACAGTAATTAACTTTTGATCAGTGAAGCCAGCTATTTTATAGTTAAGCTGTACATTGAAGTTTCTTAGATAGCTGTTAAGTTTAGTAACTGGGTCAATGCCGACGTTTTTAATTGAATCTGCGATCCAGTTTAAGTATCCGCTGGCACGGTTAACTGTGCCGCTAGAGCTATCACCATTGACTACAATAAGGCTAGGTTTAATTTTTTGGTTGTTAACATCACTTAAATGACCTGTTATTGGGTTAACATAAAAGCGGCTAACATCGAGCTGTGTACTAAAATACTTAGCAGGTTTACTTAATGCTACTGCTACTTGCATAGCATAAGGGAAATCACTGCTACGGCGC
>Ga0065173_1000117_pt1 | contig 12467 bp, 19 predicted proteins | sample CryBogCBE10Oct08_FD_59217 | JGI IMG/M metagenome (GOLD analysis project Ga0065173, IMG submission 59217) | Freshwater microbial communities from Crystal Bog, Wisconsin, USA - CBE10Oct08 (version 2) (version 2) | ecosystem: Environmental > Aquatic > Freshwater > Lake | place: Crystal Bog...
CCCTGGTCGCGATCATCGCCACACTCGCCACGGGCTTCGTGCTGCTGCTCTATGTGTTCATCAAGAACGCGCTGAAGGGCTCCGAGCAGGACGAGGAGACGCGGGCGAAGATGGCGGCGCTCAGGGCCTCGTGGAAGAGGGCGTTAGGTAGGCCCTAAAGGTATCCCGATATTGGGGTTTAGCGGTCTGCTGCATATAAAAACTAACAATTCATGAAAATAGCAATTGCAGGTACAGGGTATGTTGGGCTGTCAAACGGCATCCTTCTGGCTCAACACAATGAGGTTGTTGCGCTGGACATCAGCCTCGAAAAGGTTGCGTTGCTAAACCACAAAAAGTCCCCGATCGAAGATAAAGAGATTGAAGACTTCTTGGTCAATAAGTCGCTGAATTTCCGTGCAACACTGGACAAAGTTGAGGCCTACACCAGCGCAGACTTTGTCATCATCGCCACCCCCACCGACTACGACCCTGAGACCAATTGCTTCAATACCCTGTCTATCGAAGCGGTCGTCAAAGACGTGATGGCCATCAATCCGAATGCGGTGATGGTCATCAAGTCCACCATTCCAGTGGGGTACACGGTGAAAGCAGGCCTAGCGCTGGGCACGCAAAACCTTATATTCAGCCCCGAATTTTTGCGCGAGGGCAAAGCCCTGCACGATAATCTCTATCCCAGCCGCATTGTGGTTGGGGAGAAAAGTGAGCGGGCGAGGAGGTTTGCGCATTTGTTGCAGCAAGGCGCGCTCAAAAAAGGCATCCCCACCGTATTTACTAATAGCACCGAAGCTGAAGCAATAAAGCTTTTTGCCAACACTTATTTGGCAATGCGGGTGGCTTATTTCAATGAGCTCGACACGTATGCGGCAACCCATGGATTAGACATGGCCAAGAATTATGCTCGCGATGATAGGGTTAGGTTTTTTATTGGAGATGTTCGCGACAAGGATCGCCTTTACCGTGCCCTTGACGGTGTCGACTATGTGGTTCATGCGGCTGCTACAAAAATTGTCCCTACTGCCGAATACAACCCCTTTGAATGCGTTAAAACAAATGTAAATGGGGCAATGAATTTGATCGATGCGTGTATTGACAAAGGTGTAAAAGGCGTAGTCGCGTTGTCTACTGATAAGGCCAGCAGCCCAATTAATCTATATGGAGCTACTAAGCTCACATCCGATAAGTTATTTGTAGCAGGTAATTCATATTCTGGAGAGCATGGAACGCGTTTTTCAGTGGTTCGTTACGGTAACGTGATGGGCTCCCGAGGATCAGTTATCCCCTACTTTATGTCGATTCGGGACAAAGGAGTGTTGCCAATAACAGATGAGCGAATGACGCGTTTTATGATCACATTAGAACAAGGGGTGGAGCTTGTTTGGCATGCTTTTGAAGATATGGTCGGGGGCGAGATCTACGTGAAAAAGATACCGTCGATGAACATTACCGATATCGCACGCGCGATTGCCCCTGATGCCTCGATGGATATCGTGGGCATACGTCCTGGCGAGAAACTACATGAGCAGATGTTGGGAGTTGAGGATGCGCCATACACTTTCGACTATCCGCAGTACTACAAAATCCTACCAGCTATATACAATTGGAATTGTGACCTAAAGCGCATCGGGCTAGGAAGGCTCGTTTCACCGACCTTCTCTTACTCTTCCGACGCGAACAACGAGTGGATGGGCGTTGACCAATTGCGTTTTTGGCTCGACCGTAATCGCGAAAATATCGGTTTAATCTGAAAGGCGGAATATGAAGCAAAGCGAAGTGTTCATGCGGTCCGAGGGTGATGCTTGGTTTAGGCGCAATCACCAAGCGTTGCAGTCACGCGTTTTGCCTCAAGACGACCCGTTGCTTAGTGCTCTGGTGACCCTTCCAGAGCTGCAGCCCGGTTCGGCTCCGCTGCGAATCTTGGAGGTGGGGTGCGGTGAAGGTGTCCGCCTAGGCTGGCTGCAGGGTAACAGAGTTGTCGATGTGGTGCATGAGTTGGTGGCTCATGCAGGTGAATTGTGGGTTCCAGTCGAACAATCGCCGGTAGTCCATCTTGTGGCTGAACATGCCTGCCTTATGCGCATAACTCCGGGAGCGCGGTTCTGCACTGTAAAAATCCAAGATCCCTAACCAACCAGGCGCACGCAGCACTCGGTCGGCTTCACAGGCAATACGAAATAGGTCATCGCGGTCGCACAGGTAAAGGCAGAAGCCGAACAGCACCATGTCAAAGCTGCCATCTTCGAATGGCAGTGTTTCAGCTGTACCCTGTTGAACATCAACCCCGAGCTTGCAAGCCAAAGACACAGCGTCAGCCGAAGGCTCAATTCCGGAGCACTTGGCGCCGCGGTTAAAGCCGTGCACCAGTGGGAGCGGTTGGGATTTAATGTGAAGTTGCCTAAGGTTGAACGGTTCTTTGAGCGTTGCATCATGCTACCGATGAACATGTTTATCAGTGACGACGATGTGAACTATGTTTGCGATCAAGTAATTGCTTTTTACCGGGGTTGATGACGTGAAGCGCATATTTGATTTCATCGCCTCTTTTTTGGGTCTGTTAGTTGCATCGCCGGTACTACTGCCGGTGATGTATTTGGTGTGGAGACAGGATCGTTATTCGCCTTTCTACGTAGCATCACGGGTTGGAAAGGACGGTGTGCTTTTTGAGATGATGAAACTCCGATCCATGATTATTGACGCAGATAAATCTGGCGTTGATTCCACGGGTGTCAATGACAGCCGTATTACCCCTGTTGGGCATTTCATTCGTCGCTACAAGTTGGATGAATTGACTCAGTTGTGGAATGTGTTCAAGGGTGATATGAGCTTGGTCGGTCCTCGACCTAACGTCCAGCGTGAAACAGACCTTTATATTCAAGCGTGCCTTTTCTTTCAAGCATCCCATTTGAGATTTGACCAATACGTAGCAATACCTTCGCAGGAGTTGATCCCGTCTTATTAGCGAATTCATTGATAAACCGACCAAGACTTGGGAGTACAAGATTCAGATCGTCTTCGGGTTCAAGCTTGCTGCCGATTGAATTGATTTCAGATGAAACTGCTTGAAACCACTCTGGAGTCAACCCCATGGGCAACTCTAGGGTTCGCCCTTCAGCGATAGTCTCAGCAAATGCCTGCGCGAGATCATCAACTGCGCTAATTTTTTGCATAACTAGTTCAGGGGTTCGCTTCAGATCCTCCGTGGCGATTTGCAACTTTACTTGTTCAAGTTCATAAAGCGAATCTAACTTTGCCTTACAGACGGCAATTCGTTGAATTTGTAATTTCTCAAGAGGCGACTCGGGTTTGTAATAAACCACAAGCTGCCGCACATACGCATCAACGAGAGAACCCTGTTCTGGGGTTGTGACGTTGTTGGTTGTTGCACCATGAATAAGCGAGTTTTGAGAAGAAGCCCGTTTACCCTTTGCAGTTTTGGGACCGCCTAAAGATTTTTTAGGACTCGTGCTCATGACTTTATTTACGCGCCTTTGTAATTAAACATACGCCAGGGTTTTCTTCGGGTCTTCCGACGAATTCGACACCGGCAGACTCCAAGGCCACTTTGATGGCCAGTAAGGTTCGTACCTGCCCAGATGGAACACCATCCATGACTTCCATGCGCTGCAAAGTTGCAGTACCGACGCCAGACGCTTGCGATAAATCACTAGCACTCCATCGAAGTAGTGCTCTAGCAGCACGGATTTGGGCACTTGACAACAATTTAAATTACCTTGATAATGATTTATATTAAATCAAATAAGAGGTCCAGATGATCAATGATACTTCTTCTCAGAAATTGGCTGATCTGCTGATACATGTCGATGGCGCTTACGCCCCAAACACCCTTCGAGCTTACAAGGCAGATATGTTGGAGTTCATCACATACTGCGACAAATCAGGTGACTGCGCCCTGCCAGCAGCGCCGATAACGGTGTCTATGTTTTTGATGCAAACCGTTGCCCAAGGCATCAAGTCATCCACCATTCGCAGAAAAGTTTCATCCATCAGCGCGATCCACCGATTATCTTCTTTAGATGATCCGACCAAACATTTCGAGGTCAAAATCACTCAGAGAAAAATCTATAGGCAATTGGGCACCCGGTTTGATCAAGCCTACCCCATCACCAAAATATTGCTCAGCAGATTGCTTGCCACTTGCGGTAATGATCTTCACGGGTTGCGAAATCGCGCATTGCTGCTGGTTGCATACGACTCGATGAGAAGACGTTCAGAGCTGACTTCTTTGCGTGTTGAAGATATTGAATGGCTCGCGGATGATGGGGCAACAATACTGCTTCGTAAAAGCAAAACCGATCAACATGGAAGTGGAAAGTGGATATACACCGTTGGAGCGTAAACTATTGACTGTGAAGCCCGGCATTACGGATTTCTCCTCGATCGTGTTTTCGGATGAGGGAGAAATTCTCAAGGATCAGCCTGATCCGGATATAGCCTATAACCAATTGATCCGCCCCGGCAAGAGCCTTTTGGGATTGTTTTATATTGAAAACCGAAGCCTGCTGCTGGATATCCAGCTTTGTTGGCTTACCGTGATAGCAATTCTGTCGCGGCAAAATGCATTGTCCAAAATCCAAATTCTGCTGCATCGTTTGGGTGCAGATGCCTCATTGTTGGAGTTGGCTGCACGGCAGAAGCCTTTAACTCCCCAGCCCCCCCCCGGCGGAAGTAAGGTTGTCACATCCCGGGATGGCAACCCATTTGTCGATTAACTGTGCATCAAAACCCCCTACCTCAATAGCCAGTGCTAGCAGGAATAGCGGCATCAGGCGTGTCAACCTGCCGATAAAAAAGTTACGTATAGATTTCGAATTCGCCACCTTATCAGCATATCCCGAGTGGATGCTTGCACCGCTGATCGTAAAGAATATACATACCGAGTAAATACCCCAAACTCGATACTCAATCCCGCTTATCCAGTACATGAGGTGATAGACGACGAGCCAAATCACGCACACAAATCGGAGTAAGTCCAGACCTGGGTAGTAAGGCGTTGAACTGGGGGCTGCGAGCGTGTTCATCGTATCAACCAAAACGGCGCGCAATGAAGAGTCCCAGCGACCTCAGAATTCGCCAATTAGCTAGCCATACGCTGCCAAAGCGCGGCGCGTCAGAGCGCTCTCGCACTTGGAAGGGCACCTGCTCTACGCGCATTCGTCGTCGCGCGGCAAAGAGCGCCAACTCCGTTCCGATGGAGCGGTAGGTATCGAAGTGGCCACGCTCTGCGTATACCGAGGTACGATAGGCCTTCATACCGCACAACGGGTCGTGAATGCCATACAGGAGTATTGTTAGTCTGGCGAAAAGGTGCTCGGCTAAGGTAAGACTTTGGCTAGTTGTTGGATATTAGCTATGCAAGCTGAATCACTTGATTCGCTATGCGGGTTTTCTCAACGTATCTCATCACCGTATCAGTTTTCGCCCATCCCCCTTTCACCATGATTTGCGGCAAACTTGCACCGACATTTAGTAGGTCTTGTGCGGCTCCTACGCGCATAGAGTGGCCGCTGATGCTCTGCACCAATGTTTCACTGAGACCAGCTTTCCTCGCTATGGATTTGTAAATCCGGGAAATTCGGCTTTCGCATAAACCATCGGTAATTGCTCCCGATGACCGCACGCCTCGAAAAATCAATCCTTCATTGATTTTTGTAATTGAAAGCCATTGATGCAGCGCATGAGTTGACTCGACTGACAGGTGTATTGTTCGCAAGTATCTACGTTTGTCAGACCGACAAGGTTGATGATTACTGCTGGCAGAACTCGTCCTAGCACCGCGAAGGCCTGCACTGGATCTGTGAAGTCTGCGTTTGTGTCTGCCGGACCACTATGGCCGTGTATGACCACCGGGCCAAGCGCCCTCAGCACAGGCACCAGAGTACTGCCGAGCATTCCGGTGCCACCAATAACCAGAATAGGTCCCATTTTTTGCTACTCAGTTCAAGCGCTTGAATCCACCGTGGCAGACTGGGCCACGTAGCAGCGAGCTGGCATCCTGGCGACCGGCGTCACAGTCAGAAATGAGCTTGAAGACAGGATCTAACACATCGAAGTAACGATCGATTAGCTCTGGGGTGTGCGCAATGGAGGCGTACAAAAGGGTGGAGGCTAAGAAGCCTTGATCAAGCATCTGCTGCGTCAAAAGCGTCTTATAAGTAAGTGCATTTGGTCCAGTGAACGAGAAACCTGCCAGTGCAGGCAGACCACTGGTTTCGATCTTCAAGCCATGGCTTTGTGCCAACTGCTGCCAGCGCTCGGTGACGCCCTGACCAATGCGAGTGATAGTTTCCCACGACTTTTCGCGCTCCATCACCTCCAGAGTCTTCAAGGCTGCGGCAGGGCCAATGCGCTCTGTCCAGAAAGTACTGCTGATAAAGGTAGATTGTGCCGCTTCCATGATGCTGCGGCGTCCAATGGCGGCAGTGATCGCGTATGCGCGCACGTCTACTACGTATACCGATGACGACGTCGGCGCCATCATCAAGCATCTGCAGCATGCGCGGGAGCAAAGCGGGGTCGTGCTGGCCGTCGGCGTCCAGCGTGACGAAGGCTTCGCAGCCGGCGCTATGCGCAGCCTCGAAGCCGGTATTTAAAGCCCTGTCGTAACCCAAGTTACGGAAATGCGAGACTACATGGGCGCCGGCGTCGTGCGCCACCTTCGCGGTGGCATCAGTCGACCCGTCGTCTACCACCCATGGCACGCCGTGGCTAGACGCTGCGCGCACCACGTTGCCAATCGTAGCCGCCTCGTTCAACGCTGGGATTACGATGGCTACTCGAGATCGTTCCATCGCAGGTGTTCCCCGTTCATCTTCGCGCGACGCAGCGTGCGCCCCAACAGCGAAGGCAGGTGGTAAGGCTCGATACCATCTACTGGGCATGGGCGCAGCACAGTTAGGTGCTCACGCTGCAGCACAGTGCCGGCAGGCATCTCAACTTCCAAGCGTACGGCACGACGCTGTAGCACCACCGTCTCGCACTCGTTGTCTTCGACCTTTTTAACAGCAGTGCCTAGGGCGTTCTCCAACTCACGCGTTCTTTCTACCATCTCGCGCCAGGTCCTAGGGTCCATTGAAAATGCGTGGTCGGGGCCGCTGCGGTCCATGTCGTCAGTAAAGTGCTTCTCGATTATTCGAGCGCCAAGTGCCACAGCTCCCAGCACAGTAGCGTGACCGGGTGTGTGGTCGCTCAGGCCCAACACCATACCTGGGTACATGTTAGAAAGCGCCTTAAGCACATTTAGCTGAATGAACTTAAAGTTCTCTAGGCTCGCTGTGTAATTCGTGTTGCACTGCAGAAGCGCCAGCTGCGGGTTAACAGCTAGAGCAACCGTCACAGCGCGGTTTACGTCATCCATAGAAGATGCACCGCAGGCCAGAATGTAAGGCTTACCTTTAGATGCTATGTGCTCAATCATCTCAGTCCACGTTATGTCCCCGGAACCGACCTTGTAGGCCGGTACGTAAGGGTCAATCTGATCTACGATGTCCAGCGAGTATGGACTGGTGAAAAAGGTAATACCAGCGGTGGCGCATGTCTCCTTTAGCATCTGCGTCCAGTCCATACTAACGGTGGCATCTTGGTAGACATCGAACACCGACTTCTTCCATTTAGACTGATGCGAATGCTGCTCACCCAGAGCCCTAAAGCCGAAATCGCTAACAATACTTTTTGCATTGAAGTGCTGAAACTTAGCAGCGTCAGCTCCGGCCTCCTTGGCTAAGTAAATCAACTCCTTTGCTCTTCCCAGATCACCGTCGTGATTGGCTGCAATGTCGGCTACAAAGTAGGTGGGCTGATCAAGACCGATTTTGCGGCCGGCGATCTCAATCATATTCAGGGGTAACCTTTTTCTTCTTGCGAGGAGATGAGAGGCTGGGGCTTTTTTACCGTGTAATAGTTAATGCGACCATGCTTTTCGGACTGGGCACTCCTGGCCATACATCGCTGGTTGTGGGCGGCTGGTCGATTGGCGTCGAGATGGTCTTCTATTCGCTATTCCCGCTTTGCATGGCACTATTTGGGAGCCGTCTGATCGTTCCGATGCTGGTTCTGCTTGCAGTGCAAGCCTCACAAGTTTCGTACCTAGTGCCAGGAGGCGAACTTAGTACGCAAGACTGGTATGTATTTTGCTCTCAACTTTCCTTTATATTTTACTTTATGGCGGGTTGCTGGGTCTCTATACGCCTAGCTTTCGATTATGGCCGTCTGAGTACGCTGTGGCTTGTCGTTGCAATGCTACTTTTCATGTTGATGATTCTGGTAGGCTTTTGGGCCGATTCGAAACCACTAGTTACGGGTTTGCCGGGCGTTGGACTAGCGTTATTATCAGTTGCAATCGTCTATGCATGGGGGCGAGTAAGCGTTCCTGGGGTTAAATTGACCTCAATTACCTTCTTCCTGGGCGGCGTAACTTATGGTGTCTATCTTTTTCATCCTATTGTTTACGCTTTATTTAAGAGGTTAATTTGGAAGCCAGAGATGCATATTTGGTTCATTATTGCGAGCGTGACAATATTCACATTGGCGCTAAGCCTTATAGTTCATCGCAAGTTTGAGCGACCGGTGAGGCGAATGCTTATTGAACGAATCTTTGCTCTTCCAGCAGCTGCGTCTTAGGATTTTCCCTAGTGCGAAATTTTCAACTTCCTGCCTCCACTAAGGTAATTCTCATGTACCTGATGCTGACTTACGCTGTACCTGGCGTGTTAATGGTCGCATTGGACATGTGGCCCGAGTATTACAACACCGGTTCGCCAAATCCTTTAGCGATAGTCGGTGTCATGCTATCAATTGGCCTAGCGTTTCTTTTCATTGGGCGTCGCGGCATGGCGCCGAGGCGCCCAGATGATTGTGTGCAGCTGCGATGGCTGTCAAGTGGTTCTCAGACCAAACTGCTAATAGTTTTGGTAGTGGTTGCATTGGTGGTTTTTGCTGGGGGCAGTAGCAATTGGCGCTACACAGATCAAGGTCTGTCTAATGTTGGCTCACCGCTTCTGTTCGTATACTCGATCATCCCAACGGTACTTCGTGCGTTCGTTTTGGCCTACGTTATGCTCGACTTGCGATTCGGCACACGACCTGCCGATTTGCTGCGTAGAGGATTGGTCCTCTCCGGACTATTTCTATCCGCTAACGGAAATGTCACCATGCTGATTGCATTTATAAGCGCAATTATGCTTGTATTTTTGTCTACCTCAAGGCGATTTTTTTGGGTATCAATGGATGGCTCATTTAAGCGTTCTGGGCTGCTGTACCAATTCACCTTGCCGCTTTTGCTAGTCCCGGTTATGGCCTTAGCTTGGCTTCTCGGAGAGACTGTCAAGCGAGCTCAGCCAACTGCGGCAGTCTTGGAATGGCTGTTCGATCGCGATGTCTTAACCTGGTTGGTTGAGATGCTCGTTGGTCGGTCCAGCCCTTCATACGTCTCAGCGTTAATAGCGCTGGACCGTTATGCTTTCAACTTGGACTGGGGTGTGCTCGTTGATCATTTGGGGGCACCGGTCTCGTCTTTCATATTTCGTATAGGACAGCTGTTGCCCCTGGATATATTGAACATGCAGCGCCCGGATGCTGGGTCGATCATGCGCATCAACTACCACTTGATTACACCGTTTCAATTCTTTAACGAACGTGAGGGTACCTGGTTTCTGGAGTCCCGAGCAGTGCAGCACTGCGCGAGCGGAGATTGACCAACTGATCGAGGCTGGCACGACTGGCCATCATTGGCGTGATCCTTTGGGCTCTGACAAGCGTGTGTTCCATTCTGAGAGAGCCGGCGGTAGTTTTGAACGCTTTTGCAATGACCTTACGATTGATCAGATGCGTGCTGCGCACACTGGGGTACGGGTGGCGTCGAAGCTAGTGATGGCCGCGCGAATGGACTACGTACAAGGTAACGCCGGTTCCGGAAACGGTTGGCATCGCGATTCGCCCCATCGCTCACAGTTTAAGGCCATCATCTATCTTAGCGACTGCGAACTAGAAAACGGACCTTTCCAGTACATACCGCGCTCGCATAAGCCAATGGATTCCATCCGCCTTGTAATGAACAGGGGTAGCAGACCGAACCAGTACCGTTTCACAAACGAGGAAGTGCAGCACTTAGTCAACGGAGGGCGGACCATCAACACCTGGACAGGCAAAGCCGGTACCCTGTTGCTTGTCGATACTAAGGGACTGCACCGCGGCAGTCCGATCTCCTGCGGCTGTAGATATTCGATGACGCTTTATTGTTTCGACCGTGCAGTGCCGAAAGGTTTTCTAAATTAATGGCTTCGAGATTGAATCTGGCAGACCTGGACTAACATGGGCGCAAGGGAGCACTTTGATAACTCTGGAGCGATGCGTCGGTGGCTGTGGCGAAAGGCTCTGCCTTACGAAGTGCCGGGCGCCGTTGGCACAGCATGGGTTATCTACGCATCTCAGAAGTCTGCTCTCTTCGATGGTCGTCTAGTTTGCCCACTGGTCGAGCCTCTGATCGAAAAGGAGTCTTCGGAACCTTATGTTTATGTGACCTTGGGCAGGCCTGTCGATTCGCGGGGAATGCCAAGTCACTCTATAGACATTAATCCCGGACTACTTGAGGCCTTATGTGCGCAGGTGTTGGCTGGCTGGCCGCGGTTGATTGACCTTAAGTTTGTGAATTCCTTGTATGGCCCGCAATTGATCTTTCCGCGCCGCTGGCGCCTGTTTCATGTCGTGCGCACTTGGCTACTTGCTCGACACTTCGAGGTCAAGTTTGCGCTGCTAGCGCAGGCTTGCCGCAGTGTAAATATGACTGTTTACTACAATGCACCTATGCTTGGCCTCATCGCTGCCTTCCGGCGCCGTGGCAAGCCCGCATGGGACGTACAGCACGGCTACCTCGGGCCATCGCACGAGGCCTACAATAACGGAACAGCTTTTTCGTTGCCTTCCGCTTTAAAGCCCGACGGATTCTTGGTCTGGGACGAGCGCTTCGGGTGTCATGTGTCAAAGACGCTGGGTGCACCTTGGCGCAACACAAACTATGCACATTTAAAGTTATTCCTGAGACTTGCCCAGAAGCGTGCCGAGGGACGTTACCGAGTGCTGTTTTCGTTGCAATGGGGCACGTCGGTATTGCCCACAAGCACAGCCTTTTCGTTGTAGAAGATGCCGCACAGGCCTTAGGCTCTCGCTTCAGAGGGCAGCACGCTGGTACATTTGGTCAAGCTGCTGCAATTAGTTTTTTCCCCGCAAAGGTACTAGGAAGTCTCGGTGACGGGGGCGCTGTGATCACCAACGATGATTACATCTTTGACCGGGTTTACCAATTACACGATCATGGCCGTGACATAGAAGGTGAGGTCCGCAGTTGGGGCCGTAACAGTCGTTTGGATAACTTACAAGCAGCAATACTTAATCACAACCTCAAGACTTACGATAATGTTATTGCCCGCCGGCGTAACATTGCGAGTCTCTATCAGGCTCGTCTGGGCCAATTACCTGAGTTGCAACTACCACCTGCTCCAAATTCAAACCCAGATCATTTTGACATTTATCAGAATTATGAATTGCAAGCAGATCGGCGTGATGAGCTGAAAGAGCATCTACGTATTAACGGAGTTGGTACCTTAATTCAATGGGGGGGTAAGTTCTTGGAAGTTTTGCGTTCTATCAAACAAGCTAGGCAAGAAGATGCTTACGGAGAAAGTTCTTTAGAAACTACTACTTCTCCCTCCGAATCAGATGAGGAACCTGATCTGGACAAAATTAAAGAGGCCCTAGGCGGGATTACAAAACTGAATTCATTAATCATTAGAGCGCAAGAATTGGCCAACAATTTCATAAGGATGCAGGATCTGATGCTGCGTTCGGTCACCCTGAGCGGTGAGGAGTCTGACAGACTCCTGAGATACCAGACCACTTGGGAGCGTCGTCTGTCGTCGGCTATCGGAGAACTTCTGACCTTGCAGGGCAAAAACACGAAATAAAGTGTTTTGCGAAACGAACTACCCTTTTGGGGCGATCGATAAAGCTCTTTCATTTTCGACGGAAAGGGGGGGCAGCGGATTGAACCGAGTCCCGATATGGGGTTTTAGGCAGCCAAAATCATCAAAACTTACGTGTTGAAAATTTTGTAAGAAAGTTAAAGATGTACCCAGCAACCACTTGACCTTTTCTATCTTCCTAGCCCCAGAAATTCAGCAAAGGCTTGAACACCTAGAGAACATCAGGCGACACAAACCACTCGCCCCAAGTCCCGTTATTTGCTCGAGTTAATCTTGGGGGACTAGGATGGTCTTGGGGACTGCTGCCAGGCCGAAGGCACCACGGTGCGCTGCTCATTGGTCAAGAAAAATTGCTTGAGTCATACTTGGTGCGGATAGAGCTTTGCTCGGAAAACTAAAAATTGATCTACCTACATAGTTGGCCCTGAATAATTCCTTAAACCCGCATGAATGCTTGCTTTCAGGGTAATTCTG
>Ga0065173_1000118_pt1 | contig 12366 bp, 10 predicted proteins | sample CryBogCBE10Oct08_FD_59217 | JGI IMG/M metagenome (GOLD analysis project Ga0065173, IMG submission 59217) | Freshwater microbial communities from Crystal Bog, Wisconsin, USA - CBE10Oct08 (version 2) (version 2) | ecosystem: Environmental > Aquatic > Freshwater > Lake | place: Crystal Bog...
GAAATATTGTCGCGAACGGTCCCTCTGAATAAGAAGTTCTCTTGCAGCACCACGCCAATTTGACGACGCAAATGGGGCAACTCAATTTCACGGGCATCGATTTTGTCAAACCGAACCATGCCCTCATTCACGTTATAAAGCCCTTGAATAATCTTGGTGAGTGTTGATTTACCCGATCCACTCCGACCCACAATGCCTACCACGGTGCCAGGTTGGATGGTGAAACTGGCTTTGTCCAAGGCATTGTTGCTGGAGCCTGGATAACGGAAGGTGACGTTTTCAAAGGTAATTTCACCGTCCAAAACGGGACGCAAATTACCCCGACCGCTGTTATTTTCTGTGGGGTGGTTCATCACCTCGCCCAGCATGCGAACGGAGAGGGCGGTTTCTTGGTAATCATTCACCAAACCCACCACGGCAATAAGGGGAGTGACCACGCGACCAGAAATCATTTGAAAGCCAATCAAGGCACCGACGGTTAGTGTTTGATCAAACACATCTTGGGCGCCGACAATAATCAACACCACCGGCATGAGCTTGCCCAAGAAGTCAACGATGGCATTGCCAGTGAGTGACAGTTTTCCGACACGGAAGTGCATGTTGATGCTCTGAGCGGAGCGTTCGTCCCACTGGCGACGTTGTGCCGGTTCAATGGCCAAAGACTTCACCGTGCGCATGCCGTGCAACGTTTCAACCAACATGGCTTGGCGTTGCCCCTCGGCGGTGTAGAGGTCGCTGAGACGTCTATTAAATATAGGCACCATCCCCGCCACCACGCAACAAATGGCGGCGGTGAACGCCAAGGTAATCATGGCCAACTTGGAGGAATAGGTAAACAACAAGGGCATGAAAATCAACAACGACGTCAATTCAAGCGCCGTGCTGAACATGCGGCCCGTTAAGAAGCCGCGAATCTTTTCTACCTGCTGAATGTGCCGGGTAATCACGCCAGCGCTGGTGGTGTCAAAGTAATCGATGGGCAGTGAAAGCAGGTGAGAGAAGACACGACGAGTCAGCCGCATGTCAATCTTGTTGGTGGCAGCCAGGGTAATCAATTGGCGCAAGAAGCCAAAAATGGCTTCAAAACCCAAGGCCAACACAATACCCACACCCAAAGCCCAGAGGGTCGATGTGCTCTGGTGAACCAGCACCTTATCTATCACCAACTGAAAGAACATCGGAGACGCAAGCCCCAAGACATTCAAAGCCATGGCCGCAATGGCAATGTCGCGAAGGGCGGACTTTTGTTTGAGAATTTCAGGGATAAACCAACCAAACCCAAAGGGGCGGGGCGCTTCTGGCAAACTCAAGCGGCGCTTGATAAAAAAGACGGTGCCATCCCAGCTGCTGCAGAACTGCTCTCTGGTCAGTAGCTTGGGCTCGGCCGGGGCTGAAGACAGAGGGTCAAGAATAGTGACCTTGCCACCCGGGTTGTTATCGCCATTGGCAGCGCTAACCACAATCACACAGCTGTTGTCTTTGAGCCGTGCAATTAATGGAAAAACACCCGTTTGTGCCAAAAGGCCTTTCCAGCTGAGAGAATCTGCCTTGGCTTTGAGGCCAATTTCTGCCGCAATGCGAAGCACAGCGGCAACACTTGGCTCCTCGGCCGGCAAGTAATAGTCCTCTATCATCCGCTCAGGATTGACCTGAAGACGATGGTGCTGGGCGACTGCGGCCAGGCACTGGATGGTTGAGTGGGGGAAACGGGGCTTCATATAGGCTGATTCAAATTTCCAGAAAACAAAGCAATAAACAGGCCAGTCAATTTTCCGTCATGTCTTAGTCAGGCATTGTTATTGCTAAGCATTGAGATTGGTGATTGAACATAAACATTTATTAAATGCTTGTTTTGTTTTATGGAAAATATAAATGAATAACTTGGCTGAATTGATTAATGCGGCAAATGAATTGTATAAAACTGAAAAAACAAATGAGGCCATCAGCCTTTTTCGTTATGCTTTGAATTTAGATCCTTTAAATAGAGAAGTGCATATTAAATTGGCTTATGCTCTATGCAGATATGGTAATTACTCAGATGGCGCAGATGAATTTCTGTGGATATGGATGCAGCAATTTGGCAACCAAAAGGATGTACTAAAAGACTATGAGAATTTAAAAGATAAAATCATTCTTTTAAGCTGCGATGCTGGTTTGGGTGATTCTATTATGTTCGCCAGATATTCAAAATTATTGAAAAATAAAGTAAAAAAAGTAATATTACAAGTTCAGAAACCACTTGTGAGACTATTTGTTAATTCTGAAATTGCTGATGACGTCATTGGGGAGAGTGCGAAATATATTGAGCATGATATAAGACTGCCATTTCACAATTTGATGTCTGCTACTGGTTATAATCCAGCATCTCAAGAATGGGATTCGAATGAGTACTTGTTTTCTAAAAAAGAAGAAGCGGAGATGCTTTATTCACTAATTCCTAGAAAGGGTAATCGAAAAGTTGGTATTTGTTGGCGAGGCAATCCAAACTTGCCCGATGATAATAATAGGTCGATATCACTAGAGGAAATTAAAAGATTCACTAAACCAGATGATGTTTTAATATCATTGATTCCTGAGGATGGAATGGGAATAAAAAATGATGTGTGGAGATTTAGTTTTAAAGATATTGCAGAAACTGCTGCTTTGATATTAAACTTAGATTATATAATTACCGTGGATACAATGATATGTCATCTATGTGGCGCATTAGGGAAGCCAACTTTATTACTTAATCGTTACAATGGATGTTGGAGATGGGGGGAGGGTTATGAGAATTCAAAATGGTACAGTTCTGTTAAAATTTACAGGCAAAATAAAGATTTTTCATGGGGCGATTGAAAAAATCTTAATAATTTTAGTAAATTGAGTAAATTAATTATAAATTTAAACTTTGAGGTAATTTAAATGAATGAAAGCAGTAAATCAATTTTCCGAAAATTAAATGATTCCAGATATGCAACTAGATATATAGTTGGAGATGGCATAGACATAGGCGCTGGCAATGATTCGCTTGGAATTTATTTTGAATTTTTCCCATTAATGAAGTCATGTCGAGGCTGGGATCTGCCCGATGGTGATGCTCAAGAAATGAAATCAATTTCAGAAAATACATTTGATTTTGTACATTCATCGCATTGCTTAGAGCACATGGTAGATCCATTAGTCGCCCTAAATAATTGGATTAGAATTTTAAAACCTGGTGGGCACCTGATATGCATTGTGCCGGATGAAGATCTTTATGAGCAAGGTGTTTTCCCATCAACATTCAATAATGATCATAAGCATACTTTTACAATTTATAAGAAAAAAACATGGTGTTCGAATAGTATCAATATTTTACAATTATTATCTTCAACTAATTCTGATGTTGAGATATTAAAGATTGAATTGCTTAATGCGACGTATAGATACAATATTGAAAAATTAACTTCCGTTAAAAGATTTGACCAAACTTCAACCCCTGTGGGAGAGTGTGCGATTGAGTTTATAATTAGGAAATCAGTGTAAATTAATTTCAAGCATAATTTCCTGAGATGAGATTTTTAATAACAATTAATATTATCCTGAATGATTACGTAAAATCCCCTTGTCTAAAGGTAAATTATCAAGCTGATTTTATTGTTTTTAAATAGTTGGTTTTCTGGATCTGGGTCAATATTAAGTTGAGTAAGATGTGTGGTTTTGCCAACTAAGTATGATACAAAATCTAGCCTTTTTGCGCAGCAAGAGGTAGAGTATTTTTTTGTGTTTTATTATCAAATCCGAATTAATGCAAAGTTAGAGTTGGGCTTGTCTTTTTAAAATTTGCATATCGGTGGTTCGTTTCCGGACCAAGCCGCCAGATTCACCTTGCAGTTTCGATTTGGGCTGTGGATTTTTTCTTCGCCTAATTGAAGTTAAGTGGGTATTAATTATTGCAAGTAAGTATATTAAACGTTTGGTATAAAAAATTGCCAAACTCTCTATGGCAAGAATCGAAATTTATGCAGACAATTTTTTCAGAGCGGAGTGCGAATTTGACGAAATCAAAAAACCAAATTTTAAATTGGGTCAAGGACGCAATAGAAATTGAGCGCAGAGGATTAAAGGCTCTGAGTGAATCGATGACATCGGACATTGCATCCGTTGTAGAGTTGTTGATTCGATGTGAAGGGCGCGTAGTTTTAACTGGTATTGGTAAATCGGGACACATTGCTCGAAAGATTGCATCGACCCTGTCTTCGACTGGCATCACGGCAGTATTCGTCCATCCCTCAGAGGCGAGCCATGGAGATTTGGGCATGATCACCCACAAAGACCTAGTGATTGGTCTGTCTAAATCTGGCGAATCAACGGAACTGATAGACATATTAAATTACTGCCGACGATTTGGCATTGTTTTGGTTGGAGTGACCGAACAAAATAACAGCACTTTGGCCAGGTCATGCAATCATGTGATTTCTTTACCCAAGGCTCTAGAGGCCTGTCCATTGAACTTGGCGCCTACCACCTCGACCACGATGATGTTGGTCATCGGTGATGCGCTGGCCGTGGCATGTTTGCAAGCCCGTCAGTTCAGCCCTGAGCGGTTTCGTGACTATCATCCAGGCGGCAAGTTGGGTCGAAAATTGATGACCGCTGGCGATTTGATGCACACAGGCGAGCAGCTGCCGTTGATTGACGTAGATGCCAAGATTAAAGAGGCCATCATTGTGATGAGTCATGGCCGATTTGGCTGCGTCGGCATTGTGAATGCTGTCGGTGAATTGGTGGGCATTTATACCGATGGGGACCTTCGTCGGCAAATCAGTGAATTCAGTTTGGATCATCCCATACGTGAGTTGATGCACGCAGCGCCACGCAAAGTCAGCGTTGATTTATTGCTGGTTGAAATTACGAAATTATTTGCAGATGAAAGAATTCCATCGGTTTTTATCTGTCAAAATAATATACCTATTGGAATTATCCACATCCATGATTTGTTGCAAAAAGGAATCGTATGAGTGCAAAGCAGCTAACTGTTATAATTCAAGCTGGCGGTCGAGGCAGCAGGTTGCGGCATCACACTTGGAATAAACCCAAGTGCTTGGTATCGGTTCGAGGCAAGACAATTCTGTATCACACACTCGAATATTTTCAGGGCGCGCATTTTATCATAATTGGCGATTATTTGTTTGAACAAATTGAAAAGTATTTAAAAATAAATCCGCCAGGTGTGAGTTATGAACTAATCAAAGCAACCGGTAAAGGAACAGCCTCAGGCATAAAATCAGCATTAGAAAAGTTGGCTCCCAATTGCCCGTTGTTGTTGCTTTGGAGTGATTTGATCGTTCATGATTTGCCAGATTACAGTCAAAGCAAAAAACCGGTTGTATTCACCACTTCAGCCTTTACTTGTCGTTGGTCGGTTTCTAAAAATAACCTCATGCATGAGCAGCCGGATTCAACCCGAGGCATACCTGGTATTTTTTATTTCCCTCGCGCAAAAATGTTGGCTGATCTGCCTGATGAAGGTGAATTTGTCAAATGGTTCGCATCCTCAGGCAATCATCAACAATTTATTCAAGCTGATGCATTGGAAGAATTAGGCGACTTTGTTGCAATTGAAGGTGACAACGAGCGTGCAGGATTTTGTCGATTCTTTAATCACGTTGAAGTTACAGATCAAATAGTAACTAAAACCGTGATTGACAAAAATTTTGAGGATGTTCACGCCAATGAAAAGGCTTGGTACAAAGAAGTTCAGAACATTGGGTTTAGGCGAATACCTCAAATATATAGCTATATACCCTTGAAAATGCAGCGTATCGATGGGCAGCATTTATTTCAAATCAAAGACTTGAGCCTAAGAGAGCAACGTGCGGTTTTTGCAGACTATATTGATTCATTGCAAGATCTTCACGACCGTGTCCGTGTACCCGTTAATCGAGAAGATATCGCGGAGGTGTACATCGAAAAAACCCTTAAACGCATTGAAAGTGTACATGAAATTATCCCTCACACCGAAAAAACAACGATGACAATCAACGGCAAGAAATGCAGGAATTTCTTCCATGAAAAACACAGGTCTATATTTAACAGTCTTCTACCCAAGTTGACACCCGAACATTTCTGCTCTATTCACGGAGATCCCACCTATTCCAACACAATGATTGATGACAAATTGAGGGTATGGTTTATCGACCCCCGTGGCTATTTTTCAAAGCCGGGCATTGTTGGAGATGGATGGTATGATTTTGCGAAATTTTATTACTCTGCTGTAGGTGGGTATGACGCGTTCAATCGTAAAAAATTCAAACTTCACGTAGATGCGGATACTGTTGAAGTGTTAATTGAAGAGCCCATTTACGCTCAGACTGCTAAGTCGGTTATGAGTGACTACTTCAAAGATGACATGGCACGAATAGAAATTATTCATGGGCTGATTTGGTTGTCATTATCTGGTTATGTTAAGGATGATATTGATTCGATGATTGGCGCCTATTATTATGGCAATTTCTGGCTTGAAAATGCATTGGATCGCCTATGATGACTACTCACCACTTGAATTTAATTCCAGAAATAGGTCAGCTTTGGTTGTTTGATTTAGACGGAACAATAGTTGCGCATAATGCTTATTTGAATGATGGAGATGAATTATTGCCAGGCGTTAAAGAGTTTTGGAATCAAATACCGGCACATCACGCGATCTTTATCTTGACTGCACGCTCTCAAGTATATCGAGCAGAAACTGAAGCTTTTTTGGGAAAAAATAAGTTGCGTTTTAATCATTTATTAATGGATATACCCAGGGGAGAACGAATATTGTTCAACGATCGTAAACCTGATGGGACGATGACGGCTTATGCTATTAACTTAAATCGAAATACAGGTTTGGGCTCGGTGAGTTTTTCATTTCTGCAAAACCTTAAAAAATGATTACCCTCAACCAAACCATATAATTGTAATTAGAATAATAAGAAGGCGATGCCATTGATTATTTGAGCTGAGTCATTGGTGAGAAATTTATATACATGTCGTGACTAGAAGATTGCGGCAAATTTATAAATCGCAATCCATCCTTGATCTAACGAGCTGGCAAATCCGCCGTTTTGGTTAAATTTTTCTGAATTTTTCCCGTTAAGTATGTACCTTTAGAAGAATATTTCAAAATGCCGCATAAAGAGCGAGTTTATCTGAGTTCTGAATTATTGATGCCTAGGTATGAATATATATCAAGTAACTTACGAATGAGAACACGGAAAATAAGAGCTAATTCAAGTTGGAAAAAACTTAAATTTCTTCCCAATGATTGTTCAATATAGTTTAATTAATTTATATGAATCTTGTGATGGAGTTTAATTTTATAAAAACATGTGAGTCATTCAAAAAAAGATAAAACCTAATGTGAAAGTGGTATGAATAAAATTTATGAATTGAGATTCTATTCTGTATAATATACTATACAGTAAATATATACATTATTTAAAATAATTTTTCGACATTAAGGGCAATTATGCGAAATGAGTTAATTAATTTGATGAAAAAAGTAATTCATTCAAAGATAAATTCAGATTCAACTCTGTTTGAGTGCATGCCTCAACACCCATTCGTTAAAGAGGACATCAAAATATTACCACCATTTCTAGGTGAGATGGGGCTTGAAGTCAGAGGCTTTCTCGGGTGTATAGAGCCTTGGTTGAATTCTGGTTGGCTTATTCCTGCAAAACGACCAGCCTTGTATCCAAGCTCAACAGCATTTTATGATGATATTTTTTTTAATCGAATTAATGAAATAAAAAAATTTTATAAATTGCAAGAAATGGTCGGTCAATTATATCAAAACGAAAATATAAATTTAATGGATTTCGGTTATTATTTTGGGGGTAATGAATTTATATTAAAAGTAAAAACTGAGCAATATCATGCTCTTGAAAAAATAGTTATGGCTGAACGAGCCATTCGAAAATCATTTTTTGAAAGGTATCAATCATTCGAAAGCATTCCATCTATTTATCATATTCCTTTAACCAATATTAATATACCAAATTACTTTTCGGATATGGATTTTACTTGGGCTGCATTTGGAGCGGTTTGCCCGAAATACAAACCGCAGTGTTTCAATTATCCATTATTTGAGATTCAACCGCATATAGGTGTTCAAATTCGAAACATCCCAATTAATCCAGAGCGAAATTCTGATATTAATAAAATGCTTGCTGCAGCAAAATTCTCTTCCAATTTACTGGGCTATCCGATACTTGTATACGGAGCTAATGATGATATCTTGCCCGATGGTTTTCAGTTATCTAAGGATTTGATTCCGGATAATTGTATGCAGCTAGAGGGTGAGTTGAGTATGCTTAAGTTCTGCAAATTAATGATTGCCCCTGATAGTGGATGGGCAGACTTAATGGGATGGCTGCAAGTGCCGACGTTGCTTGAACAACAATACTATTCATGGGGATTTGAAGGACTTCGGCCCTTTAAACCTAAAATATTACCTATGAGTAATTCAGAAGATATTATTTCAATTCTAAAATTGACAAAATCTCCAATAGATGAAGTACTACTTCCCGATCCTGAAGTGGCTATCCATAAAAATTCTCATCTAATGCCGAATTCGAATCTTTTAAAGAATTTTTGGTCGAATTTCAGTTAAGGCAATCGTTCCCTAGAACCAAAGGCGCGAGATGTGGAATTTTTTCCAAAGGAGGAGGTTCTAGTTGAGGAAGTCAAAATTCACCGACAGCCAGGTCATGGACGCCGTGAACCGCATGAAGCTGGTTTTTGCGTACCTGATATTTGCCGAGAACTAGGCATCAGTACTGCAACCATTTTACAAATGGAGAGACAAATTCGGCGCTATGGACGTCTCCATGATGTCCCCCATGAATGAGCTTGAAAAAGTAAACCTGCGGCTCAAGAAGAGTAAGCGTCCGGCAAATACACCTTGACGAGGAGTTCCTCACCGAGGGCCCATCCGCTTATTCAGCCTCCAATAGCCATCTGCGAATATCACGATTGGCCGAGTTAACGTCAAACCCTTTGGGGTCAAACGGTCCGCCACACCATCTGCGCATAGAGTCATGATCTTCATGCAGGGGGTCCTGAATGGCTTCAAGAAACTCTTCATAACCACCCAAGCCGCCAACATCCTCTGGTGGGCACGCATTGGCTCCTGCCAAACACATGGGCCAACCGTTGAGCATTTCGTCAGCAATCATGACCATCTTTACTTCAACCTCATGTTGCCAGCCATCTCCGAAGTCATACTCGTATGAGAAGCTTTTAACTTCTTTTCCAAGCACTGCATCCAACGTGAACTCATCGTCAGGCAAGCTCGGTATCTCATCGATCCATTCATCATCTGGCACGCCGTAGACCTGACCCTTAATTGTGAATTGATGCAAGTGGCTGTTGGTCCAGCCCATCGCAGCTTGAATGATACGGTCCAAGTCTGCCAACGTCATGTTGCCTGGCACACTGATTTGGCGCCATATTTTGGGCTCACTGCCTTCCAACACCACCAACAGTTGGTAGGCGTATTTTTGTCTACGGTTTTTGCTTGGTGTTTTTTTCAACTTCGACTCGCACTAGGTAGGTTTTGAATAAGAGATACGTGTCCACTTCTAAGATCGCGGACACGTAGATACTAAGCTGGCAACCAGCGGTGCGGCAGCAATTCGTCAATTCGGCTGTTCAAGTGCGTAGGCAATCTCGTGAGCACATCTTTCAAATACGCATGGGGGTCATGACCATTGAGCTTGGCTGACTGGATCAGGCTCATCACCGCTGCGGCGCGCTGACCGCCCCGAAGCGAACCAGCAAACAGCCAATTGTTTCGCCCAATCGCAATCGGCCGGATTTGATTTTCCACCCAGTTATTGTCTATTGGCAAATGACCATCTCGCAAGAATTGCGTTAACGCCGTCCATCGTCTTAAGCTGTAATCAATTGCCTTGGCTGTGGCCGAGCCTTCTGGTACCTTTTGCCGGTTAAGACTAAGCCAATCGTACAAAGTGTCTACTAGGGGCTGGCTTCTGACTTGTCGCATTCGCAGGCGTTCTTCATGGCCCAGGTGTTTAGCGTCCCGCTCAATGGCATAAATCTGTGCAATTTGAACCACCGCTTGCTCGGCAATTTGGCTTTGGTTGGCCAGTTGCAAGTCATGGAACTTGCGCCGCGCATGCGCCCAGCAGCCCACCTCCATGATCCGGTTGGTGCAACCATTCACCAATTGCTTGTAACCACTGAAGTCGTCTACCACCAAAGCACCACGCCAGTCGGCCAAGAACGCTTTGGCGTTCGCCCCCGCTCGGCTTTCGCAAAAGTCGTAAACCACCGCCTTGATGTCCTCATGGGCTCCAGCCGCATAAGCCCACAAGTACGCCCGGTGTGTTTTGCCGTTGCCAGGCTTGAGCATCTGTACCGGCGTCTCATCAGCGTGCAGAACCGATCGAGTCAGAATGTCACGCTTCAAAGCATCCACCAGAGGCTGCAGCTGCACGCCGCAGCTGCCCACCCACTGGGCCAGCGTTGAGCGAGGAATCGAGACACCAGAGCGAGCAAAGATGGCTTCTTGTCGATACAGCGGTAAGTGATCGGCAAACTTGTTCACCAACACCTGGGCCAACAAGCCAGCGGTGGGAATGCCTTTGTCAATCACGTGAGGCTCCACCGGCGCTTGGATCAAGGTCTGGCAGCAAGCGCAGGCCCATTTGCCGCGCACATGACGGTGCACGCTGAACACGCCAGGCACGTAGTCCAACTTCTCCGACACGTCTTCACCAATGCGCTTAAGGGGCGCGCCACAGCCAGGGGCTGTGCACACTGTGGAATCGGGCTCGTGCGTAAAGATTTGCCGCGGCAGCTCAGCAGGCAATGCTTGGCGCTTGGGAGTTTGTTTCTCTTTGGCTGCTGGCGACTCAGGAACGGCCAGCGCGATTTCATCTGAGACAGCTTGCAAGTCAGCGTCCAAAGTTTCATCTAGTAAGCTGCGCTGCTCAGCATTCATCTTCTCGCTCTTGAGACCAAACTTCAAGCGCTTAAGAACCGCGTTCTCGTGCGTGAGCTTGTCAATGAGCGCTTGCTTGAACTTAATTTGCACTTCATTGGCATTGATCACCACTGCGTTACTGGCAACCTTTTGCATCAAGCCACTGACCATCGCGCGAAGCTCTTCTGCGCTTAGGTTAGTCAATTCGGCCAACTCGGTGTTCATGAGGAGATAGTGTGCCTTGTATAAGCACCTTTGAACATTAGAAGATGCCCCAATTGAATTGCACTCAAAGAATTGTGATCACACCCGCATCCCCCATGCGCTGCCAAGGCAAGCCCAGCACCAGTGCGCTCAATTGTGCAGCGTTCATTGGCATTCGAGATGACAGTCTGGCATCGCCCCAAAGAAACTTACCCGTGTTCAACCTGCGCGCCGCTAGCCAAACACCCACACCGTCATGCACCAGCACCTTCATGCGGTTGGCCCGGGCATTGGCAAACAGATACGCGTGGTGAGGATGGGCTGCACCAAAGACTTGCACCACTCGGGCCAAGGCTGTGTCGGCTCCGGCCCGCATGTCCAGCGGCTGTGTTGCCATCCAAACTGCGTCAATGCGGATCAACGCACAAGCTCAGCAAGAAAGCGAGAACACTCAGATGCCAATGCGACAGGCCAAGACACCTTGATAACCAGATCGCCACGTTTTAATTCAACATGAACATTGCCGCAGGCTGGGGCCATTGGCTCAGCTTTGCTCTGCGGCATGGGCAGCTCTATAAAAGCAGCAGGTGAAGATACCGGATCTTTGAGCGAGACAGCTGGTGTCTCACGTAGCCATCGGTGCAAGATATTGTGATTGATGCCATGCTGGCGAGCCACTGAGGCAACGGACATACCTTGAATACGGCAAGTGGCAACCACTTGGGCTTTGAACTCCGGGCTGTATGACCGACGGCCAGAGGCTGACTTGGAAAGTTGAGTATTGGTGTACATGTGTCCACGATCTTTTACGTGGATACGATGATCTTAGATTTAGTGTGGCTGCGCTAGATGGGATGACCGGACGCTTACCAAGAAGATTTACCTTGAGGAGACGCTCCAGGCCGAGATCGTCTCGGAGGCTTTTGAAAAAGAGCGGTGAGGCCATCCCGGCATAAGGAGATGGTCATGAAATCAGTCAAAGAGCACGGCATATGTATTCTGGTTGCGTGCCCCAGGCATTTAGTATTAGTGAGTCTTGTTACCCCTACGAGCGCAAGCTCGATGCAGAGAATGAAGAAGTTGCAACGTGGCTGATCAAGCTGACGGATAACAATCGCAATTGGGGCTTTGGCCTTTGCTATCTTTAATTGGTTGGCCCTGAATAATTCCTTAAACCCGCATGAATGCTTGCTTTCAGGGTAATT
>Ga0065173_1000132_pt1 | contig 11882 bp, 14 predicted proteins | sample CryBogCBE10Oct08_FD_59217 | JGI IMG/M metagenome (GOLD analysis project Ga0065173, IMG submission 59217) | Freshwater microbial communities from Crystal Bog, Wisconsin, USA - CBE10Oct08 (version 2) (version 2) | ecosystem: Environmental > Aquatic > Freshwater > Lake | place: Crystal Bog...
CTCCTGGCAGATTGGAAGGCGCCATCTGTGTTGGCTTGACGCCGATGAGCGAGAAAAACCCGCTATCAATTGGGCTGGCGCCAAACATAAGTTGCATGTTGGAAAGCATGTCACCCAAAGAACCAGCAGATGGTTTCGGGTCTAAAAAATTCGTTCCTATTTTGCCGATAGATGTTAGTGGGTCATTAGACGCACTACCGCCATCATCAAATCCTTTTCGTCCATGGGAGATTAAACTTCCAAATGAACTATCATGTGGCTTAGGAGCCTTATAAGCAGGATTTACCCATTTGCCTCTTGGCTTATTAATAAGACCACCACTGGCGGCGCCAACGGTTTCATTTGGTGATTGTGTATTTTCCAAAGAACCAAATGAGTCATCAGCTGTGTTGACGTCTGACTTTGGATTTACCCAATGCGACATAGCAACTTGATTAGCCTGCATAGGCGTCATCATGTTATTTAAAAATTGCGCTTCACCTGGAGCCAGACCTGCAGAAGCAATTGCTTCCGCAGAACCCTCTAACGGCGATGAAAGCATATAAGACGGTGTTGCAGCAGTGCTTGATGAAGAGCCTGTTGAAGATGATGATGAAGACGAAGAAGAAGAACCAGCTGAAGAAGAACCTCCAGAAGCCTTTTCATGTCTTAATTTACCAAATCCTTCATTATATTCATCAGGCTCTTTAACGGAACCGCCAGCATTGAACATCATAGGCAGAAGTGACATTAGTGATGAAAGACCACCAGCGCCACCACCACCACCGCTTTGTTGCGTCTGCTGCTGAGAGTTGCCCATATTGATGCCGGAATAGGTGGTTGTTCCACCCATGCTTGGCCCAATACCGGAGGCAATATCTGAATAAAAAGCAGCTTGCTGATATGGATATGCTCTTTCCTGCTGCCACTGATTGTAAGCACCAGTAAGGATTTGCTGAGCAAGTTGCTGTTGCAATCCACCAGATTGAAGCAACGCATTGATGCCGGTGAGCGCAGAAGACTGAGCTTGATTGCCTAACTGACCAAGACCATAAGCAGCTTGCTGGGCTGTTTGAATAGCCTGTTGCTGCTGCTGGTTATACTGGTTCATCGCCTGCTGGTAATTGGTCTGATTTAGCTGGGCGAGTGTTTGTGCGTTAGATAAACCTTGCTGACGAGCAACCTCTGCTTGTCCCAAGAATTGACCAGAGCCACCAAATGTTCCACGGCTTGCGGCGGCGCTATTGGCTTGCTGCATCGCATTTTGCTGCGTTTGAGCAAGCTGGTTCATCGTCGCATTAACTACTTGCGACTGATAAGGATTTTGATATTGAGCAAGCGCGTAAGGATTAAAATTATTAGGGTTTGAATAATCTACTGCTTGCTGCGTAAGATTAGTGGCGGCATTAATATAGGGCTGAACAGAGCCCTGCATATTTCTGACACCCTGCATCGCGGCCATCTGGTCTGGCGTAAAGCCAGCAACCATTTGACCACCATAAGGCTGATATGGACTCGAAACAGCGCTATTGGCCATGCCAAGAGCTTGTTCGTAAGCCGCCATTGCCTGAGGGTTAGGCGTATAGGTTGATGTGCCTGAGCTGAAACCGAAGTTTGAGCCGGATGATGAGCTGCCTCCGCCTTTGCTGCCGATTTTAGCCTCCTATTTTCCTCTAGCATATTCGCCAAACAGCTCATCGGCCTTGGTTGTGTATGCGTTGTGCGCTTGTTCGGGTGTGTCGTATAAACCTATGTGTATTCTTTTACCGTTAACTCTAATTTGAGCCCTATATTTACCAGTCTGTTTGTGGACATGAACACCTTTGTATCCAATTGAATTATTAGATTGTATTTTTTTGTTGGCATGATTTTGGGCTCTTGTAGCATCCCTTAAATTATACCAACGATTATCAGTCCTAACTCCATTAATATGGTCCACATCATCTTCAGGCCATTTTCCCATCATAAGCAGGTAAGCTAATCTGTGAGCGCGATAATCTTTACTGTTAATAGTGATTATCAAATACCCATTATCGTTAACAAACCCCGCTTCTTTACCAGCAAACTGCTTATCAAATTTTCCATAACCGCGTTCTTTGTAGACAAATACACCAGTTTCTGGATTATAGTCCAATATTGACCGCACGTATTCCGCTGTTAAAGTATCATTCTTAGCCATACCCAGCTCCATCTGGTTGTGGTTGTGGCTGGGGGTTGTCTCACCAATCCTCAGCCTTCATTTCTTTTATTGCATTACCTCACGCATTAGCCGCTGACTGTGGGCGATATAAAAAATACGCCCCAGCTGTTTTGAATTGTCTCTGGTATAAGCGAACTTTGGCGGCGGTTCTTTCATTTGATAGAACGCCAATCGTAAGGTCCAATTTTAAACCTTCAGAAGCAGCCTTAGAAAAAGCCATAAGTTGCTTGGCTAAGGTAGATTTTCTATGTTCTGGGGATACAAAAAGAGACAATTCTAAAAGTTGGTAATCTGGACTATACCAAATTTCGTCTACAATCATAATAAGGTAGCCTTTGATAGGCTCGCCTTTTGGACCGGCTACAGCTACTAAACCGCCAGTCTTGTCGTAATGCCGACGAATTACATTCCAGACTTTTTCGGGGTCATACGGATGCTGAGCATCTTCAGCAGCCGCTATTTTTGTCATCTCCATAAGAGACGCGATATCTTCTACTTCGGCTAATCTTATGTCGGGGCAATCACTAAAATCAGTCACTCACCAATCTCCAAGCGGATAAATAAAAGATTATACTCTAAAGGCTTAAAAAAACAAAGCTTTAGTCTTTTGCTGGCGGCGGGAGTTTCTTTAGGGTTTTTATGTGCTTAGCGCGCTGGCTTTTAACGAATTGGTCCAATACTTTATGACCAGCGTTAATATCCCCACCTCCAAAAGCCTCTACTTCTTCTGGAGACAAAATATATTCACCACCGGCGACAAGACAGGCAACCTTGCTTCTTGGTTCGTGATAATGACCATTCAAGCCATACTTATGGGTCATTCCTACACGACCACCTGAGGATTTAGCCTCCTCAATCATTTTCTTGATAATCTCATATCCTGCTTCGGTATTACCTTCAGCAAGACCAGATACAATATCTGCCGGTATTACATAGCTACCACTTGTAACATGGATGGGCATACGGTCTGTTCGACCAGGAATAGCGGCTCTCAAAGGCCCATGAAAAACTTTCTTATCGTCGGGACTGCCACCACGCTCCATAGCCTTGCGCGCTGTATTAAGAGCAGCTGCAACTGCTTGTTTCTGAGGATGGGTTTTAGACATTTCCTTGATGTTCCTGCTTATCACGGCTTGACTTGCGCCTTTTTGTAGAGGCATGGCCCCAACCTTCCTTATTCTCGTTATAATGTTCCAAAGCGTGACAATTTGGGCAGAGCACGGCTAAGTTAAATAAAGCATTATTTGTTCTGTCTCTGTCTCTATGATGAACAACCAATATTTCGGGATGTTCATCGTATCCACAGTCCTCACATTCGGTTATCATATCACGGCGTTTAAGCCACTTTTTTACCCCAGGAATGTCAGTTGATGGGGGCTGATTTGTTCTCTGCAAAATTCCTCTACATTTAATAGAGCAGCATTTTGAAGATTCTATACGAGATTTAGGACGATAAAAAACCTTTTTACAAACAATACAATTTATATGATTTTCGGCACTTCTGTTATCTTTGCATTCAACAGAACAATATTTTGCCCTGTCTTCTCTCCATTGCGGGACAGTAAATTCCTTGTCGCATCTTAGGCAGTTTTTGCTTATGAGTGGCATTTTATCCAACAGTTGCACCAACGGAATACGTAAAGCAGGCAGACACCCCAGCACCAATTATAACAACCAACCCGCCGGTAAATTGTTTCCCAATTTGGGTAATTCCTATAGGTGCGTTTTCTGGGAACACATATAAAAGATTGCTAGGGTTAATAAGATTAACTGTTGAGCTGTTGTAAATAGAAACTGTTCCAGCGCCACTTATTACGATAGATGCACTAACAATACGCCCAGGGCCTGTTACAACAAGATACCCTGGGAAAGCTGGGTTTTGCGTATAGGTGATGGTCGTAAACTGACCGGCGTTATATTGGATGGCTTTTGTATTGTTATTATATGCAAGCACAAGCTGCTGTGTTGCAGTTGTTAAAGCATCAATAGCCATGATTATCTCCTACCGGAAGGTGCAAAGCGATACCTTATGCTACCTAAACGCCAGAAGCTACTGACATCATTGCTTTCTATCTTCATAGAAACAAATCTGCCTCTAAATCTAGGGCAAATAAACTTTGTTTCTTTATTGAATACATAAGGCCCATAAACTCTTGGGTCTTGTCCAGCATAGTCGGTTACATAAAATGTTATTTGTAACTCAGCTGTAGGAAGCTGATTGTATTGACCCCATTTAAAGTCCGGTAATAGCCAGTCAATAAAGTTTAACTCTTCACCTGGGCCAATACTAAAATAACCTGTCTTGAGCCACGAGTTCATCGGAAATGTCAGAGGACCAATCGCATTATTATATGATGTGTCCTGCTGATAGACGTAGCCACCAGAGTCACAGGATAGTGGCTCTCCGACCAATGACTGGTCTGTCCATGCGGTCCTATTGATGTATCCGACATCCCATTCATTATATTGCGTGTTGTAGCAGACATATGCGTTTGGAATGCCTTCAAAAGGAGGCGGTCCATCAACTTGATTAAGCGTTGGGAAAAACCAAGTTACTTCGTTGAATAGCGCATTGGTTCCGCAAACAACATTTTCAATATATCTTGTATCCATATTCTGGAATATGAAATCCCATACTGAACATGGAATAGGCTGTGGTGCGCCACCACCTTGAGACACAAAGAACTGGCGATTGCTCATCCAGTAAACACTGCCTTGGAGAGTAGCTGCACCCTTAGGCGCTACAAGACCGCAGTTAGTTCCAATTCTGGTAAAGCCATAAGTTCCTGGGTATCCAACATACTGAGCAGTATAAACATCAATATCAGTAAACCAGTATTGTAGCGTTTGCGCCTGTAAGCCACGAACTACTTTGGAGCCGGTCGGAACAGTATAAAAACCAGCGTCACTGCTTTGAGCACCGCCACCAGAGTTGGCGCTGAATAACCAATAGTTTGGATTTCCTGAATCCGACCAGCTAATAAATAACGGGTCTTGAAATAGATTGATTTTTGTTGAGCATCCCCACGCCATAACATTACCATATGGCATAGAAACAAAGCTACCGTTGCTTCTTAATGGCGCTCCGTCAAATATGGAAAGATTTTGGTATCCGTTTGAGCTATTCCAATAAAATATCGGACCGCCAACAACATTACCAGTAATCGGGTCTCTATCAACATTATACGCAGAGGCAATCAACGTTGAGCCTCTGTTGTCAAGCCACCAGTTGCCAGATGTAAATATATTACCACTCTGTGGGGGTGTTATGCTTCCCTGACCAAAGCCATACTGACCATATTCGTTCGTTCCAAAGCCAGAACCTATTTGTAAAGGACCTTGAGAAATCCAGTATGTTAAATCCAGATTGCCATTGTTCATAGGAACCGTGGCAGTCGATGATGCAGCGGCACCGGCGATTATGGTAAAAGTAGTTGGATTTGGAACTGACTGAACAATATATTGACCGTAAATTACAACACCCCCAACAGAAGTTGGGATAGCAAAGCCAACTCTGGCGCCTACTTTCAATGAGCCATAAACATATTCAACTGGGAAGTTGACAGTAACAGAATCCGATTGCTGTGTTGTTGTAAATGTTGGAACCTGCCCACCATTATTAACAGTAGATGAAGCAAGATAATTTGGACCGGCATCAATCTGATATGTATCAAATCCACCAGCGCTGATGATAGGATATGTTCCTTCAAGTAGAACACCACCGACATATGCCGCGACATTAAATGTCACGCTGTCGTATGTTGTTAGGTTTGAAGAAGTTGGGTCAATTACCGTTACAACGGAAGAACCCGCAATTGTTGAAAGGTTGACAGGTGTTACGCCACCTCTGCTGGCCTGTGTTGAATAGTTTGGACTTATATTAAACAGCGCGCCTGGGGTCACATCATAACGATAAACATTTGATGTTGTTCCGATGCCTACATATGGGCTACCGTCAATATCTCCCCATGGGTGAACTGCATAAGGCACACCTTCTAAGACCTGATTTATGTATAAGGTATTGCCACCTCGTTTTTCCGGCAAAGCACCTTTCCAGCGAATAAAACTACTGGCTGAAATACCAGTAGGATTATCTGCTAATGTGCTTTCTATATTAACAGAAGGGACGAGGTTAACCTCAGCAAATGGCATAAGACTACCTCGATGGGGCAACAGGTGTAGAAGACAGAGACGTCCAACCAGGGCCAGCGAACTTGGCTCTGAGGTTTTCGAGTTCTGCGCCTTTCATGAGAGCCTGATATTGGCTTTCCCATGATTGCGATTGAGCAGGATTGTCAGACTGAGCGCCAAAGTCTCTCATATAGCCAGACGCAAAAATCATAGATGCAGCCAGAAATACATCTGGGTAATATATCGTCAAAGGCGTTGTAGGATTTGTTTCCGACAAAGGCTCTGGTCGATACGTTCCTAATATTTCGACTGCATAGTCTTGGTCCGGCCACGGCCCAAATACCATTGTGTCTTGGCGGAACATTGCAAAATACTGCGGTATGCCACTAAGGCCAGAACCAGGGGCGCCATAAACTGCATTCAGAAACGACACTGATACTGGCTGTAACTGAACTCTTTGATTTGGCGCATAGGATAAAACATTGACGCCTTGAATGGTTATAAAATTACCGTATGCCGCAGCGGGTGTTTGCAAAACTCTGTTATCGGCAGTCAAGGTTGCACTAGCAGCCCAAACGGAATCTAATATATCAAGTTCACGATATATCCGCTTTTCTGCATATGTAATGCAATCCGGCAGAAATATAGCAAACTCAGGCGTCGTTGGGTCTGTCGCCATAAGGTTCGATAGGCTGGCGACGAATGTTGTATAATCCATAGCCATTATCTGTCTGCCTTTGAATCTATTTTGTTTTCTAATTTATCGTATATTCTGTCCAGTTTATCAAAAATAGTTCTAACAGCGTCGTGGAATTCATCTTTGCGCACATAGGAATTTGGGAGCATTACCTCAAGGTCATGTATCTGGTTTTGTAATCTATTGACGCTCTCCCAAATGGCGCGACACCACCAACCTGTGAGGCCTACAATGGCAGCTGCTGATATATTTATAAGAGTCTGCCATTCTTGCATCACACCCATCCATTTTTGCTATGTGGCTTCTTTTTTATAAAATTGCATATTGTTCTTTAGACGCTCGTCTTTAGGATTAATGTCTAAAGCTTCCTGACCATGCTTTATTGCTAGGTCATTCAGACCCATATTCCATGCCGCAATTGCTACCCAATCATGTGGCTTTTCGCCCCATGCTGCTGGGTCATCTGTATATACAAGCGCCTTATTCTTCTGGCTCAGAGCCTTCAGGCCGTAGGCTAGGCTTTCCGGCCATTTCTGTTGCAGATACATAAGCTCTGCAAGGCTATACCAAGGCTCTCGATTATTTGGCGTCTCTTGCGTAGCTTGGAATAAATACTTCTCTGCGTTTGCGTAGTCTTTCAAAGACGCATAAGCCTGCGCTATCATCCGGCAAGCAAATCCACGTTCTTGGTCCCAAACCGCACTGGGCATCGCCAGATACCGCTTGAACTCCTTAATGCTCTCTTCCCACTTGCTGTGATAAAACAATTCACGCGCATAGTAGTAAGCCATGCGGAAGCAGTCTTGGTCAGCTCTTGCCGCCCGTTCCAGAAGCTCAATATATCCCCCACGGCTTTTCGTAGGGTCCGGTCTATGGCTCATGGTAATCTTGTCGTTAAACGCAATTACCTCTTTAGTATCTACCTGTGGGCATACAATTTCATGACACATGAAATCCCAATAATACCCGTGTCTTGCATGTATGCGGGTGTTGAAATAATAAAGACCCACATTAAACGAGAAGCCGTGGCGAATGCGCGTGATTCCTTCCGTCCACGCTCTTTCTACCTCAGCTCTCCAGCCCTCATTTAAGACCTCATCCATATCCATAGAGATACAGATATCGTAATCCTTTGGTATTAAGGCTAAGGCAACGTTACGGGCATAATCAAAACGCCAAGGGGAGATGCAGATTTCATGAACCTGCACCCCGACCTTACGTCCCAACTCTACCGTGTTATCCTCGCTGCCGGTATCGGCAATGAGCATCAAGTCGGCTTCTTTAGCGGAAGCCGCCCAGCGCTCTACGTGCTTAGCTTCGTTAAGCGCCACAGTATACACGGCTATTTTAAGCGGCTTTCCCATTGTAAGCCTCCTCTAGTTTGTGCGTTTTTCCGGCATCGACCCATTTTTTTACACAGAGAGTTGTCACCCCAACGTGTAATGCAAAAGACCTCATGCTTTGAAATGTTACGCCGCATACAGAGATAGACCTACTATTGTGTGTTCCGCCTTTCCTAAGTTCTTGCATTTTAATAATTGTTTCAGGCTTATGTTTTTTACCTGTGTGAGCCTTACGGTTATTTTCAACATGTTCCGATGAATGTTTTACGCCTTTTTTTACCAGCGACAAATGCTGTCCAAATTCCGGTGGTCTTTTTTTACCTTTAGGCCAAAATGCAATTCCAGCTTTAGATTCCGACATTTTTTGTCTAACCTCTAAAGTGTGCTTTTTACCGGTCTGAGCCTTACTCATATTGGCTCTATTTTCTTCTGTAGGCACCCATCCCGATGTGCCGCCTTTTCCACCGTCACTTTTATTAACAAGTTTATAGTATTGGCGTAATTTTGATATTATGCGTCTTTCTTCCGCAAATACCAAATCCTCCAACGGACTTTTGAAAACAATCTCTACTTCAAAACCGCCGTGTTTTTTTACCACCGAATGCCAATGGCGGTTTCTTTTGTCTGCGCTCCAAGCTCTTTTCCCAGAACCTTTGCCGACATAAAAAACATCGCCATTTGGCTTTTTTTGTAGATATACGTAAAACATTTTAACCATTAGATGCAAAGCCACTTAGGTTGAGAAAGGAACCATTCATTCACCTGTTTAATGCGCTCAGAGAAAGCTATCTTTGGCTCCCATCCAAGAGACCGCATCAAACCACCGTCCAGACCATATCGAAGGTCATGCCCAGGACGGGAAGAGTGAAAGTCCACCATCTCATATTTAAGGTCTTTGCCCTGTGACTTAGCAACGAGCTGAGCCAAGGTCAGGTTATCAATTTCCTCTTTACCAACGATGTTAAACTTTGCGCATCGGGCATTGCCATAGTCCGTTGGACATTTTGGCTTTGTCGTAACCAAGAAATGTATCGCATCCGCCACATCGCTTGCGTGGATGTAGAAACGCGAACCAGGAACAACCTTAGACCTGTCGGAATGGATTGTTACCGTTTCTCCAAGATGCACCTTCCGTATGGTTGACGGAATATATTTCTCTGGCGATTGACGCTCGCCAAATACGTTCATCGTATGCGTAATCATAATCGGCATTTGGTAAGTGTTCTCGTAAGAGACGCACAATTCCTCACCAGCCGCCTTTGACGCCGAATACGGGTTTGTCGAATTATACCGGTCACGCTCCTTGTAAAGGACTGTGCCAGGAGCCGGTCCAAATACCTCATCGGTGCTGAAGTATAGAAACGTCTGCAGCTTACCCTTTTCGTGAAGCCTACGGGCGTATTCCAATATGTTCGCAGTTCCAACGATATTGTCGTAAACAAATTCAAGAGGGAACTGTATTGAGCGGTCAACATGAGAAGCCGCTGCAATATGCAAAATAATATCAGGGGTTCCGATAAAGCTTTCGGTTATCGGATTAATTTCCGCCTTCAAATCATGAAAGACGATATTTACCCTTTTCTTATCTTCATCCGAATAGCCAGCAAGTGCATGGTCTAAACGGTTGAGATTTCCTGAATAATCAAGCCTGTCAAGAGATGTAATCTGCCAATCCGTTTTGCGGAGAAGCAATTCAATTACATGGTGCCCAATAAAACCTGCGCCTCCAGTAACTAAAACGTGCGTCGTCTTAGACATTTACTTTCCTTTATTGTCCAAACCAATCCCGCATAAAGTCGGGACGGTTAGCTCTAACCCAGCTCAGAGCGTCTTCGCTTAATTTAGAGTTGTCCGCGCCAGTGGTTTGCGAACCAACATGGTGGACATATGACCTTGAGACGTAGTGGACATATCCTTTCTTGGTTAAGTCATAACAGGCTATATCATCAGCATACCAGTTAATCGGTGGAAATTTACCAAGGTCGTTGTAGGCCAGCTTGGACATCCAACAAAACAATGGCGCAATCACAGGAACCTGATGAGCTGAATGCTCCCAAGCCCATTTAATATCGTTTAACGGAGGCAAGCCTTTATTATTTCTGATATTTTGTGAAGGCCGCGCCCAGTCAGAGCAAGCGGAAACAAATCCTAATTTGTCACCATGCACCTGCTTTAATTGAGCAACATCCTCCATCAAATACTTGTATGACGTAGGGTTCAAAACAATGTCGTCGTTTGCAAGAATGACGGAATCATACTTTGCAAATATCGGCGGCAGCATTTCGTTGTGGTTCGTTCCCCAAGATTTTGGCTCAATCCAGTGAACTAACAACTCTGCTTCAGGACAGTAAATCCCAGCGCTTGTTTCAAGAACCGGCAGACACTTTCCGTTGACTGTTGGAATGACTATTGGCGTATTAATCATCGTGATACCAAACATGGTTCATAATTTCTTTCTGACCATGAACTTGGCCATTAAAGAAATTCTTGAACGTATCCAATATACGATTTGGATGCTCACTGACACGGCTCTCATCTTTTACAAATACAGCCGCAAAATCATTCCAGACCTTGCCACCTTCTTTGTAACTTATGAAAGATTCCAACAAAGCAGGATTGTAACCGCTATGTCTTCCCCACGTAACCAGCGCCTTTCCGGCATCTGGATAAAACCGCCAGCAATCAACTGGGAATAGATGGTATCCGCCATTTGACGGTGCGTTCACATAGAACAAACCGTTTGGCTTAAGTATGCGAAGAACCTCCAGAAACGTAAGCCAATACATTTCCGAATGTTCAAAGCATGAACTTGAAACAACAATGTCAGCGCATTCGTTTGGTAAAGGAAACTTGTAGTGGTCCCTTAAAACGATATCGACGCCATTGCCTTCTACGTAATCTATTCCCGTATAGTCGCAATCACGCTCAAAAATGGGCCGCAAAGACCCATTTACGTTTTGCGACCCTATTTCTATTACCTTAAATCCGTCCTCAAAGCGTCCATTGTATGCATCATAAAAACGCTTCGCATTGTTATATGCGGACATATGCATGGGTAACCCCTAGCAGTTAGCATTAGGCTGCGTCGGGATAGTTCTTCTTAATCTCCGCAAACTGTGCAGCTGTAATGTTCTGCAAGTCATTAATAACACTACCATAGGTGTTAACAACGTTAAATGGAGCAGAAGAAATGATGTTGTAGATAGCCGTCCATTGAGCAACAGTCAGCGTGACAGTTACGTTTTCATTTTCCATTTTTTGGATTCCCTTGGTAAAAAACAACAGTTATCTTTAGCGAACAATCGACATAACGTCCAGTTTATACTTAATTTTTCTGTGCCAAAATTACGTCTACATATAGTAGATTAAGCTGTATGGAATGACTATGTGCTTGGTTTCCACCAGTAAATCCAAGAGAACCACCTATTCCTGTGCTTGTAATCTGTAAATTACCGCAGTTTTGAAAGGAATTGGTTCCACCGCCAGTAAGAATGCCTCCTACAGTGGCGCAGGATAGAGAATGAGTATGACT
>Ga0065173_1000136_pt1 | contig 11807 bp, 11 predicted proteins | sample CryBogCBE10Oct08_FD_59217 | JGI IMG/M metagenome (GOLD analysis project Ga0065173, IMG submission 59217) | Freshwater microbial communities from Crystal Bog, Wisconsin, USA - CBE10Oct08 (version 2) (version 2) | ecosystem: Environmental > Aquatic > Freshwater > Lake | place: Crystal Bog...
GCCCTGCACAGTGCCGTGGCCATATCTGTGGAGCGGTCCATTTCGATGTTCAAACCCGCGTCACGGTAGTGGTCGTACTTACCAGCCGGGTCAGAGGGATGAGGCCGCAGCAGGACTCTACGGACCGGGGCGGGTTCCAGCGCATTAATATGGCTCAGGAAGTAATCAAGTGCCTGGAACTCACCCTCAATGCCCCGGCCCCAATCATTACGTACGGGTTCGAGTACATACAGTAGCGTTCCGTCCCCGGGGGGGGGGGGCACTTGGGCGACTTGCGCCTGAAGGTAGAGGTTCTCGAACTGGCGGATTTGTATATGGGGTAGCACCTGTCGTGCGATCTGCGCCGCCCACGCATCGGCGACCCATAGCTCGTCAGGCAAGACGATCTCGCAGGCCCTTTCAAACCTCTGCGGATAATTCACCCAGTGGTCAACCACCGCCGCCACGCGAAGACCGCGTGCATGTCCTTCCCTGCGAGCGTCATGCTCGAGGGGGGACGCCCAGCCTGTACCTGTCAGGAGGCTTGCGCAACCGGCCATGGCCTCCGCTGGTGTTGGCCATATCGGGTGACCAGGAAAAGCCAAGTCCCAGAGCTTTAGGGCGGGCCCTTGGACACAAGCACGCACTGGCCAACCCCACGCTTTGATCCAAGCGATGATCAAATTTGCTGCCCCGGCGTCATGCGCCACCACCGCCGTTGGCATGGGCCATTCAGTCATGGCTGAACGTTGCGTAATAAACGACATCCACGGGCACCTCTTCGAGCAACTCCTGTGCTTGGCGTGTAGCCTCATGCCGCATTCCTGCCTTCTCCATGATGCGCACCATGCCTCGGTTGATCGCCAAGGTGCCGGCCGTGATCTTGCGGATGGCTCCGCTGGCCTTCAAGGCGGACAGCACCAGACAAAACGCTTCCGCCCCGATACCTTGTCCCCAAACTTTCCGCTCGCCGACCATGATGCCGATGTCGGCGGTGCCGTGCGGCACACTGCGGTACACAGTAAGTGTGCCCAGCATGGCACCAGACGTCCGGTCGCAAATGGCCAAGAAGTGGTTCGCACTGTCCTTGAACGAGGCCTGATAGGCTTGGCAGGTCTCCAGAGTATGGATGCGAAAGCGCTGGCTGCTGAAACGCACCACCTCTGGATCGCGCAGCCAACCTAGATAGGCCTCGGAGATGTCCCCGTACGTAAAGGGGCGCACAAGTACCCGCTCACCCGCAAGTGGGTCCCTCAGGACCTGGATGTCCAGGGCCTGACCAATGCTCATGCCTTGAGCAAGTCGAGTTGAGACCATACCTTGTGGAAGGCGGCCACGACGAGGGCAACATCCTCGGGTGGCAACTCGTTCATGCAGATGTTGATGCCCAGAAAGGTCTCGTTATGCAGCTTCTCGGCGGTCGGGCAGACGCCCGGCCCGTATTGCACATCGCTGGTGCAGTAAGGCGAGGTCCAAGGAAAGCCCTTCGTGCCGTAGGCGATTTTGTGGCGGAACATGGGCAACAGATGCAGGTTTTGGTAACCAGCCATCAGGGATGGCACACCTTCAGCGCGTAAGGCTTCGATAATTTTTTCGCGCGATATGCCTAGCGTTTCGACATCTAATGTGAGGCCATAGACGTAATAAACATGCGAGGCCCCCATCGAAACATGGGGTACTTTGATGCCGGGTAACACTGACAGACCGGCGTTAAGTTCTGCGGCAATACGCTGACGACTCTCGACGCGGGGTGCCAGCTTGGTCAACTGCACTGAGGCGATGGCCGCTTCAATCTCACCCATACGGAAGTTGTAACCGAGCATGTTACAGAGCTCGGTTGGTTCATCAGAGCGAATAACTGCTTCAGCGTGGTTACGAATAAGACACAAGCGCTCGGCCAGACGGTCGTCGTTGGTAACCAGCACACCACCCTCGCCGCAGTGAATGTGCTTGTGATAATTGAGGCTAAAACCACCAATATCTGCGAAGGTTCCCGTGAAGGCGTTGCCAACGCGTGCCCCCGGCGCCTGTGCGGTATCGCACAGAAGCTTGAGGCCGTGCTGTTCGGCCAACGCGCGCAGTGCTGGCATGTTGGCCGACTGACCAAAGATATCAACAGCCATGATGGCCCGAGTTCGCGAGGTAATCAGTTTTGCGACGCTATTGGGGCAGATATTGAAAGTGTCGGGTTCGATGTCAGCGAAAACTGGAATACCATTCAAGTGCAGTATTGCCGTTGCAGTGGCAGCCATGGTCCAAGGGGTGGTGATGACTTCGTCACCTGGTTCCAAACCGATAGCGCCAACAGCGGCGATCAAGCCGGAGGTCCACGAGTTAACGGCAACTGCATGTTTGACGCCAAAGTAGACGGCTGCTTGTTGCTCAAAAGCTTTCACTTTCGCGCCACCCATGAAACCAGGGCCGGGCGCGCCGATATAAGCAGACAGTACACCGCCGCGGATTACGTCACTCACTACCGCGACTTCATCCTCGCCAATGCTCTGGAAGCCTGCTAGTGGGGCTGTGATCACGGGAGTGCCGCCATGCAATGCCAATTGTTCTTTACTCATTAGATTCACCTCGTGGTTTGTTGTGCGTCGGACTCTTCATCAGGGCCTCCCGCTGGATTTGTGTACATAAATCTTGCACGCGGAGCGCTTCCTTTCCAGTGCTGCGAACGGGAGTTCCATCGCGTAGGTATGCATGAAGGTCGCCGATAGCGCGTGACATACTCTCCAGATAACGGCCTTCGGTTTGCCTAGCGGTATCTAGGGTCCGATAGCCAGCATACTGAGGGCTGGGCACTGCGTTGCGAAACTGCCAATTCATGCCACCGGATTCCATACGGAGCACCCCCAATTCGCATACGATTTCCAATTCGAAGAAAGCGAAGTCACGAGCATAAGATGGGTTGAGATAGATGGGCACCGTACCGTCTGCAGCGGTAAGCAGCGCCGCGACCGTTGGGTCAGACTCCCCGAAATCAAACATTGGACAGACCGTGGCTACTAAGGCTAGCGGCCCTAACAGCTGTAACAGCAGATCCAACATGTGGCCACCGTTATTGAGGATGCCTTTGTTGTAGTGCCCAACCACAGAGCGCACTGTTCCCCAGAGACCGCTTTGCAACTGGCTGATCACGTCCGTCAGGACGGGGTCCCATCGGCGGCTGTAGTTGACCACCAGTGCAACGTTTTGCGAAAGGCAGGCATTGACCCAATTTGCAGCACTTGCGCCATCGGAGGTCAATGGCTTTTCACAAAATATCACTTTTGGTCGCATCGCTAGCGCCTGCGCCAAATGCTCGTTGTGCAACTCCGTGGGAGAGCAGATACTGATTACATCGAAAATACCCGTTGGAACTTCAAGTTCGGGCACGCTGGCAGCCTGCGCGGCCACGCCCCAGCGCAAGGCGAAGGCTTGGCGACGGTCATCATCCGGTTCTACGCAGGCACGCAGCCTAAAACCACCATGCTGGGTGTAAGCACCGGCATGGCTCAACGGTGGCAAAAGTGGTGACCGTGCAGCATCGAAGCCGCCGGCGATATTGCCGCAGCCAATTATCAATACCTCATACGGGGGCGTGCTCACGAAGGGTTACGCTCTATTAAGTCCCAGCTGACGGCCATTCCGAAATCTACGTCCGACTTCAGCACAGCCCCTACAACTGCATCTAAGTGCTTTGGGGGCAGACCGAAGCCGGGGCGCACACTGCGCACCGCATCGGCCGGCACCCGCTCACCGGCTTTGAGTGGTTTAACGAAATATAGAGAGCGTCGGAATTTCACGTTGCCGATCTCGCTCGATTTGCGGCCATAGTTAACCGTGCCCATTGCCTCCCAAGCTGTGCGAGCGTTCTGGCATAGCTCTAGAAGCCCGGCAGGCTCCAGCGAAAAACTGTCGTCTGGTCCTCCCCCATTGCGATCCAAAGTGAAGTGTTTCTCGATTATGGATGCACCGAGGGCTACACTGGCAACAGCGATCGTGTTGTCGAGCGTGTGATCCGACAGCCCTGTAATCAGCTCAAAGCGTTTTAGCATGTCCGTTACTGTGCAAAGGTTGTAATCTGCGGCTGGTGCGGGATAGCCGCTGACACAACGCAGTATTGCCAGCTCCTGACAGCCACCTTCACGGGCAGCATCGATTGCTTCCTGGATTTCTTGAGCATCCGACATACCGGTGGAAATGATCAGGGGCTTGCCTGTGCGTGCCACATAACGAATCAGTGGTAGGTCGATCGCCTCGAAAGAGGCGATTTTGTAAGCAGGTGCGCCGAGGTCCTCGAGCAAGTCCACCGCCGTAGTGTCAAAAGGAGAGCTAAACAGAGTGATGCCGAGCTTCCGGGCATGCTCAAATAAGGTTGTATGCCATTCCCAAGGGGTATGCGCCCATTCGTAGAGCTCGTACAGGCTTTGACCGGCCCAGAGTCCATCCTTGATTTGGAAATCCGGCCGATCACTTTTGAGCGTTATGGTGTCGGCCCGATAAGTTTGGATTTTGACGGCATCCGCTCCGGCTTTCTTGGCTTCATCCATGATGCGCAAGGCCGAATCGAGGTTGCCATTGTGATTGGCCGACATTTCGGCAATCACATAAGGCGGAAATTGCGGACCGATCTTGCGTCCCGCAATGATCATTTCATTCGTCATGGAGCTTCTCCAATTTCAATAAAAACAGCTGTCCCCGGTATTCGAAAAATGCAGGGAAGCGATGGGGGTCGCAGACGCGAATCAGGTCGAACTGATTCGCAATGGATTGCTGGGGGTCGATGCGACTGTCTTGGGGTGTGCGCTGCCGGTAATACGTCGACGCCTCATCATAGGGCTGCTCTTGGGGCTGGATGTGGCCATACGATGCCAGCGCAAAGTCCATGAGCTGAAGTTCAGCCGTGAATAGAAGATGGTTGATCTCATCCCACAACGCAGTGGGGGGCACTGGAATCTGCACTTTTTGCCAGATTCTGCCGCTATCCACCTTATCTTCGGCCTCTAGTAGTGACAAGGTGATTTGGGGTGCCCCTGCAGCGAGCTCCCAAATGTGAGGACTCCAGCCGCGGCCGCGGGGTAAATCGCTGGCATGCAGCACCAAACAGACACCATAAGGCGCCCGGTCCTTGGCGGAAATGATTTCGCCACACGACACCAGCAACAGGACATCGCCACCGGTAAGCTCACTTTTTTTGCGCACAATCTCGATGTTGTGATCCTGACTATGGCGCTGCGCCCAAGCTGAGAGATAAGCATTAACTGGGTGAGAAGAGTTACTACAGACGATAGAAACTTTCAAAGTGTAAGCCCTTCCTGTAGGTATCGCGCAACACGTTCGCTGCCCAGCCCATCCACTAGCTTGGATGCGGCACTAGACATGCCAAGCAGGTGCTCAGGATCCTGCATCAACTGTTCCAAAACATTCCCCAAACTCACGGTGAGGTTAGCGCGCTCCAGCAAGTGCGCTGCACCCGCGAGGCTTAGTGCATCGGCTATAGAGCGCTGATTGTCTGCTAACACTAGTTGTAGGGTCGGTAAGCCCAGGCAGCAGCGTTCCCAAGCGGTACTGCCGGCAGCACCAATGACCAGGTCTGCATCACACATCAAGTCGCCCATGCCTTGAACGTTTACCAGTACCTCGGTGGGGAACGGCAGGTGTTGCGCCTGTTGAATAACTTTGTCTTTCCAAGGGGCACTCGCGCCCATGACAACCTTGACTTCAAGGTTGATGGATGGGGCCCATGCGTACAGTGCCTCGAGCACTGCGCCGGTTGCGTTGTGAAGATCCACGCCGCCCATGGTGATCAGGAGTCGGCGTAGGCGACCTTGGCCGCGTCGTGACAAACTCTCTGCCCTTAAGGCTGCGAACTCGGGCCTTAGCAGTGCATAGCTTGGGCCCAGCAACAACCTACATGAAGTGGGAACCCGAGCAGAGTAGTCTGCATCGATCTTGCCCAGGTTCTGATCCAGCAATGCATCCACTATGTGGTCTCGATTGGCTAGATCGTCGACCGCCATGATACGGCCGCAAGTTGATCGTAGCGAATGCTCCCAAGCTGCATCTAGGCCATAGTGATCAATGATGAGCCAATCAACGGCAAGGTCTGCAAGTCGAGATCGAGTGTCATCCGCATCGCGCTGTGACTCTACGCCCAGCCAATGCTCATAGGAGTCTTGGGCAGTGGACGTCGTACTGACGCCGCCCAAACTTAGCAGCGTATAACCACGATCTTGCACGACTTGGTGCAGGTGGCCGACATGATCTCGACACAGAAATACACTCTGCACGCCGCGCGCGCGCAGAGTATCAGCCAAGGTCAGAGAACGCATGACATGCCCGGTGCCAATGGTCAAGGAGGCATCAGCACGGAAAGCCACTTTCACAGCAGGCCTTTATCCGATAGTACGGCGTAAAGCAGCTCGGCCCGCTCCCAGTCGGCTGGCGTGTCGATATCGACTACGCGCCATTCTGGGATCACAAGGGTGGTGCCATTCAAATGAATGTTCAATCCATCCAGCCAAGCCTGCTTGCGACCCCAGTAGAACTGGCCCACATCGAAATAGCCTGGCTCTAGGTCCTGGGTGCGGGTGGCCGCATGCTCTGGCTGGAAAGGGCGGACTGTGCCATCAGGAAGGCGCCTCAGTGCGCGCTGGATGGGCGACGGGAAACCGGTTACTGGGAACACATAGTTTGCGCCTGTCGACACGAGCAGCTCGTGGGCAACCCGCAGGTCGTCGGTCGAGATGAAAGGCACACCCGGGTAGATGCAACAGACGTCCTGAACGTTCCAGCCCAATTCATCGCAGGTACGAATGGCGTGGGCGATCACAGGGACGGTAGGCGTGTGGTCGTCAGACAACTCTGGCGGACGGACGAAGGGCAGTTCTGCGCCATGGGCTTTGGCAACCTCCGCGATTTCGGCGTCGTCCGTGGAGACGATCACACGATCGAATGCTTTGGAGGCCAAGGCCGCTCCGATAGCGTAAGCGATCATGGATCTGCCATGGAAAGGCTTGATGTTCTTGCGGGGAATCCGTTTGCTGCCGCCACGGGCGGGGATTATAGCGAGCCTCATTGGTCAATGGCCTCGCGCATGCTGTTGGCCACAAATTGCAAATCTTCATCGGTCAAATTGACGTGCATCGGGATGCTGATGGCCTCACGATAGTATTTCTCGGCTAGAGGGTAGTCACCATGTTTGAAACCCATTTGTTGGTAATAAGGCTGGGTGTGCACCGGGATGTAGTGCAGGTTAACCATGATGTCTTTGGCCCGCAAGGCTTCAAACACTTGGCGGTGGGTGGCGGTGATTTTGTCCAGCTGCAGACGAATTACATAAAGGTGGTATGCACTTTGGCTATCGGGATGTTGCCAGGGCAGTGTGAGGGGCAGATCGGCCAGCAGTTCGTTGTAACGTTGAGCGATCTCGTGGCGGCGTTTGACGTAGTCAACCAATCGCGTCATTTGGCTCACGCCCAAGGCTGCCTGCATGTCTGTCATGCGGTAGTTGAAACCCAGCGCGACTTGCTCATAATACCAAGGGCCGTGCATGGGCTCGGTCATGAGCGCTGGGTCGCGGGTGATGCCATGACTACGCAGTAGGCCCAGGCGAGTGGCAAGTTCGGCGCTGTTGGTCAGGGCCATACCGCCTTCTGCGGTGGTGATGATCTTGACGGGATGGAAGCTGAAAACGGTGATGTCACTGTAGCGGCCGTTGCCAATGGGCTCGCCTTTGTATTGGCCACCGATGGCGTGCGAGGCGTCCTCGATGATTTTGAAACCGTATTTTTGGCCGAGCGCATGGATGGCCGCCATGTCACAAGGCTGGCCAGTCAGGTGCACGGGCACTACGATTTTGGGCAGCTTGCCAGCATGCGCAGCAGCGATGAGTTTTTCTTCGAGCTTGGCGGGACAAAGGTTGTAAGTGCGTGGGTCTGTGTCCACAAAGTCGACTTGTGCGCCGCAATACAGGGCGCAGTTGGCCGATGCCACAAAGGTGTTAGGCGTTGTCCACAGCCAGTCGCCGGGGCCAAGGTCAAGCGCGAGGCAGGCGATGTGCAGGGCGGCGGTGGCGTTGCTGACGGCCACGGCGTGCTGGGCTCCCGTGTGCGCAGCAACGCTTTGCTCAAATTTTGTAATTTGTGGGCCTTGCGTCAGGTAATCTGATTGCAGGCACTCGATGACCGCATCAATGTCTGCTTGGGTGATGTCTTGGCGGCCGTAGGTGATCATTTTTAGATGCTCCCGATTTTTTCGCGGTGGTCGTCAATCCAGGCTTGCATGTCTGCGTCACTCATCCACTCGGTGTTGTTGTCACTTGAATAGACAAACCCTTCTGGGACTTTCTTACCATTCTTGATGCGTTCGGGGCTGATGCCCCAGTCGTTGATGGTGGGCAGAATTTTGAAATGTTCAGGGTACTCAAAGGTGTAATAAGAGTCTTCGGAACCAATCATTTGTTCGTGCAGTTTTTCACCGGGCCGAATGCCGACCACCTCTTGCCTGCATTCTGGTGCCACAACCCGGGCTAGGTCTGTCACCTTCATGGAAGGGATTTTCTTGACATAAATTTCGCCACCCACCATGTCTTCAAAAGCGTGCCAAACCAACTCTACGCCTTGTTCCAGGGAAATCATGAAACGCGTCATGCGGTCGTCGGTGATGGGTAAAACGCCTTTGTCTCGGATGGACATGAAGAACGGAATGACCGAGCCGCGTGAGCCCATGACGTTGCCGTAACGGACCACAGAAAATTTAGACCCGTGTTCACCAGAGTAGGCATTGCCAGCGACAAACAGTTTGTCCGAAGTGAGCTTGGTGGCACCGTACAAATTGATCGGGCTGCTGGCTTTGTCGGTTGAAAGTGCAACAACGCCTTTGACCTTTTTGTCGATGCAGGCGTCTATGAGGTTCATCGCTCCATTCACATTGGTTTTGATGCATTCGAAAGGGTTGTATTCTGCTGTCGGCACAATTTTGGTGGCCGCTGCATGGACGACATAGTCCACACCATCCAATGCGCGGTATAGGCGTTCTTTGTCGCGGACATCGCCAATAAAGAACCTTACTCGGTCGTCACTGTTGAATTTCTTGGCCATGTCCCATTGCTTCATCTCGTCACGCGAAAAGATGATGATTTTTTTGGGGTTGTATTTGGCCAGAGTCATCGGCACAAATGTGTTGCCAAAGGAGCCTGTGCCACCGGTGATGAGGATGGTTGAATTTTTAAGCATGGTCGTTTATTTTGAGCTGGTTAGCAGAGTGTCAAAATATTTGATGGTTTTTTCTAACCCATTTGTCAGTTGAATTTTGGGTTCCCAGTTGTTCAAATATTTTTTGGCAAGTGTGATGTTTGGCTGCCTTTGCATTGGGTCATCTTTAGGCAAAGGTTGGTATGTGATTTTGGATTTTGAACCCGTCAGGTCGATCACAATTTCTGCCAATTCCTTGATGGTCAATTCACCAGGGTTGCCAATATTGATTGGGCCTGGATAAGCGGGTTTACCATCTGCAGCCGTGTCGATATCCATGAATCTGATGAATGCCTCAATCAGATCATCCACGTAGCAAAAACTGCGGGTCTGAAGACCATCACCATACAGAGTTATGTCGTTGCCTTGGAGCGCTTGGACAATGAAATTGCTGACAACCCTGCCGTCGTTCGGGTGCATGCGTGGGCCGTATGTGTTGAATATTCTGCCGACGCGAATATCGACATGGTGTTGACGGTGGTAGTCAAAGAATAATGTTTCTGCGCATCGTTTGCCTTCGTCGTAGCAACTTCTGGGCCCAATGGTGTTGACGTTACCCCAGTATTCTTCAGTTTGTGGATGCACAGTGGGGTCGCCATATACCTCGCTGGTGCTGGCCTGAAATATTCTGGCATTTAAACGTTTGGCGAGTCCCAGCATATTTAACGCACCAATTACACTTGTTTTGGTCGTTTGTATTGGGTCATGTTGATAGTGTATTGGGCTCGCAGGGCACGCCAAGTTGTAGATTTGGTCAACTTCAACAAAAAGCGGGTGACTTATATCATGCCGAATGAATTCGAAATTTTTGCAATTCGATAAGTGTTCAATATTTCTTTTGCCACCAGTAAATAGGTTGTCAGCACAAATAACATCATCTCCTCGTTCAATCAACCGATCAATTAAATGGCTACCCAAGAAACCGGCTCCACCGGTCACTAAAACACGTTTTTTCGATTCGTATGTGCGCATTTATGTTTCTTCTCAGCTGTCAATTCCAAAAATATCGCGTGTGTAAACTTTTCCGTCTACATCATTCAATGCGTCGGTTTGTCGGTTGGCAAGGATGACGGTGGATTGTTTTTTAAACTGGGCCAAATCGTTGACCAGTTTGGAGTTGTTGAACTCGGTTGCTTGTAGCCCGGGTTCGTGAACGATGACCTCAATGCCTGCGGACTTGATGCGATTCATGACGCCTTGGATGGCGCTGGCTCTGAAGTTGTCTGAGCCTGCTTTCATGATGAGGCGGTAGATGCCGACGATGGGCTTGCCGTTGGTTTGGGCGGCGTGGGTTTGGGCCAAACGGATGACTTCGCTGGCCGCAAAGCTCTTGCGTGTGCTGTTGGCGCTGACAATGGCCCCAATCAGCGTTTGGGGGACATTGGCGTAGTTGGCCAGGAGCTGTTTGGTGTCTTTGGGCAGGCAGTAGCCGCCGTAGCCAAAGCTGGGGTTGTTGTAATGGTTGCCAATGCGGGGGTCGAGGCAGACACCATCAATGATCTGGCGCGTGTCGAGCCCATGGGTGGCCGCGTAGGTATCGAGTTCGTTGAAGTAGGCCACGCGCATGGCCAGGTAGGTGTTCGCAAATAGTTTGATGGCTTCGGCTTCGCTGCTGTTAGTTAGCAGCACGGACACGTTGGCTTTGATGGCGCCTTGCTGCAAAAGGGCAGCAAAGGCTTTTGCGCGTTCACTTTGCTCGCCCACCACGATGCGGCTGGGGTGCAAGTTGTCGTGTAGAGCTTTGCCTTCTCGCAGAAATTCGGGACTGAAGAGTAGGTTCGCCGTGCCCAGTGCTTGGGCAGTTTTGGCGGTATATCCCACGGGCACGGTGCTCTTGATGACCATGACCGCTTGCGGGTTGATGACCGATACGTCCCGAATCACCGCCTCGATGCTGGAGGTATTGAAATAGTTGGTCGCGGGATCGTAGTCTGTCGGGGTGGCAATGATGACGTAGTCTGCACCCTCGTAGGCCTCATGCTTGTTTAAGGTGGCCCGGAGGTTAAGGGGCTCGTGGGCTAGGTAGTGCTGAATTTCGGCGTCTTCGATGGGCGACTGCTTGCGGTTGATCATGTCAACTTTGTCAGCGACAATGTCGAGAGCAACGACTTCGTTGTGCTGGGCCAGAAGGATAGCGTTAGAGAGACCGACGTATCCGGTTCCTGCAATTGCGATTTTCATAGGGCTTTGGATTTTTTGCAGTGTTCTTTGCTTACTGAGCAAACAATTGCGGGATCATGTACTTTGGTACTGGTCGGCGCTAGTTTGTGCAGCTTCAGACTGAAGTTGCACAATTTCAGCTTTAAGCGCTTCAAATTCGCTCATTTTGCGTTGCAAAAATAGGCCAGTCAGAAAAGCTTTATGGGCGAGGCCCTTGGGAGTCAAGATGTAGATATAGCCAAATTTATTTTTCGATTGGCTGAAGTTTTGCATCTTGACCCAGCCCTTGTCGATCAGCGCCTTGAGACAGTAGTTAAGCCCGCTGGTGCTTATGCCCAGTTTTTCAGCAATCTCGCGCTGCGTCATGTCGGGGTTGTCTTGCAGCATGCGCAAGACGCGGAAGTAGGTGTCTTCCTGGAGCTGGGATCG
>Ga0065173_1000171_pt1 | contig 11095 bp, 5 predicted proteins | sample CryBogCBE10Oct08_FD_59217 | JGI IMG/M metagenome (GOLD analysis project Ga0065173, IMG submission 59217) | Freshwater microbial communities from Crystal Bog, Wisconsin, USA - CBE10Oct08 (version 2) (version 2) | ecosystem: Environmental > Aquatic > Freshwater > Lake | place: Crystal Bog...
CACTCTAGCTTATATGTTTGGTTACCGACCAAAGGTAACATCAGCAGCTATCGTTGATTTAGACGTATATCAACAACTACCAGCTTCTGGTGCTAACTATGCCCCTGATTTTAATTATGCAATGATTGTTTCAGATGGGCTACAAGTAAAATCAAATATTAACGGTTCAAACTACTTTTATACTCCAAATATAGTTAACTTCAACATATCATCCTCAATAAATCCAACCGACGTTTCTGTTTATACAACAGTAGGAGGTAATCCAAATACCTACCTATTACATAAAAAAACTCAAGCAATATCAGGCCAGGTAAAAACCACAACCCTTACTTTTGGAGCTGCTCAACGATTTCCTATTCAAACTATCCAAGATACTAACATAATTGAAATTTTAAATGTAGTCGATAGTAACGGAAACACTTGGTATGAGGTACCTTATTTAGCTCAAAATTACATTTTAAAATCCGTACAAAATACGGCTGCTAATTACCCTCAACTGTATCAACAAGCTAATCAAGTTCCTTATATTATAGAAAGACAGTACGTAAATAATAGATTTGTTTCTAGGTTTACTACCAACTCTACCTTGGAATTGGAATTTGGAGCAGGTGTACAGGCAGTATCAGGAACACTTCCTAATCCTTTTAATGTAGGTATTGGAACTGCGAATGGACTTAATTTACTAAATACGGCTTTTGATCCTACTAACTTTGTTGTTAATAATTCATACGGAGTAGCACCTGTAAACACTACTTTGACAGTTACTTATTTAGTTGGTGGTGGAGCTACAGCAAATGTGAATACAAACGAATTAACACAGATTGTATCAAGTAATGTAACCTTTCCTAATCCAACTAACCCAACGCTACAGAATACAATTCAAAGCACCCTAGCAGTCAACAATACTACACCAGCAGTTGGTGGTGGTGATGGAGATACTGCAGATGGTATTAGATTAAACACTTTAGCTGCCTTTCCTTCTCAAATGAGAGCTGTAACACAGCAAGATTATCTTGGAACAGTATTGGGCATGCCTTCTAAGTTTGGTCAAGTTGCAAAAGCATATGTTACCAAAGATAATGCTATATTTGCACAATATGTAGCTGGTGAACCAGGTGAAAATAATCCTTTAGCTACTTCAATCTATCTATTAACTTATAATACTGATGGATCTTTCACAGTACCTGGAACAGCTTTAGTACAAAACATTCAAACTTATTTGAATGATTATAGGATGTTAACTGATACTATCTTACTGAAGCCTGCTTATATTATTAATATACAAGTGAGTTTTAATATTATAACATTACCTAATTATACTCCTAGAGCTGTTTTAGCTTCTTGTATAACTACTTTACAAGTTTATTTTTCTAGGCAAAACTGGCAAATCAATCAACCCATCATACTATCAGACATATACTCAACTTTAGATCAAGTAGCAGGTGTGCAAACAGTACAGTCAGTTACCATAACAAACATAGCTGGCACCTCAGCAGGTTATTCACCTTATAGTTACGATATTTCGGCAGCAACATTAAATAACGTTATTTATCCTTCTTTAGATCCTAGCATTTTCGAAGTTAAATACCCTAATACAGATATTCAAGGACGTGTAGTAACAATGTAACAATATGGCAGTATATAATATTTTTGCATCAGCAGATGCTTCGCTTTATTCTCTTTACCCTACACAAAATACGGGTAGAGATCCTATATTAGAAGTAGCAGTGAGAAATTCTCAAGTTGGTGTAGGATTTCTTGGACGAGTTCCGTTAACTCAAAATCCATACTATAGCTACGAATTATCTCAAAATGCTGATTATAGTGATACACAGTTCTTTTTTCCTACGACAGATATAAGAAGGTCTATACTGCAATTTTCACAAGCTGATGTATCAACTTTATACACTTTTGCAAGTCAATCTGTAAGTGGAGCATGGTCTGCAAGCTTGCAATTATTTTTAGCTGATGCTTCAAATCTGAACACAACATATTCTTTAGAAGCTCATGCTGTAACTGAATCTTGGTCAATGGGTACAGGAATGTATATGAATACTCCACCAGTAACAAACGGTGTTAGTTGGATATACACAGGACCTTCGGGTAGCTCAACAGCCTGGACTAATCCTGGTGGTGATTATAGTACTAGCTTAAGCAGTAGTCAATATTTTGATTATATGGCTAGTAAAGATGTTAATATGGACATTACTAATATTGTAAATGCTTGGTTTAGCGGATCAACAAATGGCAATTATAGTGTACTGGTAAAACATCCTAATAGCATAGAGCAAAATTCTGGATCTTTTGTACAGTTGAAGTATTTTTCCGTAGACACACATACAATATACCCCCCTACAATCCAGTTTAAGTGGAAAGATGCTTATTACTATCCTGCAGCAAACCCTAGCTACGTGCTAGATGATGAAATCACCATAACTCTCATGAATAATCCTGGCCAATTTAAACAAGGTCAAGTTTATAAAATGAGAACCTCAGTGAGAGAAACCTACCCTGCAAGACAGTTCACAACTCAATCAGTTTATTTAAATGCATTATACCTATCAGAACAAACCTGCTGGGCTTTGCAGGATGTAAAAACAGAAGAAATGATAGTTGATTTTGATCCTGTTTATACAGCTTTAAGTGCTGATAGTATAAGTAATTATTTTACTTTATATACAAGCGGGTTGGAAGTTAATAGATATTATCGTATATTAATAAAGACAAACATATATTCTACCACCTACGGTCCACTATCAACCTACAACAACCAACAATCAATATACAATGCTCTGTCTCTATATGGACCAACTAACTTAGCACTACTACCTGCAGAAACAGTAATTTATAGTGGTGAAAATTTAGTATTTAAAATAGTAGAATAAGATGTCACAGCAAAAAATTAATCTAGTAAAAGAAGTATATGGACGTAACACTTATACAAGGGTTATAGACGCCTCATTCACTGAGTTATATACGCCAGTTACAGCATCTGTTACTGCACCGTCAATAACTGTTGAGCAATTTTTTGACGCTTATAATAATTTATTTTTTCAAATTCCTGCTATGGGACAAGTTAATTCACACCAGTATTTAGTAGAAAGAAGTACTGCTTATTTAGGTGGGGGTGTACTATCAGCAAATGAGCAAGCTTATATTGCTGAAATTAACTCTCTAAGGGAACAATTATTACAAGTTAATCAAAATTATTTAAATCTAACTAATTTAGTGTAATGGATATAGTAGATGTATCATATATTGGTTCTAATGACGATTATCAATCGTATAATGCATCAGACTTAGCATTAATAAACAAGGTTACCATTAATGCTAATTATGGTGGAGCAAATGATTATATTGAATATTTTATAAAAGATCAAAGTGGTATTGTATTAAGTTCAAACTACTATGGTACTCAATATAATATTGGAAGTGTTGTAAATTCTACCAACGGTCAAACATCTCAATTATTTTTAGATCCTGAAACAGATGCTAGAAATGCAGGATATGATAGGGGTATTGTAGATGTCAAATATAATTTTTTTACAAAACAATTACTTTCCGGACCTGATCCTTCTATAAATTTTTGGATTAAACAAATATCTTCTACAAGAACTGAAATTCAAGTTGCAAGACAAGACCTTTCCAACACGGAATTAGCTAATACATTTAATAATTTTAATAATGTACTGGCAGGTGATGCATACTATCCAGATTTTTATTTAAATTTTGGAAATGATGTACAGCTTATAGCTATTAATGCTGTTTATATTGAAGACGTTAATGGCAATGGAACAATTATATTTAAGTTATATGAACCACTACCTTCTCAATTTGATTTAAAATCAACTTTTTGGGTTGTAACTGCCATAGCAGATTCTGCTGAATTTAATGTTTCCATAAATGCCATTCCTGAAACTGTATCAGACAGTCAACGAATTAAAGGTCCTAATTACAAAGTGACAGTAAAGGATAGAATTGGACATACCACACCTTATTATAACTACACAAATTTAATATTAACAGCTCTAACATCTTCGTATCAACAAGTACAATCGATGATGCAAGAACAGGGATTAAGTATTAATGTTGATTATAGCAGCTTTGATAACTTTATACATTTTTCTTCTATAACAAACAGGTTGTATAATTTTACATATAAACAGCAGCTAATTGAATCAGCATCAGCAGGAATAGCAGCCGGACAAACAACTACAGCTGCTCTATTATTACAGCAGCAAATAAATACAATTATAGCAAATTATGATGGGTATGAATATTATTTAACTTTTTCATCTGCATCAACTGCGTGGCCTAAGCAAAATAATACACCACCTTATATTCAATATTCTGTCACATCCTCCCAAGTTACTAATTGGCTAGGTAGTTTAAGTACTACTCCTAACGGTCCCGCTACTATGAGCATGTACTGGTCCTCTTCCTACTATGATGATCAGAACAAAGACTTGTTAATACATGCTACTCCTTCTTACATTAGAGATGATAGTAATAATACACCTTATTTAACGTTCTTGAATATGATTGGCCAAATGTTTGATAATATTTGGATTTATCTAAAGGATGTTACAACTCACTATGCTGCTAATAACAGTCCTTTTGTCGGGGTATCAATGGATATAGTAGCTGATGCTTTAAGGAGCATGGGGATACAGCTTTATACCAATACGAGTATTTCTGATAACCTTTATTATTCCTTGTTAGGTGTAAATCAAACAGGATCTTCTTTACCAGTTACTTCCAGCCTATATTCAACAATAGTGTATGCAAGCAGTAGTTTTTATCCCCTTGCTGGGCAACCTTATTTATCTGCTTCTTTATTACTACCACCTTTTGGTAATGAAAAAATTAACAGATACGTTACTACTTTCGTAACAGGTTCACCAAATGTTACTCAAAGTTTTCAAACTCTACCAAACGATCAGATAACAGGTGAAATCTATAAACGTATTTATCATAACCTACCCTACTTACTTAAATCCAGAGGTACACACAGAGGCTTACAGGCCTTAGTTACAGCTTATGGTATCCCTCCAGATATTTTAAGTGTAAACGAGTATGGTGGTTATAACATTTATACAACTCCTGGTATTCAAGAAATAGCTACAGCAGGTATGATTATTACTGGCAGCTTTCAACAAGTATCAGCTAGTTTATTATCCCCTAATGTAACTTTACAGTATTATAACAATAACCTACAAAGAACATCTATCGATGTTGAAGTAGCATTCTCACCAGCCGATTCTATTAATGCCAACATCACTTCATCAGGATTAATAACCTCATCAACTCAGCCTGGATATTTCAATATTATGCAATATATTGGAGATCCTGCTTTACAATATTCAAGTTCTTATGTTCCATTAGTTACGTTAGGCAATGCTTATTTCAATGCTAATTATACAACTGGATACGATGTTTGGGATTTTATTAGACTGATAAAATATTACAACAACTCTTTGTTTAAGATGTTGAGAGATTTCGTACCTGCTAGAGCTAGTGCTGATACAGGTATTGTTATTAAATCTCACATGCTGGAGAGAAACAAATATTCAAGACACGAACCTACCTATACTACAAGTTCTTACGATGCTGAATACATACTAGTAACTGTCACAGGTTCTAACGGTGGATCTGTGAGTGGATCAACAGCCTATATAGCTAGTATTCCTATTCAATATAACGGAACAGCTTCTATGTATTTCACACAGTCTCTAGGTACTGTATTTGTAAGCTCTTCTAACAACATCCAGCAGTATACAGGAGAGTTTAGTGGAAGCTATATAAAAGCTGATAAGAGTTATTTTAATCAAAAAGACGTATCAAATTACTATTTTCCTTGGACATCCTCCGTAGCACCTTCCTTGAATGGTGGACAGAATGTTATGTTTTTGACTTACTCTCTGAGTCCCCTATTTGAAAATGTATTTAGTCCTGTAAGATCTCAAAGATTTCTAGAGTTAGATTATAATAGTAATCAAATAGCACCTGTAAATTATGGGTTAGTAACTCAATCATTATCACAAAGTGCTATCATAGGTAATCTATCACAGAGCCTTCAACCTTACTCTCAATATTCCTACGTTCAAGATTTTAACTACCACTCTAATCCATCAGTAAAACTTAAATATAGTGGATCAAAACTATCAGGATTATACTATAATATTTTTACTGCTGGTGATACTTCGTTTAATAGTGAACCAGTGATTAATTGGTATAGTAGTAAACTAGGATACTTTACACAACTACAAACCAGCTCATTTATTCCAGGAGTTGTTAATGCAACTCTAGCTTATTTAGCTGATGTATCAGGTGGTTTATATGAATTAAATCAGAATAATAAGAATTGGATAGATATTCAAAATACTTTTAAAGCCGGTACTACCCTAACTGTAAAACAATTTAATAACAGACAGTTTAGTAACCAAGTATCAACTGATGGAGTAAAAACAATATACAACAGTGGATACAACTACACTCCTCAACTATACTTTTTATCTGGGTCAGATATCAACATATGGTTTCAGTACTTAGGCACCAACACAGGATTGGGTAGTGGATTCACTGCGATAAACGGAGGAAACAGTGGAACAAATTACTATATTGGAAACTCCACACTATCACCCTGGTATCCAGTAACCCCATCTGCAGCGACCGGACCTATATATAATTTATTTGATTTAGTAACAACTGGAATATCCACTGGAGTAGGAACTGTAGGATATACTGCAGGTAGTAGTGCATCTACTCGTTATCCAACTTATCAAACACCTGCTATAGCACAGTTGATGAGTTTTAATGCGGCTTTTGCTATAAACGTAGCTCTTACAACCTCAGGTAAGGTAGCTACCTATAATTTAAATATCCGTAGTAATGGGACTGTAATAGCTACTCAACAACAAACTTTTACGTCCACAGCAGGAACGGCAATTCCTGCTAACATGGTTGCAACTCAAGGCACAAGTGGTATTATCTTAGGATCTGCTATTGCAGGCTCATCTATAACATTACCGGGTCCTTTTAACATTACTTTTTATACAACAAACGCCACGTTAGTTTACTATGGTCAGTATATAATACAGTATGACTCACCTGTTTCTTACGGAACTATATCCATACCAAGTGGTCAAACTGTTGTACTGTCGTTATACCAACCCTACACCAGTGGTACTCCGGTAGGAGCACCAGTATACGGTATTACTTCAGATAGTACAGGACTACTAACTTCTTATTTGGCTAGTAATAATAAATGGCTGAGTAGCTATACACCAGGCTCAACCACAACCGGTCAATTATCAAGCATTTTAAATTTTAATCTCACTACTCCTGCTCAAACCTTTCCTGCCTCTAGCGTAATTACTTTTGAACTAACTCAAAGTCAAATGACCGATCCAGGTTACATAGCTAGCGTATCTCCAGGAACTTTATCAGGAAATATAATAAGTAGTCAAGGATCTTATCCATACGCTACAGCAAGTTTAGACACTTCCCCAAATGGTGGTTGGTACATAGATGCTATAACAAACACAGGTAGTTTTAGTGTTATAACATTTGATGCTAATGTATCACAATTTTATCAATACCAACAGGTACCCTATTTTATATCAGGAGGTATAGCATATTCCAGCAGTTTATACAACTCCCCAGTAGGGTCCGGGTCGTATGGAAATATCAACTATCCGTTTAATCCACTGCTAGGGGATAAAATTATAATGAAAGATTTAACAGGTCTTACTCAAAATTTAGATATTATAAGTGCGTCGTTGTCAGGTAGCAAATTGCAAGTTTTAGTTACTCCACAAGTATATTCAAATTGGGAAGCAAACGTAAGTGGCTCAATATATCAATTTTTAATGTTAAAAAGATACAACGATGAGCAAAACGTGATATTATCATTTAATAAAAACCCAGGACAAACATCTAATGGGTTTATAATACCAAATACTATTAACCCAAATGTAACTCAAAACATTAACACACTACAGGCAGCAGTTCAATCTCAATTACTTACTACTCAAATTGGAGTTAATGGAACAGGTTAAGTATATTTTTAATGAATAACAATATTTATAAGAAGAAAAAACAATTAAAACATGGCATATTTAAGTAACACATCGGTTGTTGTAGACGCTATATTGACAAATACAGGTAGACAATTATTATCACAAAACGATGGTTCGTTTCAAATTACACAATTTTCGCTAAGTGATGATGAAGTGGATTATACTTTATACAATCCAAACCATCCATCAGGATCAGCATTTTATGGTGAGGCTATTCAAAACATGCCTATTATTCAAGCGTTTCCTCAATCTCAGGAAATTATGAAATATAAACTAATTACCCTACCAAGAGGCACAGCAGCTCTTCCATTAATTAGTATTGGATATAGTTCAATTACTCTTGCCCAAGGAGCTTCAATTTCGATTACACCACAAACTTTAAATTATTTAGGAGCTACATCTACTTTTGAGCAAGATGGATATACAGCTACAATTGGTGATGTAAGGGTAACCGCTGCATTTAACGGGGTTGGTATTAATACAACAAATGCTACTGCTTTAAATGCTACAGGAACAGCTACAGTGGGCACAAATGTATCTAAAACTGTTATTGGTACTACAATTAACATTACAGCTACAACTGTAAATACTTTATTTGGTAGTAATACTACACTATACACTACATTAACCGTTGTAGGTAACGACTCAGGTGCAAGATTATTCGTACCATTACAGATAACAAAAACTTCAAAATAATTAAGTAAAAAGATATGTCATATACACAACTTGCTCCTTCAGATTTTGTAATTAGTTCTGATTCAATCACAGCACCAGCCTGGAGCTCTAATCAACCACAGTTATCAACTTTTTACACAGCTTCTACAGTTACAAGCACAACAATAAGTCAAGGTGCTTTTTACTTAAACATTTACCAACTTCCATACACCACAGTAGGATCCGCTGTTCAGTTTTCAATTGCCTATGGTGACATAGTTGGTTCTGGTTCTCAATGGTATAATAACCTGGTACCTGGAGTTTCCCCTTCTCTGACTACCTATAATCAGTATTCAACTTTAGTATATGGACCAGAAATTTCCGGTTCTCAAGGATTTAACTTTGGTGGAGCAGCTTTAAATGCGCCTAACATATTTGCCATTAACGTTGATAGAAATAGATACAAACAGAGCTTATTACCAGGAACCTTTAATATATCCCTTACTGGACCGACGGGTCAAGTAGTCACTTTATGTGACGATAGTAATAACACTAATACAGTAAATTATTTAGATTGTGGTAGAGTGTTTAATTTAGTATCTGGTTCATACGGTAGCGCAGTAAACATTACACCCTTAAGTGGCATAGCTCCAGGTTATACAGCCTCAGGATCTTATGGTTTATTCCTACCTGATATTGGTACAATTATCCTTAATCCTGGTGCACTAGCTTTAACAGCAGCAAGTGGTGGTATCGGTTTAACAGTAGATAGAGCAAATTATGGATCTGGAAGCTACACTTTAAATGCATCTGCATCTTATACTTCAACCAACAATACTCTATTATACCAAGCAATTTCTCAAAGTGCAAATTTTCAATTAAATTCACAAGAGACTATTTCTTCCGATTACGTGTTTGTAAGAATACCAAATGCAGCATATAATTATTCATCTAATCCAACTTTTGTAACTGGATCTGGAACGGGTGCTGTGTTGTATTCAACCATGATCTACAGTCCACAAACTTATATTACAACAGTAGGTTTATATAATAATAATAATCAACTTTTAGCAGTAGCTAAAATGTCAGTGCCGTTAGTAAAAGACTTCACAAAAGAAGCATTAATTAGAGTTAAGTTAGATTGGTAATAAAATAAAACAATGGGTAGAGCATCAAATAGTCTTACAATATCGGATGTTACTGTTACCCCAATCAAACTAAAATATACTGCTTCTTATAATCAATGTTCGATTAATAACTACGGTATACAGGTTTTGACTGGAGTAAATGGTCCTGTGACTATAACTGGCTCTGTAGCACAAACAACGTTGAACTACAGATCAGTTAGACAGCTTTACTATGCAAACGTATTGACAGGTTCATACCTTAGCACTACCTCTAGCTTTGACGTCTCCTTACAATCTACAGCAGCTTCTGGAACTTTAGACTCAGATAATAGGTATTTTCCAACTCAGCCCGGTAGTCAAGTAAGAATCGTTTCTATTCCAAGAAATGTATATGGTCAACAAATATCAAGGCACGGATTTATAATGACTTGTTCCCTGTATTCAATAGCCGATGATGGGAATGGTAACCTACTAGATTATCAAAACGGTTCAGTTAATATTGGAAATATTATATATCCTGAAGGAATAGTAATTATTACCAATTCCAATTACTTAAGTATATTTCCATATTCTCCTATAGCTAACAACGACTACGCTTCTTTTTCCTCAACTACTAGTCCAAAGACAGTTAACATACTGGCAAACGATACCCCAGGAACAGGTACAATTATAAACTCATCTGTTTCATTATTTGGTGGAAACGTAGGTTTATTTACAAATAACCTAGACGGAACAGTTACACTAAATACAAGTACTCCCGGTTTATACACAACTTATTATACCGTACAATCTACCATATCAGATCCCTGTACCCTAACAAGCAACACTGCTTCAATAAACGTAACCGTAAACCCAGTTTGTGGATTTACTGTAGTACTATCTGCATTACCTCCAACACCTACACCAACACCTACTTTAACACCTACTCCTAGTGTAACAGCCACTCAAACACCAACACCTACACAAACACCTACACAAACACAAACACCGACACGGACACCTACACCTACTCAAACTCCAACTCAAACTCAAACTCCTACTACTAGTGTAACAGCTACACCTACACCAACACCTACTCCAACAACTAGTGTAACAGCTACTGCCGGTTTAACACCTACACCAACACCAACAACTAGTATAACTGCTACTCCAACACCTACTACTAGCGTAACAGCTACTCCTACACAAACTCCAACGCCTACTACTAGCGTAACTGCAACACCTACTCCTACA
>Ga0065173_1000187_pt1 | contig 10807 bp, 7 predicted proteins | sample CryBogCBE10Oct08_FD_59217 | JGI IMG/M metagenome (GOLD analysis project Ga0065173, IMG submission 59217) | Freshwater microbial communities from Crystal Bog, Wisconsin, USA - CBE10Oct08 (version 2) (version 2) | ecosystem: Environmental > Aquatic > Freshwater > Lake | place: Crystal Bog...
GCTGGCAAATGACTTGAGTTTTGATTTTTGGGGAGAGGGGCACTTGGCATTGAGTTCCATCATTTTGGTTTGGCAGGCAGGGGGCAGGTCACTCAAATGATGCGGTCTAATCAATAGATCCTCGTGGTCGAAAAAAAAGGCTGGATGAATCCAGCCTCTCGATTAAAAAAATCATCTACATGTGAAGCTTGCTAATAAGCATGCAGTGCTGAAATCGATCAGTAAATCATATTTTTTTGGGCAGTGATTGCAAGGGAAAAATTCCTGATGCAACAACTCATTTTGATTCGCTGGTCTACAAAACTCTGATACCAAACTAGGGTTACTTCTAATGGAGAAGGGCACTCAATCAGGAATTTTTCCCTAGTGAGAAAAGTTACATCTTTCTACGATGGATGGTCGCATGATTCAAGCATGGTGAGCAATAAATTTTAGATTACGGAGATGAAAAGTGAATCAAGTCTATAGATCAAAAACGTTGGCTAGTACTAAAACTAATTGGCCACTCACATTGATTGCTAGCGCAATGCTTTCTGCTGGTTTCCATTCAATAGTTATGGCAGCACCTGCTACGCCAGTAGTAGAAGTAATTGGTGCCACCCCCATCGACAGCATTGGTGTGCCATTGACTCAGTTCCCAGCGAACGCCCAACGATTGGGTGAAAAAGAGCACAACGCCCAAGGTACGACCAATTTGGCTGACTTGCTCAACAACAACATTGGCTCGGTGAGCGTCAGCAATGGCACGGGCAACCCCTATCAAAATGACGTCAACTACCGTGGCTTCCAAGCGACCTCGCTGCTGGGTGCGCCCGTAGGCTTGTCGGTTTATATGGACGGAGTGCGTTTAAATGAGCCCTTTGGAGCCATCGTGAATTGGGATTTAATTCCCAGTAACGCCCTGGCCAGCCTTGATGTTTTGCCCGGCTCCAATCCGATGTTTGGTATGAATACATTGGGCGGCGCCCTCGTGGTGAACACTAAAAATGGGCTGGATGATGCTGGCTCGTCAATCACGGCGAGCGGCGGCTCTTTCAAGCGCCGAGCGCTGAAATTTGAGAACGGCTGGACCGACAATGCTCATGACACTGACTATTTCTTCGCAGGTAACTTTGATCGACAAGACGGCTATCGTCAGCACAGTGGTTCTGATGTAAATCAGTTTTACGCCAAAGGCCGCTGGCATGGCAACGATGGGAAATCCTTACTAGCCGTTTCGACTGCTTTGGCTAGCACTACTTTATCCGGCACCCAATCACTGCCATTGGACATGATGTCCAATCCCGCGCAGTCCTACACATGGCCCGACAGTGTTGCTAACAAAATGGCATTGTTCAGTTTGAATGGCAGCCATTGGTTGAACGACAAAAACCAAGTCTCGGGCCAGATTTTTTCTCGTCAATCGAGCGCTTCCACTGTTAACAGCAATGCCCAATTGGACGATGGTTGTTTTGATGCTACAGGCAATTTGGCACTGGCGAGTACTCGCTTACCCAAATGCGGCAACCAAGCGCCCAACGGCACTGCCGTTAACAGCGTGACAGGCGCCAATGCTCAAGCTTTGGGCTTTGGCCGGTGGACCAGCAGCATTAACACCAGTTTATTGGAGTCAATGACTAAACAGGCCACATTGGGTACTGGTCTTCAATGGTCTAACTTTGACAAACTCCTGGGTTTAAACAACGCCTGGACGTTCGGGGGCTCATATGACCACTCTCGCATGAGTTTTAACCAAACGACCTATTTGGCTAAGTTGGTGAACTACCAAACTTTGATTATTCCAAACCAAGAGTATGGGTTCACATCCAATAATTTGGCGCCCTCCAGCACAAACCTGCCCACATTTACCGGCAGCAATGTTCTGGATGGGGTTAACCTGAACGCCAGCACAAGCAATGCAAGTGCGTACCTGACCGACACCCTCAGCCTCACAGAACGGCTCAGTGCTACGGTGTCGGGGAGTTTTAATTTTTCCCGTTTAACTCAAACCGGTGCTCACAATCAGTACTTGAACGATGACGGGGGATACAGCTGGAGCGATGCCAGTGGTTCCTATTACAACCCCACCTACGTCAATGCCTACAAGTTTTCGAACACAGGCAGTGGGGCTGCTACCAAAGTTAATGGGGTTCCTGCAGGAGCCATGGCGGGCCCAGAAACCAATAGTCTGGACGGTAGTCACCAATTCAAACGCTTCAACCCTGCTCTTGGCTTCAACTACAACTGGGACCAGAGCACGGGTATTTTTGGCAACTACAGCCAATCGATGCGTGCGCCTACATCAATCGAACTGTCATGTGCTAATCCCGCTCAACCATGTGCTTTACCGACTGGATTCAACGGCGATCCAGATCTGAAAGCCGTCGTTGCGAAGACCATCGAGTTTGGCGGTCGAGGCAAGTTGGGGGATAACACACGTTGGAACGCGGCTGTTTACGACTCGCGTTTGAGCAATGACATTCAGTTCATCGCAACATCAAGCGCATTGGGCTATTTTGCAAACGTGGGTGATACCGAACGACGCGGCCTAGAGTTAAGCACCAAAACCAAGTGGGCGAATGCAACTTTGGCCCTAAACTACGGTTGGGTTGACGCCCGCTACCGCTCAGCCTTCACAACTGCTAGCGGTCAAATGGTGGTGAGTGGCGATAAGATCCCGGGCATTGCAAATCAGAGTCTCAAAGCTAGGGCAACCTACGCTGTTACCCCTGATTTTTTGGCAGGGGCTAATGCAGTTGTTGTCGGTAAACAATGGGCTCATGGCAACGAAAGCAATAGCGACCCGACTGGCATTGTGTCGGGTTATGCCCTTCTCAATCTTGACTTGCATTACAAAATCGGCAATGAGCTCTTGTTGTCCGCCAATGTCAATAATGCACTCAATAAGCAGTATTCAACCTTTGGATTGTCGGGCGCTCAAAGCGTATACACATTGGTCACTCAGTCCTTCTTGACACCCGCGGCACCTCGGGCAGTTTGGCTAAGTCTGACATACACCTTTGGTGGTGCTAAAACAGATAAAGATTAATTTCCAGAAATCTTGGTCTGAGGCGCAGCATTTATGTTGTCAAATTCAAATGTTGAATTAGAGAATTTACTGCGCTTAGCCCTTAATTGACACGAAATTAACTTAGAACTTGGTGAGCTGGTTGGCGTACTTATTGCTGGTTGATGAGGGGTCTCATTTAATTGCACCAATCCTGTGCGTCAATACAGCCTAATAAACTTACTGTTGCTTGTTTTACTGTTGGTGTTTAGTTCATTCGCCATGGCGGATGACTATCTATCAACCGTTGAGATCCAATCTAGGCACTATGACAATGCCCTGGGTGTGGGGGATGCGGCCTCTCAAGGCCGTGTGAGTGGACAAATTTTTGTTGATACGGCCCTACTCAGGCCTGGCGAGATATTGGAGACCATACCGGGCATGGTGGTCACACAGCACTCAGGTGATGGCAAAGCGAATCAATACTTTCTTCGAGGCTATAACCTAGACCATGGCACTGATTTCGCGACCAGCGTGAACGGAGTTCCTGTCAATTTGCCCACTAACGCGCATGGGCAAGGTTATTCGGATTTGAACTTTCTCATTCCCGAGTTGGTTGAGTCAATTGACTACAGCAAAGGAACTTATTTGCCGAGGAATGGAGACTTCTCCAGTGCAGGTGCGGCCGATATTCACTACAAAACAAGCATTGACCGCAGTAGCCTCAGCTTCACAACTGGTCAGTCTGGTTACTTAAGAACTCTTTGGATTCAGACTCCCACCGATAGCAACGCCCAGCCGCGCTGGCTGAGTGCCTTTGAAACCCTACAAGAAAACGGCCCTTGGACAACGCCTGAAGCTCTTCATAAGATCAACGTTCTATTTCGACTGGGTGATGGAACCAAGACCAATGGTTGGTCATCAGATTTCATAGGCTATAGCGCCAAATGGAATGCTACCGATCAAGTGCCACTGAGCATGATTCAGGAGGGACAATTGGGACTCTACTCTGCTTTAGATCCCACCGATGGGGGCCAAACCAAGCGTTTAGGAACATCGCTTCAGTGGCGACAAAATGATGGTCAAAGTTATACAAAGCTCAACGCGTGGCTACAGCACTATGAGTTAAAACTTTGGTCTGATTTCACCTTTTATGCCTACCGCAATCCTGTTACAGGTTGCTTGAATGAGGGCTGTGTACTGGCGCCGAGTTTCAAAACACCTACTGATCAGTTCTTGCAATTTGAGAACCGTAATTTCATGGGCGCAAATTGGGCACATGGCTGGGCTTATGCATGGGGACAGCATGACGCCGTGGTGGAGTTTGGGGCTCAAATTCGATATGACAACATTCACGTGGGCTTGGCCAATACCCAAGATCGAATCCCATTTCAATTGGTCAGCGACGATCATGTCAATCAGACTTCTTTTGGGCTGTATTTGCAGAACGTGGACTATTGGCAACCCTGGCTCAGAACGGTTTCAGGTCTGCGAGAAGATCGTTTAAATATGAATTTGCGCTCGCAACTCCTTGCCGCAAACCAAGGCAGTGCTGCACAAGGACTTCCATCTTCAAAGCTATCGATTATTTTGGGCCCATGGAGCCAAACCGAATACTTTTTCAATTTGGGCCAAGGGTTTCATAGCAACGATGCCCGTGGGGTACTCAATAAGATTGACCCCACAACACTCACCCCGTCATCTCCTGTGCCAGCCTTAGTTCCCAGTTTCGGTAAAGAAATTGGATTTCGCAGTGAGGCCATTCCCAACTTACAAACCTCTGCCAGCCTCTGGACTTTGCACAGCAACTCCGAGATCACTTTCAGCGCAGACTCTGGCATTGGCAGCACCTCACCGAACGGCGCCAGTGACCGGCTGGGCCTTGAGCTCAATAACCATTGGACCCCCAACAAATGGTTGTTGGTTGATGCCGACGCCTCATGGATCAAGGCCCATTACACCAAGATGAATGACAACGGTGACGTGGGTAATCAGATTCCTAATGCGGTGAGCAAAGTATTTAATGGTCGTTTAACTTTTCGTCCATCCCAGACTTGGTCTGTCGGATTGGAGCTTCGTTACATAGGCGCTTATCCGTTATCGCAAGATGGCAGCATGAGGGCTCCTGCATCTACTTTGGTGAATGTTAGGTACAAATATCAAATCAGTCAGAATGCAGAAATGTCGTTTGATGTACTGAACTTTTTCAACCGTCACTACTACGATATTGCCTACCAACAGGACTACCAATCAAGTGCGGTTTCGACATACAACCCAAGTGGGGAAACAGTTCATCCTGGAGAGCCGAGGCAATTGAGAGGCAGTCTCAAATTGTCCTTCTAGCTCAAGTACAAATAGGTTGATCAGAGAAAATTGAAACAGATGGATGCGAATCTGAATCAAGAAATCTGATGTTTGAACCAATTTGCTTTCAAGGGATCCATTTGATTAGGTTTCTCTGACTAGGCTGACCCAAAATATTCTGCAACTTTCCTTTGGCATCCACCAGCACGATGTAGGGGGTTACTTCAGGCCAATTGGGATCAACACTTGCTCGAACCGCTGGCTCATAACCCTCAAAGGAATACAACGAATTTAAGCCTTGGAAATGAGCGGCGTGACGTTGAGCTTTTAGACCACTCACGTCCATCATGACTACCGTAAGTGAGGGTGCAGCCTCTTTGCTTGAGTAGATTTTCAAGACATGGCTTCGAATGGTTTCGAAAGCTTCAACGCATGTGCTGCAATAGGAAGTAGTGAACAAATAGGCTGCTGGTCTGGGGCCATTCAAGCGCATTTGTTTCCAAGTACCCTCGTCCCAAGGTTTGACATCGGTAGGTAAATTGGAGTCAACGTGCTCGTGTGCCAAAGAAGTAATGGGGGTAAATGATCCCATGAACAACAGGCCAATCAACCCCACTCCCAGGGTGCGCTTTAGGAGTTCAAAGTTGAATTTCATGCAGTTGTACTCCCTTCATTGTTCGCCAAACCACCACCAAACGTGTTCCTTGTTGAGCCAGTCTCGGGTGATCGTTTTGCCCATTCGTCTCGTCCAAGGTCTTTAAGAGAAATGTGCGTCCGCCATCCAAGGAAGTCCAGGTTTTCAGTCGAGTGGTGTTGTCAGCGAAGGAGCGCCAGACAACCACCACAGAATCTCCCCATGCGGCTACATCGGCATGTTCTGCCTTTGAATCAGGTAATAAACGCAAGCTCCCCAGAACTGGAGCGCCGTGGTTATCCAATCGGGCATAACGGACACCGGCGACTGCATCTTCAAGCTGCTTAGTGCCACTGCGAATTCCAAACCAAACTGCGTGAAAAGCCCCATTTTTAGATGCCAATGCCAAACCGGGCCCGTGGTGGGGGCACGCTTTGATGTGCCAATCATCAAAACTTGATCGTTGGATCTGATTGACTGGTCCGGACAAATTTGCAAAGGCATGGTCACGGGTGTCTTCACCAAAAACATGCCGCCACATGGCGACCATTTGAGCTTGCTTATTTTCTAGCAAGGCAATGCGACAGCATTCACAAGAGTGGTCCGCCACCTTGGTATCAGGACCAAAGGTTTCTCCACCATCTTTAGAGCTGACTTGGTAGATGGCAGCTCCCTCATAGAGTTGGCCACTGTTTTTGGCAGGTTGATCGCGCTTATCGATCCAAACAACGTGCAAAACACCCGCATTGTCAAATGCGATGGACTCGAAACGGTGGGTAATAACTTGTTTGTCAGCATGAACTGTGAAGGGCGCAGAAAAATTTTGCCCGTCATCTTGAGAACGAAGCATGCGAATTCGTCCCGTATAGGGCTTGTCAAGCGGCTGTGTGTAACTGATGACGGCCCAATGGTTGGGCCCAAAGGCCAACTTCGGCCGATTCTCACCATCGGCAGAAATTTGCTCGCCCCCGGTGTCCAACACCTGAGGGGAATCCCAAAAAGCGAGGTCGTTTTTTTGAGTATGTTGAACAAATAAGCGCTGACTTTCGTCCAATCCCACTACCCACAAACGTCCTTGTGCATCAAAAGCAGTGCCCAAAGCCAGTTGAAATTTAGGCATAGCCCCATGACCCGCATGCCCAGAAGATGCGTTTTGCGAAAAAGAAGTCATTGAGCAAGCGGCTAAGCAGAGTCCTAAGACCCAGCTAGGCCAAGTTCGTTTGAGTGGGTTGGGTAGTTTCATGCTTAAAAACGATAACGTATACCAACATTCAGCGTGCGGGGTGGTGACAAAGTCATGCCTTGCGGTTGACTTGCCGTGTAAGTGCTGTCTTGGTATTGTTTGTTAAACAGATTGGTTGCACGAATGAAAATTTCCGTCGCAGAATCAGCCTGGTAGTTGACGCTGGCATTGACCAAGGTATTGCTGCCCTGCATAGAGCTAGCTGCACCTGTAGTCGTTCCATAAGCGTATGCCAATGGACCAATCCAGTACACCTGTGCAAACGCTGTCAGCTTTGCCGAAGGCTTCCAAGTGCTTGAGGTCGAGAAGGTTTCTCGCGGAACGCCCGTCAATTGTGTCGTCAAGGGGGTGCTCACGCCATTCCAAGTGCTCGTAAGATAAGTTTCTGTGAGGGTGTAAAAGGCGTCAAACGTAAGCTCTCGGTTGGCTTGCCAGCTACCATTTAGTTCGAGCCCACGAGCTACCCCATTTTGATTGTTTGAGTAATAGCTCACAGTTGTGCCTCCGCAATTCGCAGTATTGGGATTACTAAGAGAAGTGCTGCACAAGTTAATCACTGCTTGTGGTTCATTGGCTCCTGGAGAGACATTCGCTGTGGCGATCATGTTCTTGATTTCGTCATGGAAATAAGTTGCCCCAAATCGGAAATCATTCGATTTGAAATCTGTGCCTAGCTCCCAGCCATTGACCGTTTCTGGATTCAGATTCGGGTTGGCAATTGAAGTGCCGTAGCTTCGGGTTTGGTTGTTTAGTCCAGGGGCCCTGAAAGCCCTGAACGCATTACCACGCGTTGCCCAACCCTCGCCCAAGTCCCAGTGGAAAGCTATCGATGGATCAAATTGTGATTTAGATGTATTTGGGGCGCTCCCACTGCCAGGAGAAGCTCCATAAGAAACAGTGTTCAAACTGTAAGATCGATCCGTATTGGACCAAGTATCTAAGCGAGCGCTGGTTGTCACTTGTAGTGAATCGGCGGGCTCAAATTTGGCCTGTCCAAATAAACCAGTAAAGGTTTGACGACCAGTACCATTGGCAACGCCATTCAAATTTTCTGGGACACTCGTTGAAACTGGTGCCTTGTAATACGTTTCTTGGTCGTTAACATACAGTTGACGCATGTCAGCCCCTAATTGGATATTTTCCAACCACCCAAGCTTCAATTGATTTGAGTAAACCGACGAACCGCCCCGTTCGGTATAGCTCTGTAATCCTTGCTGACTGAAGTAACTGATAACAGGATTGCTTGTGTTGGTAGCTTGGGCCAATGTGACAGGGGAGGTGGCAGACTTGCAAGAACCACTAACTAAAAAGCAACTGGCCCCATTGGTTTTATCAAAATGGACATTTTGTGCCCATACTCTGGTATCGATAAAACTGCTGCTTCCCAATAAATTAGTCAGACCAGCACTGAAATTAGGGCTGGTTTGGAGATTTCGGCCATAGACACCATATAGATTTTGGTCTTGGACGTCGTAACCCACTCTCACAAAACCCTTGGTATCAGCTGAGGGTTTAAAGAATAAAGTGGCTTGGTAATCCGTATTGGTATCTTTCGGTGGGTTTTTGCCAGGATACATCCAAAGGTATTGGGCAGGGGTTGTTTGATAGCCATTCGTATGAAAGCGGTTGACTGACAGGTTCACACTCAATGCGTCCGAGATCACGACGCTCTTATTGGCCGACTCCGAATTGGTGCCGAAGGATCCTGCACTTACTGCAAGTTCACCACTGTCAGTTTTGGGTTTGCGTGTGATGATGTTTACCACCCCGCCAACGGCAGAGCTGCCCCATAAACTTGATGCGCCTCCTCGCATGACCTCAACCTGTTCAATAGAGGAAAGAGGTACTCTGAACCATTGAGTGGTTTGGTAAAAAGGATCCATGATGGGCACGCCGTCTAGCAAGATCAAAACCTTGCCATTTCCCAAACCCCTCATTTTGGTGGAAGTGCCTGTGGGATCGGATTCATAAGAAGGCGCTCCAGCAAAATTAAATCCTTGAACGGTTCGTAGCAACTGATCCAAGGAAAGTGCATTGGATTTATCAATTTCTTCACGCGAAATCACCGTTGTATGGGTTGGCATTTTGTCCAAAGCAGTTTCATTGCGGCTTGCTGAAATGGTGATTTGGGGTGCAGGTGCGTTTGAATCTGAATTCGAGGACTGAGCAAGCAGAGGTGATTGCAAACCGAAAACAAAGGCAGCGATAGCAGTTTGTAACAGGCTTAACTCAAATGGGGTATTGCTTTTCATTTTTTAAATATTTAAATGTGATGGTGGTTTCGGCGCATTACATGGCCATGTGGTCGTGGTGGCCCATACCTGTAGGGGTGGGGGCAGATGAGGCATGGGCTGGAAAGGCCAGCTCAACTTCACCAGATTTCTCAAACTTCAATTTGATCTTGAGGCTGTCGCCTTCTTTGATGGGTTTTTTGAGGCCCATGATCATCAGGTGATGGGCACCCGGCTTGAGCTCGACAGTTTTGCCACTGGGCACATCTATCGATTGGACTTCACTCATTTTCATGACATCGCCATGCATGCTCATGAAATGCAGTTGCACCGTGTTTGCAAGGCTTGTGCTGGCCGACAAGAGCTTGTCATCGGGCCCCGAATTGCTTATCGCGAGATAACCAGCTGTTGTGGTTTGGCCTGATATCGTGGGTTTGACGTACTGGTTTTGAAGTGCAAGCGTGCCAATTCGGACTTGCTGAGCGGATACAGCCGTCAAGCTGGTGGCACTAAGTAAAAAAATGCCCAATGCTTTGCGCAAAATTCCTGCACAGGGCTGGTTCAGAAAATAAAATTGCATGTAATTCCTCGCTAACCTGACTTTGAGTCGGGTCATGAATGAAGGGCGTGGCCAAAGGCCACGTTCGAATCAAATCAAAGCGAGGAAGGGCGGGGGAGCTTGAGCCGGTTGTAAGACCCAGGCAAAACGAAGAGCCCGGGCTTGTAGAAAAAGTTCAGGTACCCAATGCGCTGGGTCAGATACATTGAGATTCGTTGAGATGGGCTGAACAGGTGGGACTGCTGAATCGTGCAAAGCGCAAAGTGGGCAATGACCATCTCCAGTTTGATGAGATGAATTTCCTTTGGGCCATTCATCATTGTGAACCACAATGTTGTGAGACCCTGTGACTGAGCAAACATCGTCTGCCATAGATGTCTGCACTGTCGGATTCAGTGCCAAAGCTTGAGAAAAAGTGGGTAGCAAAAATCCTGAGAGGATGACCAATAGGGCCAGCCACCTTAGGATTGAATATTGACGCCACCGTTCCATTTAAATTGATTTTAATACAATCGATTATTTAGGTAGATCCTCAATTGAAGCGACAAGTTCAGTTGATCAAATCTCAAGCGCTTACCTGCAAACCGACAAAGAGGCCCAGTGCACCTAATCCCGCATCCAGAACGACAAGATGGAAGCAAACATCGCGGAGGTTTAGAGCCCCTAATAGAGACCTAGTCTATCTTCAAGACTAGAGCTGGATTTCGGCACCCCCCTAATTAACTGAGGGGCTGATGTTGATGAGGCCTTCTTCACGAAGTGTCAGTTATTTTGTTGGGGGCTGATCTACACAAGGGGTTCATGCACCTACTTGAGTGATCAACGAGTGCTGGCTAATGATTCCCCTGCA
>Ga0065173_1000188_pt1 | contig 10805 bp, 8 predicted proteins | sample CryBogCBE10Oct08_FD_59217 | JGI IMG/M metagenome (GOLD analysis project Ga0065173, IMG submission 59217) | Freshwater microbial communities from Crystal Bog, Wisconsin, USA - CBE10Oct08 (version 2) (version 2) | ecosystem: Environmental > Aquatic > Freshwater > Lake | place: Crystal Bog...
AGATGCCTCATCTCTCAAACCGTTATTCCTTCCTCAGGCAGCTTGATTTCTTTAGGCACCTTGATTTTGGTCTATCCATTCCCTCCTTTCAGGGCCGGAACTGGCATTCGACCAGCTAGTTGTTGCGCATACCGGACGCACAGTTTCACTGGAAGCCAGTGAATGTTCAATTGAGCCCTGAAGCTCTCCCATAAAAAGTTGATCAATCCAGGCAACAAAGAAGCGATGTATTATTTAGATCATGATCAATTGAGTCATCTATTGGGAAAACACCATGTACCCGACTTCACTTGTTTCTACAAGAACTAACAAGTTCCAACTCTTAGTGGCTACTTTCAAACTTTGATTGGGAGATGCAGATGAGATTTATCTTCGAATGTCACGATTTTTTTTCATCGACCGCAACAGCAATCCTGAAACAAAGAGGAACCCACTCACCCCTGCCACCCCTCCAGAATAAGCCTTCCTCAACCCATCCCTGAATCCCAACTTCCCCCTATAACTCTGAAGCTTCAAATATTGCCTTAAGCTCACTTAAGCCCTCTTTAAGAGAAATCTTGGCTGACCAGTTCAAAAACTTTTTGGACCTTTCAATATCTGCCAAAGTTTCAAGCGCATCCCCTGCTCGCCTGGAAGCATAAACCTGATGCTTAGAAATCAAATCAGCTAATTCTTGGATAGAATGGTTTTTCCCTGTACCCACATTAAGCACCATCCCCTGCGCAGGCTCACAAAATGCAGCAATCATAGCCTCTACAACATCACGAACATGAATAAAATCACGTCTTTGTGAACCATCACCGTGAATCTCTAATGGCTTTGCATGACGCAACCGATCCAGAAAAATTCCAATCACAAGGGCATAGTTTCCTGTTCTGGGTTGCCTGGGGCCGTAAACATTGAAAAAACGAAGACTCAGCGTCGAAAGACCGTAGATCCGAGTGAATTGTTCACAAAACTGCTCACCTACGTATTTTGAAAGAGCGTAAGGATTGAGGCAATCTGGCAAAAGATCCTCCGACTGCATGCCCGCATGGTTACCGTAATAACTGGAAGATCCACTGTAAACAACCTTGCTCACATGCGCATCTCGTGAAGCTAATAAAATATTTTGAGTACCTATGACATTCTGTTGGACACAAAATTCAAAACGATCAATCGATGGTGCCACTCTGGACATAGCAGCTAAATGAAACACTCCTGAGACATCTTGGCAGCATTTTTTACAGGTACTAAGATCTGTAATATCTCCCTCTACCCATTCAGCCTCTAATGGAACCCACTGTCTTTGACCCTGGCTCAAATTATCAAGAACCCTGACCTCAGCTCCCAAGCCTAAAAGCCTTTCTACGAGATGACTCCCAATAAAACCCGCACCTCCGGTCACCAAAAATTTCTTATCTTTCACAAATTTATCCTTCCTAAAAGAGATTCTATAACCAGCGATTTCGCATGAAAGAGCTCAAGGCAAAACCCATGGTAGCCCTAAATCAAACCCTCATTCTAAAACTTCTGGCTCATCCATCCCTGGTTCAGGCAAAGAACATCCTGAGGTAGAAATCCGAACATGAAAATGGTCCCGATGTCCAGGAATATGCTTGATTCTCGAAGAAAATTTTTTCCAATCAGGATCTCGACCAGCAAAACGCCTGAGCTTCGCAATATGCCTTCGGTCTAAAAAAACCCCTTGAACACAGGCCCAAGGATTATGAAATATCTTTTTTAAAAGCGTCCAGTTGCGCTCTAAGGGAAAATTCGTTCGAGCATCTTTTAAAAATCCAACATCAGCATCCTGTCCTGAGGTATGGGAAATATGCGAGCGCTTCCCACTTCTCCCAAAAATACGCCCCCCGCGTGGAGCAGCAATATCCCCAATAGCTAACTGAGCATCAGCATACACCTTTCCGATTTCTCTTCCTGTCCATTCCAATAAACCGACCATCGCATCCACTCCAAAATTCAGACAACGCTGCTCAGAACGCACCAGAAGATGGTTCAGAGAAGTACCGACCACAGGTTTTCCATGAACTAAAAAACCATTACTGAAAGAACAAAAAGCTTGATCTTGCGATCTTTTTTGAAGGACCGTGAGAATGTCCCCTAATTTACCTTCCCGATAATCTTTTAAGTACTGCTTCTGCTCCGAAGTCATTGCTTGACAATAATCGGTAGAACCATGCTCAACGCGTCTATACATTTTTTTCGCAGACACCAAAGGAGCACAGCAACGATTGCCATTAGAAAAAAAATCAGGATTCCAGACCGCACAAAAATAAGACATGGATTCTGGAGATTCCCACTGAAAAAAATCCACACTCTGGGACTCAGGCGCACAGGGCGCAAGGGAAAAAAAAGCGAATGCTTGAGAAATGAGAAAAAATGAAAATAAAAACGATCTAAAAAAAAACATGATGCATAAAAATTTAAATTGCCTTCAAAATCTGATCTACAGGAGTCTGAAGCTTTTTGGACTGATTACACTCCAAACAAGAAGCTGCAAGATTGCCTCGAGTACTCGTACCACCACGCGCTAAAGGAACTCTATGCTCCATGGTAAGCTCCTCCGACGCCACCTCTTTCTCACAAAGCTGACATCTGCCTTGAGCAATCAGCCGCTTCCACCAACATGATTTTTTCAATGCACGTGCTTTCTGCCGCTCAGCCTGCAACCTTTTTGGATCAACATGGGCTTCATCCAAGAGGTAGAAATCACTTAACACTTCAATCTCTTATTCTCAAGTAAATCTAACGGAGGCTTTCTTAAGCCAGAAACGATACCCAAGCAAGAAAGAACCCTGAGAATGTAATAGCTCATATCAATCTCCCACCAGAAAAACCCCTGATTGGTACTGCTCATATAACAGTGATGATTGTTATGCCATCCTTCTCCCATCGTGATCAATGCCAACCAAAAATTATTGCGACTGGTATCAGTCGTAGCATATCTCCGGCTCCCATAGACATGAGATAGGGAGTTAATGGTAAATGTTCCATGCCAAAGTAAAATAGTACTCAAAATAAAGGCCCAATAAAAAATCTCCCATCCCCCTACAAAATAAATAGCCGCCCCATACACGCTCAGAGGTATGATCCAAAAACGATTCAAAAATTTCAATTCCTGGCACTGAGCAAAATCAGGAATACGCTTCCAATCCGTCTCATTGAGATGATCACTCAAGATCCACCCGACATGCGACCACCAAAACCCATCTAAAGCCGGAGAATGCAAGTCACCCGGTTGATCGGAAAACTGATGGTGATGCCTATGATGCGCTGCCCACCAAAGAACTCCCTTTTGAGCAGTCGTACTGCCTAAAAGAGCCATCAAAAACTGAAAAAAACGGTTCAAACGGTAGGATCGATGGGAAAAATACCGATGGTAACCTGCAGTAATGGCAAACATCCGCAGGTAGTAGCTTCCTAAACAAAGGGCTAAAAAAGACCACTTGAAAGAAACAAAAAAAGCCCCCACTAGTCCTACCCCATGAAATAGGAAAAAAGGCAAACTTTGAAAGAAATGGATCTTTTTTTTATCAATTGACAAGGTTTCTAGAACTAAAGGAGCAGCCATACCTGCATTATGCACCAAAACTGAAATACTACTGTAAAACAAATGTAAATCTTAGGAACGCTTGAGGACTAAAAAAGTATAGGCAAGGTTTTCCTCGGAATTAAAACCCTTTTCTGAAAAAACTTCAGAAAAAAGAGAAGGATCCCAGGCAGGAAACCAAGTATCTCCCTCTACCACTCGATGAACGAGCGTCAAATAAAGTGTTTGAGCTAAGGGCAAGGCCTGTGAGTACAAACCCTCTCCTCCTATGACAAAAAGTTCTTCCTGAGTGCAAGCCTGTAAAGCTTCATCCCAATGAGCAAAAACCTCGACTCCTTGGGACCAAGCTCCAGGTAACCTTTGGGACAAAACGAGATTCCTTCTTTTTTTTAAAGGCTTACCAATAGACTCAAAGGTTTTTCTTCCCATGAAAACAGTTTTTCCTAAAGTTAATTGCTGGAATCGTTTCAAATCTTCGGGAAGCCTCCAAGGCAAGCGTCCTTGCACCCCAATGACATGATTCTCACTCAAAGCAGCCACAATAGAAATATGCATTATTTTCCTCATTAATCTTCTGAAAGAAACACCGATCTGGGAGTATGTCCTTTTTCAACCACATATTCCTGGGAATCACTCTCCTTCTTCTCACAGGATGCCCTACCTCTTCCACGAGCTCCTCAATCACAACGATCAGCCCCAGTCCTTCTAGTACCAGTACTGGCATCCCCTCAGGGCCCATGGCAGCACAGATCCTGTTTCAAAATAATACAGGAGGAAGCTTTAACTCCCCTGCCAATAATTCAGGGACCGTCCCTACTCCTGGATCCGGACAACCCGCCGTACGTCTTTTTAACCCAGATGGCACTTTACTTGCCTATACCAACACAAACGGGAATACCTCAAATTGGCCTCAATGGCTTCAATCTTTTGAACTAGGCCTCAGCGGATCCAGTAACAGCTCTTCGAGCAACCCGAACTGTGCACGCTTTGCTTCCTCCTCAGAAAGCAGCCAAACCAATTGCTCTTTGGGCTCATGCGGAGCTTCTGCGGGATTATTCCGTGTCAGTGAAGCAGATTGTGCAACCACTTCCCCTGGAAACGGAGGTCCCCAAGACGGCATTTATTTACGAGCAGTTTTCAATCGCACTCAATTAGGTCCTTCTGAAAATATCCTCGTCGTTCTCCAATACTCTGCTTCTTACCTCGATGCAATACCCAGCAATCCAACGAGTTGCTTTACTTTAGGTAATTTTACACCAGAAACCTGCTCTAACTTTGTTTGGAAAACCTACCTCAAGCACAGTAGCACAGAAACTGTCTTTCCTTTTTTGATGCTCATCCCTCCCGCATTCAACCCAAGCAGCACGGCAACCACAGGAACTTCCATTCACTCCAAGCAGCTCATCCTACCACTTGCTGCAGATCAGAACTTAAGCGTACTTCAGATCAGTCGCATTCAATCGAATTTTTCATCCAACTTAGCCAGCACCTGTGCAACAGGGGGTTACCCTGCCAACTCCCCTTTATGTGCAGGGGTGGTGTTTTATTCTATGACTTTTTATCGTATTTAGGAGAAAAACAGTGATCATTATCGCTTTATTTGCTATCCTGTTCTCAAGTTGCGCACAAGGACTCTCGCCTCTGACTACCACAAACATTCCCCAAACTCCTTCTCAAACGGGGCTCGCTGAAAGCTATATCGCTGGTAAATTTAGCTTTTATTACCAAGACTACTACTCGCTCAGTGCTCCTAACCCAATCACTTCTTGTGCAGGGGATGCCAAGAATTTCTACGATCCTTTTCTCATCTCAAGTACCTCAGGCATGGTCGCTTTACCTCAAGATCAAACGAATCCTTCAAGCACCCTTCGACCCGCTTTCATCAAAAACATCGCTGTCGACCTCACCGATGCCAATGCTTCCTTACCCCTGAATCTTGCTTCCTCTTGTTCTTTAACCTCCGCCAACAACGGACCTCCCACTTCTAATTGCGCGACCTTTGACTATGGATCTATCGACGGAACTCGTGCAAGTTTGGAAGGAAGCTTGCTTCTTTTTGGAGGGATGCAAACGCCTGACAGAACAGAAGGACTTTCTTTAACCTGCGGACCAACCAGCAGTGCTTCCAATACCACAAGCTGCGCACAGCAACTTTTTGCTCTTTCTGTCAACACACTTCCTCCCTCAAGTGCCACAGGACTGAGTCAGTCTTTGGCTCCTGGACTTTCCACCGCAAGTACGTATATCTCTTCCTGGCTACCACTTTTTTCTCCTAGCCTCTTCAATACTTCCACAAAAAATGTCCCACCTGCCACTTCAGGAGCAAGTATCAGTTATGATTCTGACTTAAACGAACTCATCCTCTTAGGAGGAGCTGCTAAAACGAGTACTGGAGGAATTTACACCCACGACACCTGGATCTATGATCTTCAGACACAAACTTGGCTTCAAAGTTCCCCTTCTCTTTCCGTAAGCTCAGACATGCAAACCCAAAAAGACGCCAATCCTATTTTTAATACAATCTCTTATAGCGGAACCGTCAACTTAACCAAAAACCCAGGCGGAAGAGCTCTTTTCGGATACACTTCAGTCCCAGGAACCTCCCTTCAAAAATTCAGCCTCACAGGACTCGTCTCAGAAGCAGGGATAGACACTACCGATCGCATTTTTATCGTAGGAGGCTATTGCAATACAGGTACTTGCTCAGACATTCTACGCTTCAATCCTACTTACGCTCCAGAATACATCGATATCGCCGAGCCCTCAAACCCTGTGACCAGCACCCCCAACCAATGGATCGACAGTTATCATACACAGATACTCAACAATAGCTCCTTCTACACTCCAAGTTCAACAAGCAACTTGAACTTACAAACTATGCTCGTTCCCAGCAACTGGCCTGCAGCATACCCTCCTGTCAGCAATTACCCCGCCTACCTCCCTCAGATCAATGAAGTGAATTTTGGATTAGTTCCTATCACCAATAACAACTCAAGTACTTCAGGGATAGGACCTAAAAATGGAATCTCAGGAACAGGCTACCTTGCTACCGTGGGAGGATTTTATGGTTATAGCGGTAACTTTTCCCAAGCAGGCACAGTCAATACCCCTGCAGCCTCATCGACTTTAGCAACTTCAGGTGGACTTCAGATGTCTGCACGATGGTTTGATCCAATCCAGTCTGTGAGTACCTCTGAAGCTAATGAAAAGCTCACCGGTAATTTTGGATCCGTTTCTAACGACTGGAATCAACAAGAAGCAACCCCTCTGGCATGGATCCCTATTCCAGATCAAACGGGCAAAACAGCCCCCTGGTTTGGAGGAGGGGTGATGCTGAGAGGACTTGATATTGACCTTACCTCTTCAAATCTTCCTTTACCACAACCTACACTCACTGGAACTGTTTCAGGTGCAAGCACCAACCAAGTCGTTTATTTTGGAGGCTCTGATTGTCGCGATTACTTATCAAGCACCAGTACTTGTCCTGGTTGGAATCCCGCTCAAAACTTAGGAAACCCAGGTCGTTACTGGATCTTCGGAACAGATCCCTTCTCCACTTTTGCAGGTGGCTCAAGCTTTCCTACTGCTTTGAACATGGCGTCGCCAAGCTCAATGAACAGCATGCCTCCTTTGAATGCAGGTATGGCCGCTGCTCGTGGTTTGGACCCCACCAATCATCCCATCATCATCGCTTTCGGAGGAGCCTCAGGACCTGCATCCGTAGATAGCCCCCCCCCCTTGTACTACCTTTATGCGGATGCTTCGACGACGCCTAACACACCTACCTGGGTAAAAACCACTGTCAGTGGGACCGCCCCCTTAGGATTGGCAAATGCCTCTTTAGTCTTCAGTCACGTCACAGGAAAATTTTACCTTTTTGGAGGTTGGAACCCTAACGTCGGAACGGTAGGGGACACCTGGGAACTCACCCTCACCAACGGCTCAAGCACTCAGACCTGCGGATTAGCCTCAAGCACCTCAAGCACAACCAACTGTCTTTTCAGTTGGAGACTTTTAAGCACAAGCTCCGCAATGACCTGCTATCCCAACTGCCCTCAAATTCGCCACTCCCACCGCATGGTAGAAGCCAATTATCACTATGTGAATGCCCCTAATGAGCCTACTTGTAACATGGACCAGCCCTGCTCTTTTGGTCTTTTCATGGAAGGAGGCACATACAACACAACGACCTACTTCAACGAACGCTGGATGTTCGATCCTACCGCCAATGCAGGAGGCGGACACTGGCAACGCATGGATGAACTTCCCCCTCGTACACGAGCAGCCTCTTCCAGCATCGATTATGCCATTCCTACCCAAGGCATCACTGTACACCGCACGCTTGTTTTCGGAGGAGAAACAGGAATGCAAAACCCTTTTTGGGGCAATCAACTGACCCAAAAGTACTTCTCCCCCCCTACTCTAGGAGACACCTGGATGTACGATGCTGATGCCAATAGCTGGAACCGAGTGACCCTCAATGGCATGCGATTCTCCTCAAACTCCGCTTCTTTGACCAATCTCACCGAAGCCCAAATACGCTCCTCTTCTTTAAGCCTCAATACCAAGACCCAAATCCTATCTCCACCTCCTCTTTCCGGAGCGATGATGATCACACGCACCCTCACCAAACCCAACCACAGCGCGACAGACCCTCAACAACCATTGCTCATTCCAGAAGTTTTTCTATTAGGAGGAAGAACCAAAGACGGATTTTTTCCAAGCTTAAATAAAGTTTATAAATTCTGCTCAGGAAGCACGGGAGAAAAACCCACAACCACCCTCAGCTTGGAAACGATCACAAGCCCTGATGACGCCACATGTGACGGCTATAGCAGCACCAATCTCAACTCTACCAGTCCTAGCTCAGCTTACACAGGAGCCTGGATTGCCAAAAATCCCACAAACACTCCCACAGCGGCTCTGGGATCCTTTCGAGGTGGAGCAGCTTACGATAGCGTTCACGATCTCATAGTCACTTATGGAGGACTTATGACCTCCAATATCTCATACCCCATCACAGATACGGCCCAGCAAGTAATCCAGTCTTCGATTTTGGAATACACACCTCCTTCTTCGGTAGGATCTACCAACATAGCTCTCACCCAAGGAACGTGGAATCAAATTGCAACCTGCGCAAACTCTCCCCTTCCTCAAGCACGCTATGGACACTCCATGGGCTATGATGCCCTACGCCAGGCAATTTTAGTCGTAGGAGGATACGACATCAATGGAAATCTTCTAATACAAACCCAAACGCCTTCGTTCGGAAGCAAGTACACCATGCCCGAAGTCTGGAGCGCCTTTCGTATCGACCAAAGCCTTCCTCAAGGAATGGCAGCACTCGGAATACCTCCTATCACCACAAGCACTCCCTGCTACTATTGGTCTCAAATCACGAATTTTGGAAATAACACGACCCAAGCGAATACAAGCGCCCCCACAGCAATCTCAGAAGCAGCAAGTGTTTTTATTCCAAGCTCAGGATACAACACAGGTTTCTACACAACCAATGACAACTCCTGCATCAATGCAGGGCCTATCGCAAGCACTAATAACAACATTAATAGTCTTTTGACCGGACATGCCTACTTAGACATTGATCGCACCCAACTCAACGCTCATGAAAACCTCTTACTCAATCTTACATTCTTTTTAAAAGGAGATACAAAAAGTTCGCCTATTTTTCATATCCAATTAGTAAAAACAGGACTTTCCGGAGAGACTATTCGAAACACTCCCCAGCCCAGAAGTTACGCCTACAGTTCCACCCAAGAATTTCCGATCGTTGCTACTTTAAGCACCTTAGTTTCTCCAGGCTCAGGAAGACTCGAACAAAACCAGATTGTCATTCCTCTGTCTTTAGATCCTGGAATAGATCGCATTCAAATTGAACGTTATTCAGGAAATGCTATTTTAATTGACGCCACTTTATTCAGGACTTCACGATGAAAATACTAGTTTTAATCCTTATCTTCAATTTTCAAGCCTGCAGTAACCTTCCGAGCGTGCTCAAACCCATGAGCTCAAGTGGAACAGGAGGGGACACCTCGACGGGAACCAGTAACACGAACACGAGTCTCATCGTCCTAAGCAATGCCATTTTAGATCCATTCAATCCAAGTACTACACTTGATCTTTTAGACAACGGCACCCAATCCATAGGTCGCTACTGCACCGCAAGCAACAACCAAGGCTCTTCCATCACAAGCACCAGTCCCACCGTATGCGAGTGCAATTTCCAATACAACCTCTCTACAGGATCCTCCCAGCAAATTTACTCTTCTGTCACTTACCATGAACAAGACATGGTCCGCTGCTCCTACACTATGATTCCCAATACCGTCACAAGCATTCAGGTATCTTTACACCTGATCAATTTAAATACTGATAGCAATACCATCACTTTAAACACCAACGGATCTTCCGGATACCTGGATTTAAGCAACCCTGCAAGCTACACCCAGCCCGTCCGCTACCAATGCCGTGATGTGGTGACTATTCCGTATTTTTTTGACTCAAGTATTTACGATCCTTTTCAATCAGAAGATCCCCACAAAAACTATCCTATTGATTTTTATACTTCTAATATTGTGGCTTCCTTCAGCAATTATATCGCAAACTCAAACCCTCCCAGCTGGAACTGTCCAAGCATTTTAGACCCTCAAAACTCTTTAGATCCAAGCATCTTAAGCACCTATTACACTCAAAATCAGATTAATTTGAATGTGTATTCGGTCATCGATCAACCCGGTGGAGGAAAAATGATCTACCCTCCAAATGGAACTGTCGATCGCTCGACCTTTTACTTAGCAACTCAAAAAGCAGGAGCTTTTACGGTACCGGTGAATGCAGTCACAGCCCCCAATGTCATTACCTCAAGCGGATCGCAAACAGCGCCCCCTTTGGGTTATGGCGCTCTTCCCCTTCCTTTAGGATCTTCGGGTTCAGGACAAGAAACCTGCGATACAAGCATTACCATCCCCTCAGGTTACCACTTCATGAAACTTTGGCAATTTCGAGCAGGGTTACAATCCAGAAACTACGCTTACCCTACGGGATTAGCTTCTGTACAAGCCATCACCTGCAATCCAGGCACTTGGCCTGCGGTATCAGATGTCAGCTACACCGTAAGCTCTTCCGTCTATCCTCAATGCGCTTCTAATACGCCCTACTCTCTTAACACCATTACCTCAACAGGTAGCCATTATTTATCAAGCCGTATTCTTAGCTCAGGCGAATGCATCGATTTAGA
>Ga0065173_1000211_pt1 | contig 10179 bp, 6 predicted proteins | sample CryBogCBE10Oct08_FD_59217 | JGI IMG/M metagenome (GOLD analysis project Ga0065173, IMG submission 59217) | Freshwater microbial communities from Crystal Bog, Wisconsin, USA - CBE10Oct08 (version 2) (version 2) | ecosystem: Environmental > Aquatic > Freshwater > Lake | place: Crystal Bog...
ATGTAGGATCTGTTGCATCTTGGTAATACAAGTAATCGGCAGCGGCTGTAATAGCAGGAATTTGTGCATAACGATAGTTACTGTTCAACCAAAATTGAATGTTGGCATACGTCAATCCTGAGTTAATAAACACACGTTCTTGCGGAGCAACTACTGTAGTAGGCTCAATGTGAATTACGCTATCTCCGTTGACCAATGGTATTAAATTGATCTGCCAAACACTAGTACGTTGTGGATTGCCAATAACTGATCCAGGTTCAACGGTACCTACAGGTGTGGCACCTGCTGGTAAGTCAGGTGTAGTCCATTGGGTGTCATCAACTTGATTACCAATGAATAAGAAAGTTTTACGATTTAATAAATTGTTTACGCCATCAAGCCCGTCTGGAAACTCTGACAAGAAATCACTTAGTAAACGATTTTGTATTTTAGTATAATCAATTGTAACTGCGGCATTGATTGGATTTGTTTTATCGCCGGCTGCCACAGGCATCTGTGTATAAAAGTCTTGTGAAGTGCTTTGAGGTACATTAAATGTAATTGTGCCGACGTCAGCGCCGTTATTAGTAACACCAAATACTTCACGGGTACTGATTGTAGTTAGCTGTGGGTCAATCCCGCTGGTACCAGGTTTACTCTGTATCCAAAACTTAATACCAGGTTGGCTGACTACAAATTGATAAGTACCTCCACGTGCTAGTGTAAGCTGTGTATTAGGATGCCCACCTTGACCAGTAAATGTATATCCGCCAACTGCGGTATTGCGTGTGACTGTGTAATTTGCTTGGTATGGGGTAGAACCAGCATTGACTTCAACAGAGTCAGGGCCGTCTGGTAACCAATAGTAGTTTGTGTAGTTGATAAATTTATCGTAGTCAAATCTACCATCGTAGTTGTAGGTTTCAGCGGAAAATAGTCGTTGATGATCTTTTGATGAACCTTTGTTGTTGCTAATACTACGCAATAGATCCATATAGCCAGCATTAAACACAACCTTTTGGTTGTCATCTTTGACTACTACGCTAGGCTCTAGTTGATAGTGTTGTCTTGTTGGGCCAATCTCAGGAACATAGTTGTCACCTAATTTATATGTAGGAGCAAATGTACGGCCAATGTATCCGCTTACTGGACGGTTTGTACTGTCATTGATTAATTGATCAACTGTGGCACCAAGAAAACGTTGGTTGGTATCAGATCTAAATACCTGGGGTAAAAAATTAATTGCGTTGTTTTGAGCCATTAACGGATTCCTAATAAGGGATTACCAAGATTTAATGTAGCCGCTGTTACTGCGGATACAATTTCAATATCATTTACTGTTGCGGCACTGGTAATAATTTCCCATGGCTCTGCATCAATTTGGAAGTAGTTACCAAACACTAAGGTTGTATCAGCTGGCACAATTAACACACTGGCAATGGTAGGTGCCAGTGTTGAGTGTAAGTATGCGGCTAATTCGCTGAAATAGAATGTATCTCCAAAGTCCCAGTTACCAACATCAAAGTATGTGTTGATTGCGGCAATAACTTGACTCTTAACTTCGTTGTCTGTTACGTGAACGCTTGGATTAATAACTACTTGGAAACGTGCTTGGAAAGCAGGATCTGCTTTAGCGCCAAACAAAGGTTTGAATTTAGCTACGTTGAAAATTAAACTGTCGCTAACTGTTTTGTAAGTATCCAGTGTACTATATGCCAATTCTAAACTTGTACTTGTTGGCGGAGTAGGTTCTTTTACTGTACCTGTTAAATCACGTAGCCAGTTGATATAGCTAGTTGTATAGTCGGCTGTCAATACATAAAGGTCGATTAAGTTAACTGGTGTAGGATCAATACGATTACGACTTGGTGTATTGTGTTTATATTGGAAATACAAGTTGGCTCGTGCTGATGCTGACTGGCCGGCTACCAAACGGAATAAGTCTGGATTATCAGGTATGCCTTCCATTTGTGTTTCTGGAATCTTAACTAATACGCGACTGTTGTCAACATAACCATCTTGTTGTGTTATGTTGTTGTAAATTTGCCAACTAATATCGCCAACCAATGGTGTTTGAATATCATTGGGTTGAGGATTGATTTGTAAAATTTTAATTATGTCGTTAATGTTTGTACCAGTTGCACTACTGAAAACTGTACTGTTAGGATCGTAGTAGAACTTAGTGCCGCCTGCGCTGGCAAAGCTATAGACTAAGTTTCTATAGTCAACTGAGTAAAGACCTTGGTTATAAGTAAAGCGCAACATCCAATCAGTACTGCTACCAATGTCGCTAGGTAAAATATTAACCCAAGTCTGGGCCAATTGATCATACTTAAGACCAAAATTAACTTTGGCTTTAACTTGACTTACTAACAAACTAATCAATGTATTGGTTAGATCATTTTTATATGCTGGAATAATAGCGTGGCGACCATCTAGTGCGGCATCGCTTAGTACTGCGCCAGTTGGCACTTGTGTTGCTAGAGTAATTCTACTAGGTGTTGTTACATCACCGTTTGAAACTACTTTTGTAACTGCGGCCCAAATACTGGTCTTGTCACCTGGTTGGCTAACGTTGCCTGCAACTAGAGTATTTTGACTGTCATAGTGATAACCAGCTGGTGCTGTAAATTGTAGTGTTGATCCAACGTTGACATATTGTAAGTTGCCGCTGATACCTGGCCCTACTTGTTGTGTAACATTGGCCAATTGCAAGTAACCTGAACTTGTTGAAGTAGTAGTCGATGATTGTAAGAAAGTCAAAGTTTCATCGCCAGGATTATCAACACTCCAGCGATAGTAATTGCTGTAGTAATAGTTACGCATTTCTGTTGAGTTAATGATAGGAATAATATCATTGTACAATGTTGCGTAAATGTCGTTGGCTGTTAAAAAGTCAAATTGGTTTGTACGATAGTCGTTAACATTGCTACCACTGGCAATTAGATTACCATCATCACCAAAAATGTTTGTAGTTGAATAGCTACCTGTAGGATCAATCGCATCAAGGTATAAACTTACGCCTGAGCTAGTGCGGTTAACTGCTTTAACCTTTTGAATACTGTTATATGCAGTGGTTGGGAAGATATTGTAATCTTCGCCAGTGATCATACGATTCTGTGTGTAGTACTGTTGTGGAGCACTTACCTTGATGCTGGCCGCTGTTTGGCTAGCACTGGCATTAGTTACTGTGTATTTCAAACTAGCAGTAAATGTCAATGTCTCAACGTTGTTATTTTTGCCAACGTATGGTAGTGCAACAATTACCTGTGCTAAATCATCTGGAGTAACCGAATAAGAAAGTCCGTTGCTTGTGCGATAATAAAAACGGAAACTACCTTGAGGAATACTAGCAAACGTTCCATCGCCAAATACTAAATTAACTTGGTCGTTGTTTAAGGTATTAATCTGATAAAGATTTTTATTAGTCAATTGATTGTAAACTACGTTTACGCCGCTTAGTGCAGGTACTGCCGACCACAAGGTAGTTGGATTACTGTTTACGTTTAATTGATATAGCCAATGATCTGTATTGTTGATACTGTTAGTAGCAACATTAACAAAATTGTTTGGAATAGCGTTATTAATATTAAATGTAGTTGCTTGTAATGTACCTTGTTTGAAGTACAGAAAGAAACCGGTGTTTACACTACCGTTACCATTATTGTCATTGCGATAAAGAACGTTAAACTTACCAAGTGTAGTTGGATCGTTTTCGTAGATATAGTTTTGACCTACAGTAGTTGGACTTACCGCTTCAAAAGACATTGGGGTTCCGTTAACGCTGGCGCTGAATTTAGCTACTGGTAAGGTATTTGTATTGAGTGCAATACTGTACTCATCTGTTTGCACACCGTTAATTCGTTGACTATTGCTTGGCTTACCAACAGTCTGTGTAGTTTGTAAACTGGCATTTAGAATAGTACTAAATTGTTCTAGCCAATTATCGTTGCTGAGATCGTTCCAGTGTACAGTAGCATTAGACAAATTATTGCCATTGCTGTCGTAGATATTTTCTGTAGTGCTGATGCTGTCAATTTTTAACAGGCCGCTTGCACTAGTTGTACGCTGTGGGTTGTAGCTCAACATGCGAGCTAGCTTAAGAATACTGTCGCGACGTTGTGCTGTATCAATAAAGTTTTCACGGGCATTTAAGTCTGTGCGGAAAGCAAGACTTTGTCCCAAAAAGCAAACTACGTCAATAAGAGCTAAAAACTCTGAGCTTTCTAAGAAGTCGTTAAATGTCTCTGGGTAGTATGTCTTAATATAGCCGATCATACTATTACGCAAGGTTTCAAAGTCGTAACTAGTGAAATCCGCGTTAGTGAATGCTTGATAAACCTTAGTCCAATCTTGTTCTATTAGTAGATTGGTTTGACGAGTTGTAAGTGCCATATTAATTTTTTACCTATATTCAGTATTTATCAGGTAGAATTATATGGTCAGTTAATAAGTTTGTAGTTTTTGTGAGTTGCGATCAAAATTTAGATTAATTGTCGCAGTTTGATTAGTTGGCACATAAGCCAAGGTAAGTTGAATTAAGTAACCGTTGTCTTGCTGTAGAACTGCTACTTGTCCTACTGCTAAACGTGGATCGTATGCTACTATGCGTGTAATATCAGCTGTAATTGTCTGCTGAGTATCTTCTGTTAATGGCTCAAACAGCATATCCCAAATGATTGTACCAAAATTTGGTTGCATTAGTTTTTCGCCTTTGCGAATACTAAAATAGTTCAGCAGGTCTTGACGTGCCAATTCAAAGTCAGTTAGACTGTATTTTTTAGCATTTTGTAGTGTGCTGAATCCGCGATATATAATAGCCATATTGTATTTATTAGCTTAAAACTGTCACACTATATCGACCGCTGTTATAACTGTCTGTTCCGTTGCCAATATTGTAATAACGCCAAGCATAAGCACCTGTACCTGTTGCATCGGCTCCGGTTGGTACTGTTCCTACTCCCAGTGTCCATGCTACATAAATCATGCCTGCCACCATGTCTGCAGAATCTGTTGACTGTATAGCATTGATTTTTATTAGGCCTTTATATAAATCATCAATGATTTGATAACTTAGGTGTTCTTGTGCAACTGCCACAGATAAAAATGCATTTAGGCTATCAGTGTTGTAAAAATAGTTTTCGTACAGATTAGCGGCTGTTTTAATGTAGGTTGGGCGCCAGCAGTTTCTATAATTAACACAATTAGTACCATAAGCGGCATTAGAGCCCGCGGCTAATAAGCCGTAGTTTTCTAGCGTTTGTGTACCAATTTGATATCGGCCCAATTGATTGTTGATGCCAATTTTGTAGTAATCCCAACCGCTTTGATCGTAGCCAATCTGTGCTTGTAGTAATTGCGTTTGTCTTGAAGTTAATGGGCCAATAGAAATCCAACGTGGCGCGGCTAAAGGTGCATCTACTCGTCCCAACCACGATTGTGGTAACGGATTAGGTATGCTTATGCCTGCGGCGTTGATAATTCCTACATCTGTCATTATAGTGCGCCCGATACTATACTTGCAGCCAAGGAAGCCGCACTAGGTGTTGGCCTTTCGCCAGTATCTGGATCAACCCAGGGTTCGTGTGCTGGAACCAATGAACAAATACTTTGTAGTGCGCCTTGATTAATAATCCAATTGTTACCATCATTGTCTGTATCTTGGTGTGTGCCCAGTGCTGGTGGTAGTGCCGGTAGTGGCGGAAATGCAGGTCCTGAATTTAAGAGTAGCATACTGCCAATGACACTTGTTTTACCGTACGAACTCAAGTCTGCACTATACCCACCGCGCAAACTTAATATACCCATTGCACTAATGCTAGCCGCGGCATTTGTTTTGACACTAAATGCTGTTACTGCACTCATGCTAATACCGCCTTCACTTTTTAAGCTGATACCACCGCCTACTGCGGCTAGGCCTTTACCGCCGTAGCTGACAATGTTTACACTGGCTCCTTGTATGTTTACACTGGCATCTGAATGCATATCTATAGGGCCTTCAGCTCGCATGTGAATACCGTTTGTGGCATAAACATTGATTGCACCGTTCTTACTAAATTCCATCCAGTGTGCGCCTGTATCGCTGGCAATATACAATACATGCTCAGTATCATTCATCAAGATTTGATGACCACCGGTGGTACGCAAACGTATTAATTGATCGTTGCCATCTGCATCGCCGTCGTCCATAACAAATGAATGTCCGCCTTTGCGGAAAAATACTGCATCGGCATTAGATGCTGACTGCTGTGCTTTTGTTCCTTTGGCCCCGGGAGTACTAATGCCGTATACGTTACTTGGACTTTCACGCATACTGCTTGAACTGATAGCACCACGTATTTTATCTCGATCTAGTCCTTGATTAATTAATACACTGGTTTGCCATTCATGCGGAAAACGTTTGGTGTTGACTAAACCGTCAGCATTGTAGCTTGACTTGTCGTTGGTGTCGTATTCTTGTACAGGAACATTGCTGTTATTTGCTAGTCTTGCGCCTACTGCATCGCTAGGATTGTTTACATTGTTGCTTCCACCAATGTTGCGACCAATAGCAGGAACCATGTGATGACTTGGGCTGTCGTATACGCAGGCAAACCAATATCCACGATTTAGGTCACCGGCGCAGAAAAATACCAGTACAGTATTACCAATGTCCGGTGGCACAAACCACATGCCATAACTCTGCCCTGACGTTACAGGAGTGTTGGGAGATAGTTGTGTATCAGCACCAAATGTGGTTCCGTAGAAAGGGCTAGCATAACTTACACGAATTCCATCTTCAGGAATTTGATCGTCGCCTGGCCAGTCAGGGATTGTAACCCTTAGTTCGCCCATGCGGCTACCTTTAACAAATCCTACTACTTTGGCTTCGTAGGGACCTGCGTCAACTGTTATGCCAGAATCTTTTCCTGAGGCTGTTGCACTAGCGTCGGCGCCACGTTTAGGAAATTTATTTGAATTTGTCTTATCACTCATCGAGTATTATCACCTGTAGTATTGGTGTTATTAGTGTTGCCTGTATTGGTTGAATTATTCAAATATTTTGTTGCGGCATCACTATAGCCTTTAATCAACGCATCGTTGATGTACTTAGTCAATGTCAACACCTGTTCAAATTTACCGTTTCTGAATTCATTTTTTACTTCAATAACACGGTACTGCCCATCAAATGCACTAGGAATGTCTCCGGGTTGTGGATACACTAGACCTTCGTTGGTAATGTCTGTGTCAATATCTAATGGAGAATTGATTTTTAACGACACAATAAGATCAGACACATCCATGCGTACATGACCATATTTGGCCGCATAGGCCTGTTGGCTTATTGAATCCCACTTGTCGTAATCGTCGCCTTTATTGGGGTCGGTGTTATACAGCCAATCATCTTGTTTTAATAGTGTTGGGTCTCCAACTATTCGCATGGTTGGTTTGACCATGTCGCCATTGGCCACATGTGTGTATATAGAGTACAACCAGTCAAGTACCTGTTGACTTTCTGGTGTGCTTAATCCAGCCATACCTGTGATGTTTTTGTTGTTTGTCTGTAAGCGCATCTGCAAAGGTGTTGGATTTCTCAATGCATTTAACCCTGTCAAGCTAGACACAGTTCCCTGCCCTAGCAACACACTTGGCGATCCTTTTAGCAAAGTTGAAAGCCCAGTAGACGCAGTTGGATTAGCACTGATAAAGTCATTTACATAGGCCATTGGAGCTGAAAAGAAACTGGTATCAAAATTTATTTTTAATTCTACAATGTCAATGTTTTGTCCAGTATACATGTAGTAATAGCTTTTTGATGTAAATGGTGTAGAATCAGACAATTGATTTGGTGTTCTAGGACTTAAAGTATTCCAGCTTTTGAATTCTGAAATTTTAATTGAAAACTTCTTGGGCCACTTTTGTGCGCTGTCATCGTGTACCGCAGTGACACTACTGCCTGTGCTGGTAGCCCCTTCCAGTGTAGCCGACGTTGTAATCTTGAACGCCGACATGATATTGGTCTGATTATTGTTGTTGGCTATAATTTGTTGTTGCAAATAGTCAGACTGTGCCATTACTCGAGTAATAATATCTTGTAGCGTAGAACCTTTGGGAATTGTAAATGTTCTTTTTGTAGGATCTAGAAATGTATCTGTTGTGGCCATTTCTTTGATTGTTGTTTTTTTATTACTGATAATACTGCTGTTTTTGATGGGAGTGTCTATTAGAAAATCAAATTGGTCAGCATACTGTACACCTTTAGTTGTTTGACCAGTTAGGAATGTGTTCCATTGTTTTTTTAAGTCATCAAAAAAAGCACCCACAGTATCTGCTTTTATTTCAAATATTTTTGGTGTTGTTCCTATGTTTTGATTTCTAAGTGGATCAGCATTGTAGTTACTAAAGCCAATGCTGTATCTTGTGCCTTTTGGTCCTAGATCAATTTTGAATTCTGTGATAGTAATAGGAAAACGTTTTCTCAACGCCAATGAAGCGGCAGTATCAGCCACTGCACCTGTATCATCGTAGCCTTGGAAATCTACCTGTAGCATAAAAGGTCGAAGAAGATAGTTTGTGTATTTTTTTGCAACAGGATCAAAACTGGCAGTGACCAGGGCATCAATTAAACTGATGCCATTTGGTTCAATGATAGTCATTTCGCCTTTGACCATGTTACTGCCTTTGCCTGAGTTATTAAGGCCAATGGTAGTAGTAAACGTAACATCTTCAATATAGTAATTGAGACCGGCTGTGCTGGGTAAACGTTGATTGGGGTATATGCCGCCTTGTTCGGCGATAACATAGCTGTTAGGCAATGGCAAGGCCTGTGCTTTGCCGGCATTTTGTGCAGTTTGTAGTCCGTTATAGTCTAAGGGGTCTAGCCACCAAAAACTAAAATTGTAAGTGTAGCTGGCATACTGATGCAGAGGATTGGGGATAGCTGATGTGGCTTTTGGAGTGCGTGTGCCAGTTACTACAACTGTGCTCAATACATTGCCTTGAGTATCTCTAATAATTGGATCGGCCATGGATTAGAGCCCCATTGATTTTAACACTACGGCTTTTGTTGGAATATAAATTATAGTTGGAGCAACAAAATCGAATAGCGGATCTTTGATAACATCAGGGTTGCGAACAGCAAACACCCACCAAAGATTTGTATCTTGATAGATGTCTTGTGCTAATAAGTCTGGACGATTGTTGTACGGTGGGTCAATTTGATATACAATGTCTGTGACATCTTCAGAGATAGTGCGGCCAGACCATACATCCAAGAAAGGCCCCCACAGTGGAGTATTGTAGTAAGGACTCAATGTTGAATAGACTGCTGACATTATAGGAATCCTCCCACTGGCGGAATAGTAACATTCTTGGTACCGTGGCTAGCACCAAAGGCACTAGATGGTTTAGCAAGCCCAACTTGATTGATCAATGCACCATTGGCAAAGTCAGTTAGACTGAATCCTTGACTTTGTGCAACACGACTGTAAACAGGTTGTAGTGTAAGAACAATAGTGCTAGAGGTTGGCAAGCGTGTGCTGTTTAATCTAGCATTTTGCTGTTGAGGATTGTATGTTAACAAACCAGGCTCAGGAATATCCATGTAGTCAACTTCGCTTGGCATGGTATGTTGTACGCTAGTAACTACACAAGGTACGTTAGGCAAATAGTACTGACCGTAGCCGTTTAGATACACAATTGGCGGAGGATTACCTGCGGCAGGATTGGTATCAGCTCCAAAGAACATTTTGGTGCATGATCTAAAGAAATACAATGCGGCCAACAAGTACTGGCCTTCGTTTACGTTCTGTACTGTAAAGTCACCATTGATAGTAATTGCACCAACTTCTGAGTTTTGGTAAAAATATTGTGTGTAATTATTGTGTGTTAATTTTTGTGGCTCATAGTTAGCTGTATGTGTGACACTGACCTGTGGAATATAAGGAAATACTACGCCTACACGTTTTGCGCCAGCTAGACCAAATGTTTGTCCCAATGCTCCGCCTAGGATACTGGTTACACCATTATCGCCACCGCCGCCTGTTCCCGATATTTCTGTTATCAATGGCTTTAGTAGTGTATTTTTAGGATCGTTATAAAAGTATGTGCTGTTTGGTGCCAAACTAATACGCACTCGCCAGTCTGTTCCCGCATCTGGGTAAACAAACTTTGGTAACGGTGTTAACGACTTTTGGCTGTAGGCATATTGCTGTGCTACGT
>Ga0065173_1000217_pt1 | contig 9938 bp, 9 predicted proteins | sample CryBogCBE10Oct08_FD_59217 | JGI IMG/M metagenome (GOLD analysis project Ga0065173, IMG submission 59217) | Freshwater microbial communities from Crystal Bog, Wisconsin, USA - CBE10Oct08 (version 2) (version 2) | ecosystem: Environmental > Aquatic > Freshwater > Lake | place: Crystal Bog...
GATTCCACCATCGACAAAGTTTCTAAACAAATAATTGGAAGTCGAAAAAAAATTTTCATCTTAGGTGTTGGTCACGTAAAATCCGGTCTCTTAACTGCTCTCGTGAATATTCATCCTGCAGTTTACTTGGATGTTGGAAGTGGAATCGATGCTTTGGCTGGAGTTATAGATATTCGACGGCCCTATTTCGGAGGCTGGACCAATTTCAAACTTCCGAACTCCGATAAATATATAGAAATTGACTACTTACAAGTTGATAACCCTGGAAAAATTTTCTATTTAAAAGAAGTGACGGAATAGAACTATGGAAATTAATAAAGAAGATCACATCCTCGTTACAGGAGGGGCTGGATTCATAGGATCTAATTTTTTAAGAAAATTGGTTGAACTTGGATACTCGAAGATAATTAGCGTCGACGCTCTTACGTATGCCGGCTATTCCGAGAACATACCAGCGGCGGTAACTCACAGATATACCGGTCGCATAGAGGACGCCGCCTTCCTAAATTCTATTGGCAGTGATATACGCAATCAGGGCATTAAGGTCAAAGCGGTAGTCAACTTTGCAGCGGAATCACACGTAGATAGGTCGATTGATGACGGTATGGTATTTATAAAGTCTAACGTATTGGGCGTCGGACAACTTTTAGAATTTGCAACCCGGCATGAAATACAGAAGTTCATTCAAGTTGGAACAGATGAAGTCTATGGAGACGTGGTCGAAGGCGCTTCAAAAGAATCTGACATTTTGAAACCTAGCTCCCCGTACTCAGCAAGCAAAGCAGCCGGTGATTTGCTTGCGCTCAGCTATTCGCGAACGCACAACTTGACTGTGATTGTTTCTAGGTGCAGTAATAATTATGGCCCCTTCCAAACGCCTGAAAAATATATTCCCCGAATAATTTTGAAAGCCTTAGACAACGAAGATATACCAATATATGGCGACGGTAACCAAGTGCGTGAATGGATTCACGTAACAGACCATGTGGGTGCACTCATTAGAATTCTCGAAACAGAGCTCCCCACCCAAATCCTGAATATTGGCAACGACAACCTCTTGACAAATTTAGAAGTGGCTAATTTAGTACTCAGACTGACTAACTCCGAATCTAAAATTAAATTTGTAAACGATAGGCCTGGACACGATCGCCGCTACCACCTGGATTCAAAAAAGATCGCGAACACACTCTCTTGGCGCGCGGAAAAGGACTTTTCTAGTGGACTCCAAGAAACTATTCAGTGGATACTGAATCACCGCGAAACCTGGATAGGTCTAAGCAAAAACAATATAAGCACTATCGAGAGTTTCTACGGAACCAAAAGCAAATGAAAGGTCTGATTCTTGCCGGAGGAACAGGGTCTCGCCTGTGGCCATTAACTGTTGCGACATCAAAGCAACTTATTCCTGTCTATGACAAGCCAACGATTTATTACCCTCTGACCACACTGATAAATCAAGGAATAACTTCCGTCGCTATAATTTCAACACAACGCGATGTCCTGGCCATGAAAAACTTGTTAGGTTCAGGCTCAGATTTCGGCATTGAAATAGAATATTTAGTCCAGGATAGCCCAAATGGCATTGCAGAAGCGTTTCTCATTGCAGAGAGCTTTATTGATGAAAATCCCGTTACCTTAATTCTTGGAGATAACATTTTTTCGGGAATTAATACAGAGAGTCAAGAATTATTCGATGGAGCCCAGATATTTTTGTACGAGGTTTCGAATCCCCGCGACTATGGAAACGCAGCAATTGACGCTTCGGGCAAAGTCACTTTATTGATTGAAAAACCCGAAATTCCTTTATCACCCTTTGCCGTCACTGGGATGTACAGATTCGACGGAAGGGTTTCAAAATTCGCAGCCACACTTAAGCCATCTAAACGTGGCGAACTTGAAATAATAGATTTACTAGAAATTTATTTAAAGGCAGATCAGCTAAGGGCACACAAACTTCCTAGAGGGAGTGTTTGGTTGGATACCGGAACAGTTGAGGGACTCTCGTCGGCTTCCGAATTTGTCCGTGTCGTGCAGTTACGTCAAGGGACGATGATTGGTTCCCCTCACTTAGCTGCTTTCAATTTGGGACATGTATCAGATTTGGAAATGCAATCATTTCTCAAAGCAAGAAATAGCGAATATGCTGCGCTCTTGCGCGAGCAAATTTCAAGATCTCGGAATTTAATTTGACAGAGTTTTAAAGAGGATTTTCGCGATAAATTTTTTGAGAAACTCTCTTCTAGGCTTTACATTTTGTATTAATAAATTCAGTAGAGTCACGGGATTCTCACCTCGCTGAAGAATCAGCTCTGGACTAAATTGTGAAATACTTTTGGCCAGAAGGACTTGCTCGGTGTCCCACAACCCAGCTCTAACCCAATGGTTTTGCACGAAAGTCAAATATTCGAAGAATTCCTTTAGTAACGTGCCAGGAATTGAGAAAAAAGCAGCACTCACAAGGCGTTGAGATGATCCAATAAGGCCATTGAGATAAATCTTGAACAAAGCGGGAACGTGGCGAACATTTAATAATCTTCGTATATCGACTTCAAAAATAGCCTTATTGGCCGCAATTCCCAGGAATGAAGCACCAAAATTCACCTCAGCACTACCGGAAGGCAAAAATCTTGCAATTCCGATGTCAATCCAAGTGTACGATTCAGCCGCGTCAATCTCCTGCGCACGGTTCAAAAAAAAGAATTTCGAATGAATAAGAATTCCGTATTTCGGCGATTTGTAGACCAAATCAGATTTTCCGGATTCTAAATTGAATTTGCATGCGCTAGATATTTCATTGAAATACTGAAATAGTGGTAACTTAGAAAACGGCAAAAATACAAAGTTTGCTTTAGGATGCTTGTTTACTAGAAGCTCAATTTCATTCTGTGATTGAAGATTATGAAAAATAATAGCCTCGGGGAAATATTTTAAGAAATCGTCTGCCAAGGCCAGGTATGTGTCAACTCCTCGAGCATCAAATTCTTGTCGGTCAATATCATACAAAGCAGATACAACCTGTTGTCTCTTTAGTGCGTATTGCCTCACATCATTATACTAGAGCAATGATGGCGACTGAGGAGTCAAAGGCAACCCAAAAAGAAGCACTGAACTTACACGTATTCATGGTTGCCACAAACAAATATCTAAATTATTGGAAGAACACGGCGCTAAGTCTCAATAACGCCATCTCTCCACATATCAACGTAAGTTTATCACTTTTCACGGATGATCCTAAGACGGCTAGAGATTTTGCAGATACTACGCTCAGCAAGATAGCACTTATAACGCACAAGATTCCAAATTTTGGCTGGCCAGATGCCACCTTAATGCGATATCGATGGATATCTGCGGCAATTGAAGATGTTCCGCAAAATGCCATTTGCATGTACCTAGATTCAGACATGTTTGTCAAGAGTGATTTCTCTGAATTTTTAAATCCAAAAGTTTGGAAAAGCGGAATCGCTTTAGTGCAACATCCCGGGTATGCGCGTCGGTCTGGATTAAGAGGTATGTTGGATTGCAATAGACCCTGGGTTTTAGTTAATCAGATAAAAAAAATGTGCTTCATTCCATACGGGCCGTGGGAAGTATCGAGAAAATCGCTAGCGTTCGTGCCAAACAAAAAGAAAAAAATGTACGTTCATGGGGCTGTATGGTTTGGTATTAAAGAATCGTATTTTAGAATGGTTTCCGAACTTGCAAATCGCGTTGATAGGGACCTGAGCAATGGTGTAATCGCCACTTGGCACGACGAAAGCCACCTTAACTGGTTTTCCTCCTACTACGATGTTACGGTTTTAGATTCGCGATTTAGCTATTTTGCACCATATCGAAGGTGGCTTCCAAGAAATTATTTCATTGAAACTGTCGCGAATCTGGAAAAGACGCGATGAAGAATTTTAACTTAGAGCGACTTAAAGCGAGTGCGCTCCGGAGACTTTATGCAACCGGTCACTTCGGACCAATTCGTCAAGTCGAGGTCAAAAAGTTCAATGCTTCAACCCCTAACGTATTAATCATTGGAGCAGGTCGAATAAGTATTCCCCCGGCCGGGTGGGGAGCGGTCGAAACCTTGATCAATGAAATGAAAGCTGAGTTTGAAGGATTTGGATACAGCGTAAGCATCCTTAACTCTCTCTATTCACGGGATTGGGCTTCCCTAAGCAAAATTAAATATGACGTAATTGTGCTCCATGCTGATGACCAAGTAACCAGGGTGAAGAATTGCTGGCCAAATTCCAAGCTTATTGTTGTAACCCATTATGGTCTAGCATCCGAGAGAAAGTTGTGGCACTCAGGCTACGAAAAGTCGGCACGCACCTTTGCTCAGGCGGAGTATCTGATTGTACTTAACCAAAAAAGCAAAATGATTTTATCGAGCTATGTTCCACCAGAGAAAATCATCATCATTCCCAACGGGAGTAATTTCACGTTTTCCAAAACCGCCAACAGAAGTCAATTTGCTGTATGCATCGGAAAAGTCGAGGAGAGGAAGCGCCAGTTTGAGGTGGCGTCGACGCTACAGAAATCTAACTTCAAAGTCGATTTCGTTGGTCCTGTCGTGGATGAGCGATTTAAAAAATTTCCCAATTTCAGCCCGCAGCTACTCGGAAGTAAGAGTAAGAACTGGATCTCTCAATATCTACCAAGTTATCGAGTAGGCATTCTTATGTCTATGGGTGAGGGTGACGCCCTCGTGCTGTATGAATATCAATTGGCTGGCTTAGAAGTTGTATGTACCGCCGAAGCCGCCGGCTCACAGGACGAATCATTACCTTGGGTTCACATCTGCACTTTAGAAAATATCGAGTCGATCCTTACATCCATCGATTCTTCCCCCGATAGATCTGAGTCTATTAGCCATTTTGCGCAAGAAAATTATTCGTGGTCGAAGAGAATTTCACCGTACAAGAAACTGATTGATCAACTGTGCAAAAAATAGAAAAGAAAAAGGCGGCCTGGGATTAATGTCCAAAGCATATTTGTATGGTGGTATTGGGAATCAACTTTTCCAATTAAGCGCCGGAAAATTCTTTTCTCGTGGGAATCCCGCAAATGAGACGTATTGCCATCTAATAACTAAGAACGAAGCCGTCCACAATTCCGAGCATGACCTTGACTACCTTTTGTCGCGCGAATTGCCTAGATTGAACAACAGGATTCTCAGGCGACTGTTTCGTCGTATCGCTCGACAAAACCGAACATTTCGTTATTTGGTGTGTAAAACGGCCGGTATATATTTTGCTCCAACAGACAGGCCAGTAGAAGAGCACTGGTTTGATAAAACTAGCATTAATGCGATTGATGGTTATTTCCAATCTCAAAAGTATGCATTATTTGCTAAGCCCATCCTGGACGAAGCCCTCTCGCAAATTGAAAATCGAGACCGTTTTAAGTCGACAATAAGAGATTTCAACATAGATTTCCATTGGGATATCGCGGTTCATGTTCGTCGTGGAGATTACTTACTCCCTAGTGGTCTACATGCGAATCTGGAATTTGACTACTTTGAGCGGGCGACGAATCAATTTGATGTATTGAACGAAAACAGAAAGAAAATTCGGATATTGGTCTTCTCGGATGACCCTAACTTAGAGAAGTTGACTTATTTTTCATCAGCAATTGCTGATAAAGTCGAAATTTTTGAAAATCGGTACGATTTAATGGATATCGAAGTTATTGCTTTAATGAGCAAATTTCATCGAATCGTGATCTCTAACTCGACATTTAGTTGGTGGGCCGCCTTCCTCGGTAAATCCCCTAAGGAAGTAGTTGCACCATCACGTTGGTTTAAATTAGAAAATTCTGGTAACCAACCTCTTGAAGTCGATGATTGGATATATGTGTAATTCAACTAAGACTCCTAATTAATTTATAGTACGCAAGTTCGGATATTGCGCTCAATCCTCTGGTAAAAGTCACGTGCTGTTTAATGAGTTTTGCCATCCGATTAACTGAAGCACTCCTATTTTCGTACAGCTTCGCATAGATAAAATATTCACGCAAGAAAAGAAGTATACGTGCATCCGGATTATCCATATTCCTGTAAGTCCACAGCTCTTCATCCGCAAATCGATGCACTTTGAATTCGAAATTTTTTGTAAAACGCATTTCATTCGTGATTCGATTGAGCTGCTTGATCATATCCTGCCGCTTAGTAGCGGAGGTAGAATGTTGGTGGATTGTGTAATCCAATAAAGGGACTGGTGCGCTGATTAAGTCACCAATTTCTCCTAGCCGATACCAGAGATCTAGGTCTTCAGCAGGAAAATAGTCCTCTCTGTATTTACCTACCTCAATCACGGCGGACTTCGAAAACAATACCGATGGGTGCGCAGTTCGTTGATTCAAAATTAAGGAAAGTTTTGTTGGAGTTGGGAAGATCGGACTGCATATTTGACCAAGGAATCGATTATTAGTGTTCCATGTGTTGTAGTCGCTAAAAACTGAAACGACGTGACCAGAAATGTAACCTCGTTGAATTTCTAACCGATTGCCGGGGTATCGATCATCGACGTCAAATCGTGCAATCCAGGGGTGCTCGGCCTCGCTAACACCCAAATTCAGGGCATGGGCGAGACCATTTCCGTGACCCTTTACTACATGCAATATTGGATGCTTCTGACTTAGCCGTTTCAGAATCGTGGGTGTTTCGTCTTCAGATCCGTCATCCACGATCAGGATTTCGTCCGTGGGGCGAGCGTTTTGCATAAGGAAACCGACAGAACGTTCGATGAAATTGGCGCCATTGCGAACGGGCATCAATAGTGTGACACCCAGATTGCTCATTCCCTAACTCTACTAGAATAATCTTGACCAACTTCAATATTTAACTATACCGAGTACCGAGGTGAGATTATGAGAGTGGAGCGTTTAGCCTTCGTTCGCCAGTACTTTTCTATTTTTTCACGGAGAACCAAACGCGTGGCCACCTTCTACGCAATTGTGCAGTCGAGTTTAGGATTCCTAGACTTGGTTGGCGTCGGCCTACTTGGAGCGGTAACAGCTTTGGCGTTGACTGGTTCGCAATCGAAACAACCCGGTAACCGCGTGTCGATAGCCTTGAAAATCCTGGGATTATCACACACAAAACTTGCTGAGCAAGTTTTGATTCTCTCGTCAATCGCGTGCTTAGTCTTAATCGCAAAAACTTTCATCTCAATGTTTGCTTCGAAAAAAATTCTGACATTTGTAAGTCATACCACCGCCGAAATAGCATCAGATGTCATTATGAAAGTATTTAGAGCGCCTTCAAAAGCTCAATCACAATACTCTGAGTCTGAATTAATCTATTTCACCTCTGAGGGGTTAGAAAATATAACCATAGGTATTCTTGGCACTGCTTTGACCATGGTTGCAGATTTTTCGCTACTAATCGTTTTAGGAATTGGCGTCTTTGTTATCGATCCATTCACCGCTTTTACAATTTTTACCCTCTTTGGGCTTGCATTATTGGCGATACAGCGAGTTACGAATTCAACCGCTCGTGAGGTTGGGAATGAATTGATTAACAACTCTATAAAATCCTCCACTTTGCAGTTGGAATTGATTAGAGGTTTCAAACAATTGTATGTTTCGGGTCGGCAATTGTTACCTATTGCAGAGCTCATTAGACTTAGAAGAATCAATGCAAGACTCGCATCAAAGCGTGCCTATTTACCCAATGTGAGTAAGTATGTCCTTGAAGCTACGATTGTGATTGGTGCAGTTGTTGTGACCGCCATTCAATTTGCCGCAAACCAACCCACAAGGGCCGTGGGGAGCCTAGCTATCTTTCTAGCGTCTGGTGCGCGAATTGCACCGGCTCTTATGCGATTACAACAGGGTGCAACCTTGCTGCGGATTAACATAGGTGGAGCTTCGAAGGCGCTTGATTTTGAAAAAAGATTTTCCTTAAATTCAATAGTAACCTCGATTTCTAGACCCGAAGGCGCCTTCACCCCGAGCATTCACATCCGCGATGTCGAATTCAAGTACGCCGAGGATTCCACGTTCCAATTGGGTCCAATCAATATGGATATTAACGCTGGAAGCCTAGTTGCGCTTGTCGGCCCATCAGGCGGCGGAAAATCGACGTTGGTGGATTTAATTCTGGGCTTACGAATTCCCACCCGAGGAAAAATTGAATTATCTGGACTAAAACCGAGCGATTGTTACGCAAATTGGCCAGGCGACATTGCTTACGTTCCTCAAAACTCCTATTTTTCCGAGGGAACGATTCGCGAGAACCTTTTGATTGGCCTCGATGCAAATCGCAATTGGGAGCAGAAAATTCGCGAAGTCCTCTCTAGTGCTAATCTGTTCGAAGCAATAAATTTTTTGCCTGACGGTCTAGAAACTGTGATCGGTTCAAAGGGAATCCAGCTGAGCGTCGGACAAATTCAACGCCTAAATATTGCACGAGCGCTCCTCACTTCCCCAAAGATATTGGTAATGGATGAATCCACGAGTTCTCTCGATGCGGAATCTGAACGATTGATTTCTGAGTCCGTGAACAAATTGCGAGGGAAAACGACTGTGCTGCTCATAGCACATCGACTTTCTTCGATAAGGGCCGCTGACCAGATTTATTACATCGATCAAGGAAAATTGATAGCAAGCGGTAATTTTCTGGACCTACGTACGAAGCTTCCTGATTTTGATAAGCAAGCTCAAATTCTGGGTATCTAGCCAATTATATTTGGTTTGCCTCATGCCTCAGTTTGAGTCGCAATTTGGTAAAAGATCTCGGTAAAGTCTCTTGTGTTTTTCAACAAAAGAATCAGCGGTGTATTCAGCCGTAAACAGGTCGAGAGCTCGAGATGCTACCTTCATTCGATTTGTTTGGTCCGCAGCAATTTCAATCAAAGAGCTAGCTATTGCATCTGCACTTTGCTCGGTCAGCCACCCTGTGAGATTTTGAGATATGAATTCACCGACACCTCCAACGTCCGTAGTCAAAGTTGCAACACCGCTTGCGGCGGCTTCCAAAATTACAATTGGTAGTCCTTCATTTTGACTGGTCATTAACAATACGTCAGCGTATTCAAGAATAAATCTAACTTGTTGAGTCCACCCGTGAAAAATGACTGGGAGGGACATCGATGCCGCATACTTCTCGCAATCTTCGAGCAACTCACCTCCGCCAACCATATGTAATTTAATGGGCAGAGGGGACAAATCCCTTAATCTCTGCACTGATTTGATTGCAAGCATTGGATTCTTGATGTTAGTAAATCTTCCCACCCACACGATTGAGAATTCATGTTCAGAATCTAAATTTTTGAGTGGAATTTTGGATTTTATTGAATTCTTGCTTTGTTTAACTCCAGGATGAATCACTGCCCATGAATCTGATTTTCCAACATGTTTGTTTTCTAAATCAATTTTTACTTGCGAAGTAACAGCAATTAATTTATCAGTTACCCAACCGAGCATTATTTCTAATGCAATGAAAACTCTAACTTTCCATTTGGGAAAATATCCATAAAGCAAGTGGCCATGGAAAGTGTGAACAATTTTGGTTTGCGGAGAGGCAATCTTGGTCGCAACTCTCCCCAATATTCCGGCCTTCGACGTATGAGTATGCACAATATTTGGGCGGAGTTTCCTGAGAAGAATTATCATTTTTACAAACGAAAGAAAATCCCGAGTGGGAAAGATGGATCTCTTGAGCGAATCGATATAGATGACTCTGGATTGAATGGGATGTTCTTCTAAGTAGTCGATTTCATTTGAGAGGCATCGACCGGTAATCAAAATGTGCTCAAATTCAGATTCAGGGAGATTGTCTATTAACTCCTTTAGCAGGACCGCCGGACCTCCCACATTCATGCGGGAGATGATTGAAACAACGCGAATAGCCACGTTAAGAGTCTAGTAATATTCGACGGGTTCAACGCCTCGGTGGCTCAGTGGTAGAGCAGCCCACTCGTAATGGGCAGGTCGCCGGTTCAATC
>Ga0065173_1000227_pt1 | contig 9827 bp, 9 predicted proteins | sample CryBogCBE10Oct08_FD_59217 | JGI IMG/M metagenome (GOLD analysis project Ga0065173, IMG submission 59217) | Freshwater microbial communities from Crystal Bog, Wisconsin, USA - CBE10Oct08 (version 2) (version 2) | ecosystem: Environmental > Aquatic > Freshwater > Lake | place: Crystal Bog...
GTTTACTGCTAACAGCTTGAGCCAAACGCTCACCCTGCTCTACTCAGGCGCTGGTGTTCATGGTGCGAGCAGTCACAGTGGTCGCCGATCGTTTTTAACCAATTTGGCCAACAAAGGCACTGCAATCCACATTCTAAAAACCTTGGCTGGTCACCGCAGCATCAGCACCACCGCTGCTTACCTCTACAGCAGCCCCAGTCAAATGAAAGCTGCGGTTGAATTAATTTGATAACTTTTATCAACTTAAAAACAAAATTAATGTTTTGTTGTTACATTACCTTCAATGCCTTGGCTGGTTGTAGATGTCTTTAAAAAGAATGACGTATCAAAAACTCCACAAGTTCATCACCGAAGAGATGCGAATGTCGCATTTCTATCAACCCGCAATGTTGATTGAACTGCTTTGGAACAACGGTCAAGCATCTGTCAAGCAAATCGCACAAGCACTTCTCCACAGAGATCCAACTCAAATTGAGTACTACTCAGAGATTGTCAAGAACATGGTCGGTCGTGTTCTGACTCGGAACAGAGGCATCACTGAGAAGCACGATGACACTTACAACCTTATTGGTGCTGAAGAACTCACAATAGAGCAGACACAAGAACTGCTAAGACTTTGCCAAGAAAAGATTGATGAATTTGAATCCAAGCGAGGTGATGCAGTCTGGGAACATCGCCGCAGAGGACACAGACCTATCTCTGGTTCAATCAGGTACGAAGTTCTCAAGCGTGCAAAGTTTCACTGTGAACTGTGTGGCATCTCTGCTGAAAAAAAGAATTTAGAAGTTGACCACATTCATCCAAAGTCACTAGGTGGCAAAGATGACTTGAGCAACTATCAAGCACTTTGTTACTCATGCAATGCTGCCAAACGCAACACCGATGACACTGACTTTAGAACGAACAAGAGCATTTTTGAACACCGTCAAGAGGCATGCCTTTTCTGTGATGTTCAGACGATAGACCGAAAGAGAATCGTTGCAGAAAACGACTTCGGGTATGTCATTCGTGATGGGTTTCCAGTGACGCCGTTTCACACACTCATCATTCCAAAGCGCCATGTGTTTGACTACTTCGGTCTACACACTTCTGAAATAGTTGGTTTGAATCATCTGCTGCTTGCGCAGAAGGACGCACTATTGATTGAAGACCCAACGATTGATGGTTTTAACATCGGCATGAACTGCGGTGAGCAAGCAGGTCAATCTGTTTGGCATTGTCACATACACCTAATACCAAGGCGCAAAAGAGATGTGGATAATCCAAGAGGAGGTATAAGGAATATGATACCAGGAAAAGGCAACTACCTAAGTTAAAAATGCAGATGAAGAAGAAATTTATATTATTATTAATTGGATGTATTTCCAGTTTAAATATTTATTGCCAAACAAATGACAAATGGACAATAGACTTAAAAACAAACTGCAAAGTATATAATGAAAATGAGAAATCTAATGAAACAATTGAATTTACTGGCAACTGCAACAATGAGAATAATTATGCAGATGGCAAAGGAACAGTTACATGGTATTTGAATGGGAATTTCAACCGAAAGTATGAAGGAACATTCAAATCGGGGAAATTAGAAGGAAAAATACTTGAAACAAGAGCAAATGGTTTAAAGTACCTTGGAGAATACAAGGATAACAAAAGAAATGGATACGGCTCTATAAAATACACCGATGGAGCATACTATGAGGGAGAATTCAAAGATAATTTTCCTAATGGACAGGGAGCAATCAAATGGATAAATGGAAGTTCTTACGAGGGAACATGGCTCAATAGCAGAAGAACTGGATACGGAACATTTTATCAATCCGACGGAACATCATACGAAGGTGAATTTTTGAATGATAAACGAGAAGGACTTGGCATAACAAGATTTAATACAAAAAATATTATCTTTGGAGAATACAAAGATGATAAAGTAGAAGGATTGGCCATGTTCTTATTCCCAAATGGAGAAAAAATGTATGTTGAAATGAAAAATAATTCATTAAATGGGAAATTTATAAAAGTCGGTATAGATGATAAAGTTCTGAGTAGCGGAATTTACACAAATAATAAGATCACATCAAATGAAAATGTAGACATGACAATTTTCAACACAATAAAACAGAAGTTTCAAAATTTCATCTACAATACCAAAAACAAAGAAAATATAATCGCATTAAAGAAAAATATTGAAAATATATTTGAGCCATTCAATAATTCGCAGCAAGAAAAAAATGAAGAATTAAAAAGAATTATAAGCGACTCTGATGAGCTAATTATAAATCTAAGATCGCAAATAGATGAGGCAAATAAAACAAATACAAATTTAAAAAAACAAATAAACAATCAAAACAATACTAAAAACAATAAAAAAACAAAATGCGAACGACTTGGATTATTACCGGACAGCATTGACTATAAAACCTGCATGCAATAGCAATCAAAGGCAAATATGAAAATACATGAACTACGAAATATATTAATAGCAACACTATTTATCACATGCACAAGCGGACATTGTGAACTAGCAGATACAAGAAATTATTCAGCTGTATGCAATTACAACACTAAAACAAATCTTATTGATTGCGATTACCGTTATTCGCTTGGATTAGATGTTAAAGAAGTCAGTTTAAAAGTTGAAAATCAAGATGTCCAGATTGACCCTGAAAAGATGTATCCTTTTCCAGCGGAGTCACAGACGAGCTCAACCTTAATATTAGTTGATACAAGTGATCCGAAAAGAAAACAAACTGTTGAAAAGAAAAATAAAATATTAATCCAAAACATTATAGACAAGCAAAAAACATATCAGAAAATTGGATTAGCAACATTCGATAGTGATCTTCAAATAATAGTGCCATTAACCACAGACAATGATGCTTTGAAGAATGGAATAAACAGCCTTAAAGCAAGCGGACTTTCGACAGAATTTTATAAATCGATACTCAAGGGAATAGAAGTATTAAAAAAATCAGACTCCGACAGAAAAGGATTAATAATAATATCCGATGGCAAAGATGAAGATACAGCTTATAAGCGTGAAGATGTCCTTAAGGCCGCAAAAGATTCGAATATTAATATCTTAAGCATAGGATATTTAGAAAAGCCAACCGATACACCATATCTTCAAACATTGGAAAGGCTGGCTACCGATACCTACGGAGCCTATATTAATGCAACCGACGGTAACCTCAATGAAGCATTCAAAAAACAACCATTAGGATTTATTGAAAAGGGCGGTCGAATATCTTTTGATGGATCATCTTATTATGGAAATAAGAAAATCACAATAGCTCTAGGCACCCATTCATCAAATACAATTGAAATTGATGTAAATTATAATTTCCAAGACAATAGGAATCTTCAAACGAAACTAGTCGACTTTATTAAAATAAATTATATAGTAATCATTATATTTATAGTCATTTTAATTATAATTTTTACTATCTCATTCATCGCCATAAAAAGAAGAAATAAATTAAAAAAATTGCAAAATATTGCCATATTAACAGAAATAAATAGCCAATCAAGTCGATTTAAAATTAACAAAACCTCATTAACGATAGGCAGAAGCAATGATAATGATATTGTATTAACAAATGATACAATATCAGCTCATCATGCTGAAATACATCGTAGAAGAGAGGGAGACTTTTTCATTGTGGATCTAGCATCCACTAACGGGACATTCGTAAATGAAAATCGAATAAAAGAAACTGAATTAAAAGATGATGATCTAATTGAAATAGGCGAAGTAAGATTCAAATTTAATACTTTACTCTAAACGAAGGGAAAAACCATGTCTGAAGATGAAACAACACGCATTTTAAAAAGAAGAACCTATAACATTGACGAAACAGTAATAAACACACAAAACCTAAATCAGTCACAAAACGATAAAGTTGATGATTCAGAAACTAAAATATTTCGTCCAACAAAAGAAGTTTCGGGATTAGGAATAAATGACAAAAAAACTAATATTGATTTTACTAATGAACCTGTTGTTGGATGGATAGTAGTTGTAGAAGGTTTTGGCAAGGGAAATTCGCTCACACTTGGGTATGGAATGAATAGCATCGGGAGAAATCCCGACGAGAGAGTTTCAATTAATTACGGAGATGAAGAAATTTCTAGAAAAAGTCACGCTCTACTCACCTATGATCCTAAAGGTAAAAGATTTTATCTAAACCATGGAGGAGGAATTAATCTAACATATATTGGAGAAGACCCTGTTCTTCAAACAATAGAACTGAAAGGACGTGAGATTATAAGCATAGGCAATACAAAATTATGTTTTATTCCCTTCTGTGGTCCGGAATTCACCTGGTAAACCTGACTTCAGGCTTTAAACATGACCAAATTTCAAAGAGATATTAATTTTCAATTTAGAGATTTGCTTGGGCAAAGGAAAAACCAGGAAGACTTCTGTAGTATTTCATTATTAAGCGATTCGAGTGAAGTTTTATTAGTACTAGCTGATGGAATGGGAGGGCATGCTGCAGGTGAAATAGCCAGTAAAACAGCTGTTCAAACATTTGAGAAAACTTATAAAACCTATCCAACAGAAGCTGTAAATTCAAAGCTCAACGTAGCTTTAGGAGAAGCTAACAATGCTTTAAAAGTATTGATAAAAGAAGATCCTTCTTTAGAAGGTATGGGATGTACTCTAATTGGGGCACATGTAGGTCCGGAAGGGCTTAATTGGATCAGTGTTGGTGACTCATTACTTCTAATTTATCGTAATGGAAAAATTACAAGATTAAACGCTGACCATTCTATGGCTCCAATTATTGAAGAATCATATAAACAAGGAAAAATCTCAAGAGAGGAAGCTGAGAGACATCCGCACAGAAATGCACTTCAATCTGCAGTGATGGGTAACGAAATTCCCTTAATAGATACAAAAAATATTCCATATCCATTAAAGAATAATGACGTTATTATTGTAGCCAGCGACGGAATCTTAACTTTAACCGATTCAGAAATAATTCATGTTATTAAAACAACTAAAACTAAAAACAAGGCCAAATCAATCTGCGATAAATTAATTCTAGCGGTTGAAGAGAAGAAAAAGCCAAAACAAGACAATACAACAATTCAAGTCTTGCAAGTTAATGACTCGCTTGGACATCATAATAATAAAGTAATGAATATTGTTACAAAAATATTATCATTACTCATATTTTTTATGGTTATTGGTGTAGGAGCATATTCATATGCACATTACTTAACATCACAAAGTAAAAATTTAGTAACAGGAAAAAATTCCATTTCTCCTAAGCCAATATTAATTAAAGAACCTCAGCAAGATCCAAACCAAGATAATACTGAAAATATTCAAAACCAAGTTAAAAAAGAAACGGCGACATCTAAGGAGGCGGATAAAAGCAAAACAATCCCAATGGAGCAAAGCAAAACTAGAGATAAAAAAAATCAAACCAAAATAAGTAAAGAAGATTTGAAAAAAGAAAAAATAAAAAACTTATCAGACTCAAATGATGAAAAGGTCGAATCTACTAATAGTAAGAATAAAGAAAATCAAGCACTAAACATAAAGAAAGAAGATGACTAATCATTAAGAATGATTAAATCAATCTTAAAATCAAAAAATGTTAAAACTCATAAAGTTAAGTTTATGTTTAATAATATCCACATTTACTGCAATTGTCTATTCTGAAACAAAAATACAAAACGCAGACAAAAGTGTTGTACGCGTTATTACAAGATCAGGAGTTGGAAGTGGATTTGTCATTAGCAACAATGGCAACGTAGTCACAAACAATCATGTAATAAAAAACGAAAATGAAATTCTAATTGTAAATAAGGGTTCTGATGGACTATTAAAAAAAACACCAGCTTCAATTGTATGGAGTTCCGAAGAACTAGATTTGGCAGTATTAATAGCTCCGAATTTAATAGCGCCACCAATTGAGCTTAATACTCAACTCCCTGTAAAGGGAGATAAAGTGATAACAATTGGCTTTCCTGAGATTGCCAATCTTGCTATGCAGGTAGATATAAAAAATCCTGCTTTTGTTGAATCAACAGTTACTGAGGGTGTAGTTGGTAGAATTATTGACGCTCATTGGAAAAACAATACTCAAAACTTTAAAATTATCCAACATAGCGCACCTGTTAATCGAGGAAATAGTGGAGGTCCTTTAGTTGACGAATGCGGAAGACTAGTAGGAATTAATACAAGAAAAGCATTTGGCACATTAGAAATTAATGGACAAGATGGTATTAACGTTATACAAAGTGATGGCATTTTTTATGCGTCACATGCATCAAATTTGTTATCTATATTGGCCGGCCTAAATATAGATTTCAAACAATCAAATGAAGATTGCCAAAAAACTGGAAACGGTATAATCATTAAAGAAGAATCAAACTATAACATAATTTTATTTACAGCAGCAGGTTTGACCGCCATTATTGCAATAATAGCAATAATTATTTCTCTCAAAAAACCAGCGATATTAACAGAATCATTTACCAATTATCAAAAAAGAAAAAAAATAAAAAATGATAGCCAGTCCAAAAATAAAACAACACAGCCGCTCAAGTTAAAAGGAAAAGACAGCAGTGGCAAAGCTCTAATATTCAATTTGGATGAGGCATCCCTAAATCGGGGGAAAATATTAATTGGAAGAGATCACATTGCATGTCGTTTTTATTTGAACGATCTTTCAGTATCACGAAAACATGCTGAATTTTGCAAATTTGAAAACGATATAAAAATCAGAGATCTTGAATCTAAAAATGGCACATATCTAAACTCAATTAGAATTAAAAGTAGCTTTATTACTATCAAATTAGGTGATAAACTTAAATTTGGTGATCTCTCCTTTGAATTAATTAAGGAATAAATAAATGTACGCGGGTTTTTGGAAGCGTTTCTTAGCATATGTAATAGACTTTCTAATTCTTTTGCCAATTTATATTGTTCAGAAAATTAGTGAAAATCTAATCAACCATTGGTTCGCCTTGCTATTGACATCAGTTATTTCATGGTTGTACTATTCCTTAACTGAATCAAGCAATTGGCAAGGATCACCAGGAAAAAAACTTATAGGCATTAAAGTTATTGACTACAACGGGAACAAAATTAGTTTTGGCAAAGCGACTGGAAGATATTTCTCAAAAATTTTATCTGCCCTTATATTGGGTTTTGGCTTTTTTATGATTGGATTCAACCAAAAGAAACAAGGACTTCATGATCTAATCGCTTCAACATTAGTATTAAATAGTACAACAAAACCAAATGAATTTCAAATCAATTCAATTAATAATGGCAATACTGAAGTCCGGAAAATAAGCAAAATTGTTTTAGCAGGCTTTGATTCTAACGGTCACGTTATTAGATTTACTTTCAGTAAAGATGATATAAATCTGATTGATAATGGTTTAATTATTGGGCGTGATACAAAAACATGCTCTTTTTATATCAATGATTTATCAGTATCAAGGCAACATGCAAGAATTTACAAAGACTCAGGCATGTTGTATATTGAAGATCTGAATTCAACGAATGGAACTTCAATCAATGGCAGGGTGGTTAATAATGGCAATAATATTATTCTAGAAAATAATGATCAAATCATTTTAGGTGATGTTGAGCTATCTATAGGTGAATATTAAATATGGAAACGAATTCCAGAGCTTTACCAGTTGGAAAAATTCTTTCTGACTACAGAATTGAAGGCTTGCTTGGTCAAGGTGCCTTTGGAATTACATATCTTGCAATTGACGTAAATTTAAATCGAAAGTATGCAATTAAGGAATACTATCCGCGTGAATTTGCTTACAGGGATGGCACGTTAAAAGTTTCTGCCTCAGGGAGTAAGGAGGATATTGAAACATTTAAATGGGGGCTTGAAAGGTTTCTTGATGAAGCGAGAATTCTTGCTAGATTCTCTGAACCAAACATCATCGGTGTGCAACGTTTTTTTGAAGCAAACGGTACTGCATACCTGGTAATGGATTATTGTGAAGGTGAATCTTTAGATGAGAAAATTAAAAAAAATGGACCATTAAATAAGAATCAACTTGAAAAAATCTTATTCCCACTTCTTGATGGATTAGAAAAGGTTCACAAAGCAAATTTTTTGCATCGAGATATCAAACCAGCCAATATTTTTATCAGATTTGATGGAACACCTGTTCTCTTAGACTTCGGTGCAGCACGACAAGAGATTTTTTCTCATTCAAGAAGTGTCACTAGCTTAGCAACTCCAGGTTACGCTGCATTTGAGCAATACAGCTCGCGAGGTAAGCAAGGACCATGGACAGACATATACGGATTAGCAGCAACAATGTACAGAGCAGTCTCTGGTGAAAAGCCACAAGACTCTCCTGATCGCATTCTTGAAGATATTCTACAACCACTTGCCCCAAGGTTCTCTACATATTTTCCAAGTCATATTCTTAGTGCTATTGATTTAGGTATGTCTGTTCGACCTGAACTAAGACCTCAGAATATTAAAATATGGAGGGAAATGTTTAAGAGCGCTAATACATCAACCAAAATAAACCAGCCAAGACAAGAGCCTTCTATTGATACCGAAAAGGTAGTTCAACTCAAGAATAAACAAGGCTCAAAACCTCTACCTTTGTACAAACCAGCTAGAATTGATAAAACAGTTGGAATAATTTTTTCAATTGGATTATTGATAATAATTTATTTTTCTATTTTTTATAAAAACACCGAAAATAATACTATTCAGAAGAGTGTACAACATCCTAAACCAGTAGCTATTCCGAATGAAATTCAAAGTAATAAAGACTTAAAATTTTATCCTTTGAATCCAATTCAGGCTCTTGAAGGAAAGTGGCCAATTGAAGATGGAAACTGTGCCAAAGCAACAATAACATTCAAAGCTTCTGCTTTGCTGAGTGGTGTTATGGAATTAAATTTTGGCGATGCTAAAATGATTTATTTTGATATTACATCAGCGTCATACACCAAGAATAAAAATATCCAATTTTTGCTTCAAAGGGGCGATATTCAAAACGAAGAAGAATATCAACTTATAGATGCCAATACAATTAAATTAGTTCGCAGAATTCAAATTAAACCCACAAAGAAAATTCTAGTAATTAATGGCAAAGATTTTGAAACCGAATCTAATATTAACCTCTTAAGAAAATGCAAATGAAGGTTAAATTAATTATATGTGTAGCAATATTTTTATCCCTATTGCTTTTCATAGAAAATGCATTTGCTTTAGATAATTGCAACACCTATGGTCCCAGAATAGATTGCAATGGATCGATAAAATACCCTAACGGTGATTACTATACTGGCCATTTTTCAAATGATAAGTTTAATGATACGTTTGGTGGTTATATTTTTTCAAGTGGGCATGTTTTTTTTGGCGTATTCAAAGACGGTATTAGAGATGGGTATGGTAAATTATGGGGTCCTTCAAATAGTCTTTTATGCGAGGGAAATTGGAGGAATGGCGAAAATAAAAATTGCCAATTTACTACTCAAACTCTTAGTGAGTTAAGTAACTCAACAAGCAGTTCAAATAAGTTTCAAAATGATAACTTATCTAAAGAAAAATTTAATTTTGATCTAGAAATTAACAAACTCAAAACTGAAATTGATATATTAAAGAGAAATTCATCAGATCTTAATGAGCAAGTTACATTACTGAAAATAATTGCTAAAAATCTTAATGACGAAATTGAAATTTTGAAAAATAAAAAAAATGAGATTAAATCCAGCCCATCGAACAAAGATAAATGTCTACGCTTAGGACTAATTGTCGGCTCTGCCGATTATAATGAATGTCTTAAACACTAATTCCGATATCCACTAAAAC
>Ga0065173_1000232_pt1 | contig 9760 bp, 8 predicted proteins | sample CryBogCBE10Oct08_FD_59217 | JGI IMG/M metagenome (GOLD analysis project Ga0065173, IMG submission 59217) | Freshwater microbial communities from Crystal Bog, Wisconsin, USA - CBE10Oct08 (version 2) (version 2) | ecosystem: Environmental > Aquatic > Freshwater > Lake | place: Crystal Bog...
CCCAACCCACCTCCATATTCAAATAGTTAAGGATTTTTATGTCATTACCATCAGCAGACCATTCTTTTTTTTACGACGAGCAAATTAGACGCTTCATGCTTCAATTTGCCCGTATTTTTAGCAATTTTAGCGTAGGATACGGTAGAAATCAAGAGAATCCAGAGACACTGGTGCGTGTGCCGGTGCGCTATGGTGATTCTTCACGACAAGTCCAAACTATCATGCAACAGAATTCAGCAAGTAACATGCCGTCTACTCCAATGATGACATTTTATATTTCTGGCATGGATTATGATAGACCACGCATGCAAAATCCTTATTATGTGGACAACAAGTCAGTTCGGCAACGAGCATATGACCAAACAACCGGAACATACGACACAGTACAGGGGAATGCCTTTACAATAGAACGACTGATGCCAGTCCCATATAAGATGACCATGAAACTTGACATTTGGACCAGCAACATGAACCAACAGTTGCAGTTATTTGAACAGATCGTTACTCTTTTCAATCCCGCTTTAGAAATTCAAAGTACCGATAGTTTCATTGACTGGACAAGTCTGAGTGTAGTTGAACTTGTATCTACGGTATGGACTAACAAGACTATTCCCGTGGGAACGGATGATCAAATTAATATCATGACCATGACATTTTCAGTTCCAATTTGGGTATCTAGTCCAGCTAAAATCAAAAAACTTGGAGTTGTTGAAAGAGTAATTGCCTCTATATATGGTACAGAAGGTGACTTAGCTGATGCGATAACAGATAGTGATCTATTGCTCGGGACAAGGCAGATAATAACGCCATGGGGATACCAAGTTCTGTTGATTGATAACCAATTACAAGTGCTAAGACAACAACAGGTAGTAGATGAGCCTAATTCAAGCTTGGCTCCTCCAGATTCACCACCAAGCAATGTCTATTGGAACGCAGTGATAAATGCATACGGTGGTCTAAGGCCCGGAATCAGCTTCATAAAGCTTTTCCAAGAGGATGGCGTTCCCGTGATCGGAACTATTGCCTATGACACAACAGATGATAGATTTTTATATTTTAACATTGATCCAGCGACTTTACCGGCAAACACACTTGCTCCAGTTCTGGCAGTAATCAACCCACTGTTGAGTGGACCGGGTGCTGGACTTGCGCCAGCGACACAAGGACAGAGATATCTACTCACCGAACCCACTGGTAGCACAAATGGATATGCACAAGCTTGGGCTGGATCGGCTAACATACCACTAATAGCACAAGCGAATGATATAATTGAATACAATGGGACGAATTGGTTTGTTTCGTTTGATGCAGTGACCTATGCTGATAGCACTATTCAATATGTCACAAATATTTTCACAGAAATCCAATATAAGTTCCAAGATGGCATATGGACCAAATCATATGCTGGTCTATACAAAGGAGGCAGTTGGCAGATAGTTATCTAACTGCTTGATTTTTTTATAAGTTGTGATAAACTGTAGGGTTGACCTACAGTTTTTTCTTGCAATTATCGTGGTGATATCTTCGCATATTGGACGCACCTCCAGTTTTTCCACACCATTTAAATCCATGATTCTTTGCACCAGTTCTTCGTCGGTAAACTTATCTAAATTCAGATTCATTCTTTATTTAACAATTTGATTGACATTTAAATCATAAGTATAACAATGAGCAATAGTGATATAAATGCAGTCGGAATTTGGTTTTATTCTGTAAAAACCAAAAGATACCTCTATCTAATGAGAAACGATGCAAAACATCTAGGGACATGGGGACTCCCCGGTGGAAAGATAGAAGACGGCGAGACTATCATGGATGCCATCGTGCGCGAATGCAAGGAAGAACTTGGTCAATTCCCACCATGTATTAAGTTGATTCCATTGGAAAAATTTACAACCCCAGATGAAAAATTTGTCTATCACACTTTTTTCTGTAGTGTGAGAGATGAGTTCTGTCCTGTCCTAAATGATGAGCACATTGGTTGGGCATGGATAGCGTCTGGCTTCTGGCCAAAGCCCATGCATCCGGGCCTATGGAATACCATAAATTTTGACGTTATTCAAGACAAAATAAAGGTCATAGAACAATCATTCGCTCTATGACCTTCATAGTGAATAGGTAGAATTTTTAGATTCTACCTACAACCACCTCAATTACACCAGATTCTCCATTAAAGTTCTCAAGAGCCTTGCCAATGACAGTTCCGATTGATGGGCTTGCAGATGCCGTAGCCACACCGTTTCCGGCAGACACAATCAGATCTCCTTTCTGGATGGTTCCAGTGACCTTACATGGGACTCTACCTGTCAATGCCACAACCGCAACATATTCAGATTCAAGAGTAGCGTTCATTAAGTAACTTGGATTAGCAGAGATGACACCAGCGACCTTGCTATCAGATGCAAGTTCGGAGATTGTCACTTCTTCTGTGCCGCCGAAACTAACAACAGTGCCCGGTTCATACAGTGCATCAGCCGTATACTTTTCTGCTAAGTCAGCATATACCGCTGATGTAGCTTGCGCGAATACAGTATTGAAGTAGTTGCTTGATGACCCGATGTTACCTACAAGATTGCCATTTGCATTAGTGATGTTACCTAAAGTCGCCGTACCAGTGCTGATATTCAATCCGGTTCCAGTAAGAGAATTAACAGAATTGACGTTGCCGGATCTTAAGTTACCTGACGATACAATGCTACCAGTTGTGCTAATAACGCCAGTAGATATAATATTTCCACCAGACACATTCGCAGTCGTAGTTATGTTAGTAGAAACTGTGCCTCCAGCAAGTAACGATGTGACATTACTGTCACCATACGCACCAGCAATGTTGGCATACTGAATGTTACCCAAGCCGCCACCGTCGCCGATGAACAGAGCACCTGTTACATTTCCAGAGGCACTGATTGCTCCATTAACATTAAGACCAAGCAATGTTCCGACATCAGTGATATTCGGTTGTGACGCAGTAGTCAAGGTTCCAGAAATATCTGTTGCTGTCACATTTCCGCTAACGCTAATTGAGCTACCAGTTATAGCGGCGTTGGATGTTGCGAGATAAGCCGCCACATCAGCATTGCCATAAGCATTGTCAATATTACCATACTGGATGTTGGCAAGTCCAGCGCCATTTCCACTAAAGTATGTTCCAGTGATATTGCCTATTGCACTGATATTACCATCAGCAATTAAGTCTACACCCCTGATGTTGTCTGTTGCTATAATAGCACCAGTTACACTAAAGAGGCTTGCAGACATATTTGCAACCTGATTAACGGTGTTACCACCACCTACAGTAAACAGAATATTTCTTCCAACGGTGTTGGTTCCGATTACTAAGTTACCACCTTGAACGCCACTAGAACCACCTTGAACATACAGATAGCCGTCTGATGCACCTACCAGATTTCCAAGGGCATTTGCACCTGAGCCATCAAATGTACTTGATGCATATCCCATATCAATAAAGAATGCATTGGCATCTCCTACGTCGCCAGTAACAACAAAGTCACCGGACGCATAAGCGCCGGGGTTAATATTCTGAATGTTGACTTGTACATAGTCGTTATAATCACCGCTGGCTTGGATAACGGTCTGTGGTTCCACGGTATACCCAACTGGAATACCAGCATACAGAGCACCGAATCCATATGTATCACCAAAGAATTGACCACTGTTACCAGAAATCTGAGTAACATTGCCAGTTAGATTGATATTACCAGTGACATTAAGATTACCCACCTGAGCATTAGAGGTAACGTTCAGAATGTTGGTTGCGATTGCACCAGATACTGCAAGTGAGGAAAGAGTTCCTAATGAAGTAATATTGGGCTGTGTCGCCGTTTCTAAAGTTCCAGAGACGTTATTAGCACTTACATTACCAGTTGTGATAATATCAGTTGTAAGTGTTCCACTTTCTAACAAGCCAATTGCATCGGCATTGCTATATCCAGCTACCAGTCCAGTAAGAAGAGCACCGTTGCCAAGGATATAATCACCAGAAATATTTGCAGTTGTGATAATATTCGTGCTGATAGTTCCGCTATCTAAGTATGCCGCCGCGTCAATATTGCTATATCCAGCTACCAGTCCAGTAAGAAGAGCACCGTTGCCAAGGATATAATTGCTTCCTGCATCAATATTTCCAGTTGCGGTGACGAAATCTACGCCTAAATTACCAGAGTAAGTAGGAAGATATGCGGCTACGTCTGCATTTGAATATCCAGCAGGGAGACCAGTTAACTGTGATCCGTTACCAATGAAATATGCACCAGTGATGTTACCAGTAGTGCTCACTGTCGCACCGAGAATGTTGCCTCCTGTTACATCCACGCCTGTTCCCTTAAGAACAGCACCGCGAATGTTCGCACCGGAAATGATGGCCCCAGTCAAGTTTAATGAACCAGTGACACTAACTACACCCGGACCAATATTGGCAACAACATTGGCAGTATTACCACCACCTGCTATAATCAGAACATTTCTATTTGGTGTGGTCGTACCAATTACAAGATTACCACCGGGATTTGCATTTGACGTTCCTTGTACATACAGGTAACCATCAGACGCACTAGGCGCATTTCCAAGAGTTCCAGTTTGACTTGCACCAGCATACGCGCTTGATGTGTAGCCCATGTCAATAAAGTTGGTGTTGATGTTTCCATTATCACCAGTCACAACATAATCAGCAGATGCAGTTGCACCAGAACTAATATTTTGCAGATTTATCTGTGAGAATCCTGCATAATCTGAGCTTGCCTGAATGATGGTCTGTGGCTGTGGAGTATATCCACTTGGAATACCAGCATACAATGCTCCAAATCCCTCTGAATTACCAAAGAAAGACCCACTATTGCCATTGATCTGAGTAATGTTACCGGGAATAGATACATTGCCACTGATATTCACATTACCTTCAAGAAGAGTAGTTCCATTGATGGTCAGCGCATTGCCTACAATCGCACCACCTACTGTCAGTCCAGTCAGAGTTCCAACTGAAGTAATCTGTGGCTGTGCGGCTGTTTGCAGGGTTCCGGTTAAAGTAGTTGCAACAATATTGTTGGCATTAACGTTTGCAGTTGTAACAATGTTAGTTGATACAGTACCACCAGATAACAAAGATTCTACGTTAGCATCGCCGTAGCTTGCCGCAATCCCAGTAAGGAATGCACCGTTACCAAGAATGTAAGTTCCCTGAACGTTACCAGATGTGGCAAGATTAGAACCTCTGACATTTCCGTTCGCACTTACAACGCCAGTAATATAAGCATTTGTAGCATTTATGTTAGTCGCATTTACATTTCCAGTTGCGCTAACATTTCCACCAGAATTTATATTAGTCGTAGAAATCAACGTAGCCGCCGTTACATTTCCGGTAGCACTAATCGTTGAAACATTCGTGGTAGCATTAGGAGCGGTTATTAGAACATTAGATCCAGAAACCTGAAGGTTACCTGAATTCACGGTTAAAGGTGTTCCACCTATATAAATCGTGTTGTTACTAACCCATAATTCTTGCCATTGATTTGTCGCATTACCAAGACTCTGTGTCACATTTGACAGCGGTATAAGACTTGATGACACCGTAGTAACTGACAAGTTGTTTAAAAGAATATTTCCATTGTAAGTCGGCAGATATGCCTGAACATTGGAATTGCTATATGAACTGCCACCTCCACCGGAGATTCCAGTTAAGAATGCACCATTACCAAGAATATAACTACCAGTGATATTACCACTCGCAGATACACCATTACTACCATCTAATATTAATCCCATTTTAGTTCTTCCTTTCTAAATTATGTATATTTATACGTCTTAGCCGCCAAAAACGTATACAGTGGAGCCAGTCGGCACCGATATAGTTGTGTTCGGTGCCACAGAAACGGGACCGATTAATAATGCATTGACATTATTATCTACTACTGTATTTGCAGTTATATTTTTTGGTCCTGCAAACGAGCCATCAACAAACAATGATGATGGACTGACCAATACAGTATTGGCTTGTGCATCAATACTGATAGTTACATTACCATCATTATTAACAACAACATTACTGTTTGCATAAGAAATTGAATTTCCCGATGAGCTTGCATTTATCCCAGTGAGATATGCGCCATTACCAAGAATGTAAGTTCCCGCGACATTACCCGTAGTGGATAAACCTGTAATACCATCTAATTCAAGTGACATATTGTTTCCTTTTATATTCTCTTATTTATAATACCTTTACGGTAGTTGTATTTGGCACGAAGATATTAAACCCCGGTGCCAATGATATAGGTCCAATAAGCAAAGCATTTACATTTGTATCAAATGCAATATTAGATGATATGGTCTTTGGACCGACAAATGCACCCTGCATAGTTAATGTATTGGTTGAAACCACCATTACATTTGTAACGCCATCTACAGTTGTAACTACATTTCCGTTTACTACTGGAATGGTAACACTGGTAGTGCCATTAGCTAACCCGGAGGAATTCCCTCCACCTCCAGAGATACCAGTCAAATAGGCACCATTACCAAAATAATACGTGCCAGTTACGTTACCAGTTACAGAAAGATTTGCGGCATCTATTATTACATTACCGTTGCCTGTATTGGCATTAATGAAATAATCACCGCTTAAGTTTTTTACTGTTGCCATTTATGAATCCTTTTCATTATTTATTAGGGATATAAAATCGCAAATATCCATACTACTTAAGTTCGTAAGTTCGTTTAACTCTTCAAATAATACAGTCGTGGCACCATAAACTCGTATAAACTTGGTATCAGGAAAATCACTTATAACTTTGTATAGTTGAGTAACCCAATTACCAACAAATGTAGGTGGAGCACTTTCTGACTGATAGAATTCGGTGCCAGCATACACATTATTGAACTTCTGTTCTGTGGTTGGACCCATGTCAAACCCTAATAAATATATCTCCTTATATTTATCTAATGCCGCGATTGCAAGCGCGTTGGGTCCAGAACTGTAACGATAATACTCCTGTGGTATACGCAATGCGCCAGAATCAACTATTGGTCGTCTTGTATAGAATCTATTAGAAAGAGGGTATCCGTTTTCTTGAATTCGTCTTGCTATTGGTGTATCTGTTGCAACCAACGCATGAGGTGTACATTCCCGATAAAGGGCGTTACAGCCGTATATTTTTCCGCGTCTTTCCAAATCCGACACAGATATATCACGCCTGCTAATCCCATTACCAAGAACAAATGCTTTAGACATAAAAAACCCCGTAGGTAATTATCCTACGGGGTATGTGTATCACTAATTTAAGGAGTAGTGATATTCTCAACAAGACCAAGAGGAACTTGATTCTGTTGAGTGGAGGTATTTGCTTTTCCAGTAGTACCAGACTTGATTTCATAGCCAGTTTCAGAGAAGAAGTTGGCATCATAACGAAGGTTATTCTGGACCTGTTGCCAATCCCATACATCACCAGTATTAGAATTACCACCAGTTTCACCACCACTGAAGTCAAACAAGAACTTATTAGTAAGCTTACTGATGTAATGAATGGTGCTGTTTCCAGATTGGAATCCAATACTCATGTTGCCAGCAGTCGGGGTTGCACTATCATCAAGAACACAAGTTCCCAAAACATAGGCCGTCCCGGTGCCGGTGCCGACTTGCGTGGCGGTGAATACATCACCGACTGCATAAGTTGAAGCCGCTCCGATTTCTGTCCAGAGTGTCGTGCCTAATGAAACAATTTTGTAAGAAGCACCAACAACAAAAGAAGTCGCAACCACTGGTGTTAGGCTAGCGACGAAATACTTACGTGATCCTTTCTGACGAATGATCGCACCTTCGGTTGCTCCAGTAGAAGTTCCGTTAGGAAGCTGAATGTTAACAGTAACAAGGACAACTGGAAAAGTTGGACTTGTTCCCGGATTTGGTAAACCACCAACGACACCCAACCATGGAGTATCAGATGTTGAGCCAACTGGTTCTGCCGGGTCAGTCAACTCACTGAACGGAGGATATGCCGCGTCAATTGGAACTGGTCCACCAGTTGTAGTAGTGTCACCTGTACCAAGTGACCATTTTTGAATTTTTAAAGGGCGTCCCATTTGTTTGTCTCCTATATAATGGGTGCGGGTTCTATTCCGCTACGCAGTGGGTTACTGCATAAATCCACACCTATTGTGGACGTATGTGGTATTTATCATTTGGAAATATTTCTAAGGATGTGATGTATGCTTAAATAAGCACATGAACGCACAAGAATTACAACAACTTATAGAATTAGGCAATCAAGCTAGAGCAGATCGTGATCCAGAGAAGGCATTGGCATGTTATGCCACAGTCTTTACGCACGACCGTAATTCTGCAACAGCTTTCAACAATTACGGAAATGTCTTGAGGGAGGTAGGAGAACCTGCTGGTGCAATCCCATTCCTTCAACGTTCTATTCAATTGGAACCAGCCATGTCTACCGCGAGATTTAATTTGGCAGTGTCATTACTGCTTCTCGGCGACTATGAAAATGGATGGAAAATGTACGAATCTCGTTGGCAATATGAACACCTAAATGGTGCTCTTCCGAACTTACCCCAACCTCGTTGGGGCGGTGAGGACATTAAAGATAAGTCAATATTTTTTATTTGTGAACAAGGTCTTGGCGATGGATTCCAATTCATTAGATTCGCAAAGACGTTACACGATATGGGGGCCAAGGTGCTCGTCCATGCAGACAAATCATGCAAGGAATTGTTTGAACCACTACCATTCATATCCAGTTTAACAATTCCGGGAGATGAACTACCCACCGACTTTGATTATTGGACTCCCTCAATGAGCGTTCCGGGTATTCTTGGTGTCACATTAGACAAGCTCCCAAGCAATCTGGCATACTTATTCCCATTAAAGGATAGTGCTAACAAGTGGCTTAAAGAACTTGGCCCAAAGAATAAACTTCGGGTTGGTTTTAGTTGGTCGGGGCGCACGGACACGTGGATAAATCAACACAAAGCAGTGCCATTCACTGAAATAGTAGACTTGATCAGCCGCAATCCAAACTATGACTGGTTCAATCTTCAAGTTGATTGCACGGATGAAGAAACCAAAATTTTAGAAGATTTGGGGGTCCACAATTACGCATCGGAATTAGTCAATTTCAGTGAAACCGCCGGTCTAATGCATCACATGGATGTTATCCTGAGCGTTGACACTGCGGTGACGCATTTAGCTGGTGCGTTAGGTCGCCCAACTTGGCTTATGCTCAATAACTTCGCCACGGATTGGAGATGGCTCCTCAATCGTGATGACTCTCCTTGGTATCAATCTGTGAGAATTTTCCGTCAGCCAAAGATGGATGACTGGAAGTCAGTTATTGACAAAATTCACCAATATCTTGGATGGTTCAAAATTTGAATGATATAACCATAACTGAGGCACAGAAATGGAAGCTAAAATCGGGGATACGAGTTCAACTCTCGTCATCGGCACCATTTTTAAGTAAACTTATTGCCCTTTCTTCTATTATCAATTGCCCATAGTGGTTGGAAGTTGGTATAATGATTAAGGGCAATGATTTCTTCTTCGGTTTCACCCCAAGATACAGGTATAATATGGTCAAGATGCCATTCGGATCTGTTATCCCATGTCATTCCTTCTAAGAACTGATTTTCTATATGGGTTTTAAATTCGTCAAATGAACAACCAAGGATTTCATGGGTTTTTGACTTCTTGGAATATCCTTGTTTATTAACAGACTGTCTAACCAATGCCCGTATGCGTTTA
>Ga0065173_1000248_pt1 | contig 9548 bp, 15 predicted proteins | sample CryBogCBE10Oct08_FD_59217 | JGI IMG/M metagenome (GOLD analysis project Ga0065173, IMG submission 59217) | Freshwater microbial communities from Crystal Bog, Wisconsin, USA - CBE10Oct08 (version 2) (version 2) | ecosystem: Environmental > Aquatic > Freshwater > Lake | place: Crystal Bog...
CTGTTAATCCGATGGGGGCGGCATCTAAAGTTGCAGTAGGTAATAATGCCGGTGCTCTAAACAGTGGAATCTATTCTGTAGCAATAGGCTTCAATGCTGGTTCTAATAACTCAGGAGCTAACTCTATTGCTATTGGTTCAGGTGCATCGCCTATCAGTGCCCCGGCGAACTCAATTACAATCAACGCAGGCAACGGTGTACTCAACGCATTAGGTTCAGGATTTTTCGTCAGCCCTATTCGCAACGATACAGGCAATATAACGCAAGCAATTTACTACAATACTGCTACTAAAGAATTAACTTACGCACCTGCACAGGGCGGTGGCGGCGGCTCAGGCAATGGTGTCCCAGCTGGAGCACAATACTATGTTCAGTATAATAATGGCGGACAATTTACACAACCACAGTTTGGCGCTGACGTATCGTTCCAATATAATCCAGCTACAGGAAATTTAATAACTCCTAACGTAGTTATTTCAGGCGCTATCTTTTATGCCAATGGTTCTGTGTATACGGGCAACTACGGTAATGCTAACGTTCTTCAATTAATGAATAGTGGGTTAGTAGCCAATGCTATCATAACAAACTTAACACTGTCAAACGCTAATGTATTAAATAATGCTTCCTTCCATGGCGCTAACTTTTTACAAATTCCAACTTCTATCACTCCGGCAAATAGCTCTAGTGATACTAGCGTAGCAACTACGCAATATGTTCAAAACGCTATTCTTAATGCAGGTAGCGGTGGTAACTATAGTAACGCTAACGTAGTATTATTATTGAATAGCGGCAACGTGCCCAATGTTATTGCTTCACAAAACATAGCAACTTTTAATCTTCAAGCTAATAACTTAGTTGATTTTAGAAATTCACCTGTAGGACAATTCTTAGCTAATACAGCATCAAATCCTGCTGACAATTCTCAAATAGTAGCTACTACTGCTTTCGTTCAGGCAGCTATTCTTAATAGCGGCGGCGGCAATGGCGGTGGAGGTAACTACGGTAACGCTAACGTTGAACTATTTTTAGCAAGTGGCAACGTTAACGATGTAGCTACATTTGACCTAGAAGTAGCTGGACTTGCTACTGTTCTAGCTATTGATATTACTGATGCTACTGCGGCAAACGGTGTCATTGACTTTGGATCAGCAGATTTTGTGTTCGCTCCAGAAGTTGCCAACATTAGCGACAGTAGCAATAATGTAGCAACTACTTCTTTCGTTCAAAACGTAGTATCATCGGTATCTTATTCAGATGCCAACGTAGCGGCATATCTACCCACTTACACAGGCAATCTTAATTCAGTAACTCTTAACAATGTTAGTGGTTACGACGGAGTCTTTAATACTGCTCAACTTAATGCACCTAATATTACTGGTGGTATTATTCAAACAGCAATTAACAACTATCAGGATGCAAATGGTACACCTATTGACTTCGGTGGCACAGTAACTATTACGAATCAGCCGGGCGGCAACGCTATCTATCAAGTTCAATACAATGATGGCAATGGTGGTTTCGGTGCTAACTCTAATTTCTCTTTTAATGATACAACATCTAACTTATTAGTAACCGGTAATATTGTAGGTAGCTATCTTTATGGTGATGGTAGTAATATTTCTAATATTGTAGTTACTACAACTTATGGTAATGCTAACGTTGCTGATTATCTAGCTAACGGAAACAACGTTACTATTACTGCTATTCAGGGTAATATCACAACACTTCAAGGCGAAGTGTACGCCAACTCAAACGTTGAAACTCTACTATCAAGCGGTAACGTGACTACAGCTAATGTACAAACATCAATATCTACGGTAGTTACTCAATTGGCTGTTTATGCCGATGCTGCCGCACGTGATGCGGCAATTCCGCCGGTAGATGCAGTGGCAGGTATGATGATTTTCTTGACTGATATTGGTAATACTACTTCCGGATTCCAAGGATACGCAAACGGAGCTTGGGGAAATTTAAGCCTTAGCTAATAGAGTAGATAAATAATAGATACAACTTAGGATACTAACACATGGCATCACAAATTAACCCAAATGACATTAACGGCGCTTATCCCGTAGCAGGTCAGGACAATAACTCACAAGGTTTCCGTGATAATTTCACGAATACCAAGACTAACTTCCAGTATGCCGCTTCTGAAATTACAAATTTACAGAATCAAGCTATTCTGAAATCAGCGTTGCCAGGAACAACTCTTGACAATAATATGAACGGTGCTATTATTGCTAACGTTCAGTTACAGAACAATACATTCACTGCTACTAGTTCACGATCTATTACTGGTACTGGGGGAAATATCACAGTTTCAGCAGGTGGGTTTCAGCCTGTTACTGTAGCAGGAGGCGGCGCAATATTAGACTTTTCAGGATTCCCTGTAGGGTATGGTCTAAGTGCTGTGACAGTGGCTTTCGGTATGACAGCTGGTCAAACATTGACTTTTCCTAGTAGCGTTGCGGCCCCGACTGCAACTTTAGGTATTGTAGGTTTCGCAATAGCCGGCGGCGCTAGTCAATTTACTGCGCCAGCAACTGCTACATACACGTTTACTTTCTCAAGCAGTAACGGTGGACTCAATGTTACACTTACTGAAAATAATGCTATTCTTCGCCCATTCAACCCCACAGCAGAATTGATTCAAGCATCAGCCGCTACCTTAAGTCCAGCTGTTACTTACAGCAATATGTCCATCGCTACAACAGGTCCTACAGCTTCTTTGGGCGCAGGTGTGAATGGACAGGTTAAAGTTATCAACAACTTGAACACACAAACACTGACTATTAACGTTACTAGTTACGGATGGACAGGAGCAGGAACTTTAACAATGACTGGTCAAGGCTCAGTAACTTTGATATCATCTCTTTTAGGAACATGGATTCCTACTGCTACTGTGGGTAACGTAGCTTTCGCTTAACCAATTCACCCAAAACAACTTGACTTTGCTCTAACGAGGCTGTATAATAAGAAATATGGAACATCCACTTATTGGCAGCCTCGATTCTTTATCAGAAGAAGAACTTCTGAACAAAATAACCGAACTGCGTAAAAAACTCTACATCGCCTATGGCACCGGCAATGGTTATCTCTGTGATCAGATCAGAATGGCTATTGAATCCTATCAAGCAAAATATCAAGAAGTGCTGGGTAGGAGAAATGGTGGTAGCGATAACTTTAAAGACATCATTGACATTTCATGAACGTACGTATCCAATACCCAGTAAACTTTAACGTCGCTATTTTTTATGGTGGCAGGCTTAGAATGAATAATTTTTATGCCAGACTGTTTTTGACAACGAATGTAACAGACATTGAAAGTCAAAATATTGCTTTGGATAGATTAAAGCATTTTGTATACGCTGAAATGGACTCGACGGTGTTTATCAATTCGTTTGAGCAGGAGTTTTGCCAAATGTACGTAGATTGTGGATTAAACGTTACTACTTTGCCTGGTGAACCAGTTGACCAACTGATAGGAATCATGCTATACTACAAGTTGAACGCTATTATGGAAGGTCGTATTATTGTTACAGACGTGGAAATTAGTTCCACACTTAGCGAAAACGTAACTTACTGTCATAGTGAAAATGAAAACGTCAGCGTAGATATTGCTGAATGGTGGGATGCGGCAGACTTGATCCACTGTGACGAAGACCTATTCGACGAAGATAAGGTAGTGAACTTACATCGTGTGGGTGCTTGGCGTGAACTAGAACTACATTGGCCCACAGATGATGATGAAGAAACAACAGACAATACAGTTGCTTTTGGTGACTTGAATAAAGATGAATAAAGATAGATTCGGACAAATGATTTTCGGTGAAGATGACCTTATGGATATGGTTATGCGTGGCGAAGATTTAGCTACTAAGCGTGAAATATTAGTAGATGAAACTGTGGACATTGAGCGTGCTATCCATTTGCTAGATCAAATTCCACGTTTTGCCGCTATTAAACAGCACGGCGACACTATTGTTAAGTTTGATGAACTGAATCAACAAAATTGGCACATGCCACAAGAATACAAAGACTTAGATATCGCACAGCACATATTAGATTTGTGCGAAGGTGAAGCAGAGATACAGCGTGTAGGTGAAGAGTTGTTGCTTTATCAAGAACGTGATATGTTTGAATTACTTAAATATTTAAAGTATCTTGTGGATGTTATGCGTGAAAACCGCGTTATTTGGGGAGTAGGTAGAGGAAGTTCAGTAGCTTCTTTCATACTGTTCAAATTAGGAGTACATAGAATAAATTCACTACACTATAAATTAGAGATAAGTGAATTTTTACGTTAAATACATAGTAACAAGGAGAACCTTATGACAAGTAAAATTTACAGAACAGGACAGGGCAAAATGATTGATATGGGTGCCCTTATCCTACAAAACGAAAAAGTTCGTGCAGTGGGGAATATGGGAGTAAATGCCCGTGGGGACCTTATTGACGATTCTGGAACAGTGATTGATCCAAAAGGCAATCAAGTTCAGAAACAGTTTGAAAGACAGACTAAACCTGTACAAGCAATCAACGTGCCACAGTTTAAACAACCTGCTCCTGCGCCAGCTCCTGCTCCAGCAGTTGAAATTGATCCTAACGAACTAGCCGCACTTAAAGCACTAGATGCCGAGTTCAGCGAAGACATTGATGTTCGTGTAGCACCAAGCCCAGTAGCTTCTGATCCTATCGTGGATTCAACTACAGGTATTGCTTCTGCTATGAAAAAAGCAGTTAAATCAAAAACAGATAACCTATGAAGTTACCAGGACAGCCTGTAGTTAAAGACATTAACAAACGTTCATTAGAACGTCATAAAGTTTTGCGTGAGCAAATCAAAGCACTACACAAACATGTATTAGTTTGTGATATGGCATTTGACGTAAAGATTACACGTGGCGGCATCTGGACTCCTAACGACAACGGCACTGGCTTAGGTATTCGTCCACGCTGGGGCAAAGTTTACGCAGTGGGACACGAGCAGACAGACGTGAAAGTTGGACAATGGGTTTTAGTTGAACACGGTCGTTGGACACGTGGTCTCGAAATCGAAGACGAAGAAGGTGAAAAAACTATTCGCCGTATCGATCCAGAATGTATCATTATGGTATCAGACGATGATGAAGATGCCAAACGAGTAGAAGGCATTTCTACTTCGGTTCACGTTCAAAAACAAGAAATGGCTTAACACATAGCCAAAAGCACTTGACTTTCAAATCATTATTTGCTACAATAAGTTATTATTTAGGAGATAGTAGATGGAAGAAGTCAAGTGTAATACTTGTGGTAATACTCCAAAAGCAGATTGCGATTATCGTCAAGGACGATGCCCGCACCGCACACCACTTATTAACGTAGATTCCGAATCACTTAAACATCGTATTATTGTGTTCGTCAAGAGCGCACTACGTTTTAGTGGGTATTTTTTCCTAGCTTACTATGAATTTCAACTGGCTGCCTTATTGTTAGTAGCGGCTGAAGTATTGAATAACTTAGAGGATATTATATAATGGCAATCAGTGGAGATGGTGGTAAAGGATATGGTCGTAGGAAACCCCTAGTACCAGATGAAGTTATCGAAGATAATTGGTCAAAGATATTTGGCAAAACAGAACCCGCATACAAGTCTAAAACCGAACAAGTTCAAGACAGACAAACAGCAGTAGATCAAGACTTGGGTTTAGACGAAAAATAAATGGAACTTATCAAAATAACAGGTGAGATACACAAGAGGTATCAATACTGTGTTTTAATACGAAGTGAAGGCAAGTATGACTATCTAGTCAGACAGCTACAACGCAGATACGGCATATCAGTCATAGACAATATGCTAGACTTGAACGCACCATCAAATACTATGAATGAGTATTACGGGGTGTATTCCAGATACGATTTCAGTAACCATTTCCTCATCTACGCAAAAGATGATGAAGTTTTAAAATGTATTAAAGAAATAGGAAAATAATATGAGTGAAGTACAGCAACGCATGAGTGAGTTAATGGCGATGATAGACAAATCTATTCAGATGGCAGATGATCGTAAAGAGTTATTGATGTTAGCGTGTGCCATGATGCAAAGGACACGAGAAATCTTTGACCAAGAAATCGGTGAAGAAGGTCGCAAAACAATGTTTAAGGAAATGGTATGAACGAACTCTGGACGGAAAAATACCGCCCCAAAGACTTAGAAGGTTACGTATTTCAAAATACAGACCAGCTAGAGCAAATAGCAACTTGGGTAGTTCAAGGTAGTATTCCACATTTATTATTATCGGGTGCTCCGGGCGTAGGCAAGACCACACTAGCAAAGATTTTAATCAATCAACTGAATATTGACGAATACGATGTGTTAGAGATTAACGCATCACGTGAGAATAGCGTAGATACTATCCGTGACAAGATCACAGGATTTGTTCAGACTATGCCTTTCGGGGACTTCAAGATTGTGCTACTAGACGAGGCTGATTACATTTCGCCTAACGGTCAAGCGGCACTTCGTGGTGTCATGGAAATGTATGCCAAGACAGCACGTTTCATCCTTACTTGTAACTATCCGAATCGTGTTATTCCTGCGCTACACAGTCGTTGTCAAGGATTTCATATTGACAAGATCGATAAAGATCGTTTCAAGAATCGTATTGAAAAGGTATTGACAGAAGAAAAAGTTAAGTTTACTTCGGACGTAGTAGAAATGTATGTAGATGCTACTTACCCTGATCTACGCAAGTGTTTGAACTTAATACAAATGAATAGTATTGAAAATGAACTTAGACAGCCCAGTGCTAATGACAAGAGTTCACAAGACTGGAAGCTATCAGTAGTGGCACTATTCAAAGAAGGCAGAATCAATGACGGGCGCAAACTAATGTGTAGCAGTGTTCGCCCCGAAGAGATGGAAGAGATGTATCGCTTTTTGTATGACAACTTAGAGTTGTGGACTAAAGATACGCTCAAACAGGATGATGCTATTATCATTATCAGAAATGCTATGGTTAATATTCCTGTAGCGGCTGATCAAGAAATTAACTTATCGGCTTGCTTGGCCGAACTTTCACGCTTGGTATAAGGAAAACATGCGCTACTTATTATTAACTTATTTTAAAAAGCCAGATGGCAAATACGACGAGGCAATGACAGTCGTTCAAAATTTGAAAACTAAAGATACACAGACAGCAAACGTTATCCTAGACTTCAAAGAACTTAAAGTCGTAGCTTGTAGTATCGAAGGCGTTCAGCAACCAAAAGACTGGGAAATTATCGTTGCTTACTACTATCAGTTTTACCCATCAGTAATTGAACGTTTGTTCCGAGAAAATGGATATGCGCTTAGCACACTTACAGAAGAAGAAGCCAAAGAAGCAGGCGTTACTCCGGGTGTCCAAAACACTGAATCCACTTGACTTTTAAATCATGTTGTGATATAGTATCATCATGAGAAGAAAAAAATCACACAATAAACTAATCCTAACAGACGCCGATGGTGTACTGTTAGACTGGGAATGGTCATTCAACGTTTGGATGCAAGAACACGGCTTTGAAGAAATCGAGGATAGCAAGTTCCATTATGATATGGCTATTCGCTACAATATTCCACGTGAGCAAGTTGTCAAGCTAATCAGAATATTCAACGAATCGGCTGCGATTGGATTCCTTCCTGCGCAACGTGATGCTGTTTATTATGTCAAACGACTTGTAGAAGAACACGGATACAGATTCCATTGTATCACTTCACTATCACTTGATCCCAATGCCCAACGACTGCGTGAGATGAACTTGTCCAAGACATTCGGTGAAAACGCTTTTGAGAGAATAGTATGTTTAGATACTGGCGCACACAAAGATGATGTGCTAGAAGAATATGAAGGAACCGGACTCCTGTGGATCGAAGATAAAATCGAAAACGCAGAAGCCGGTTACAAATATGGATTGCGCCCGTTACTTTTTGAGCACGGGCACAATATGGACTTTGAGCATCCAGAAATTAAGACAGTTAAAAACTGGAAGCACATTTACGAGTTAGTTACTGGTCAATCAGCGTAAAGCTGTAGCACAGAACTAATGATCGGATGTCGCTGAATATCTCGACCATCGAGATTGGCTACAGCTATTCCTTTCACACCGGAGTCATGCAACCTATCGCATAGGTCGAGCAGTCCATTATTCACCCCCTTCCGGTCGGCTTGCTCGACATCGCCTGTAATTACTATTTTACTATTTTCGCCTATGCGGGTCATTAACATCTTGACCTGCGAGGGCGTTGCATTCTGCATTTCATCGGCTATGATGAATGCGTCCTTAAAAGTTCTACCACGCATAAATGCCAGTGGAGAAATTTCAATCAATTGTTCTTGTATCATATCGTTGATATCAGGTTGTTTATAATACTCTCGCAAGATATCTGTTAGCGGACGCACCCAGGGATCCATCTTTTGATTGAGGTCTCCGGGCAAGAATCCATGCTTTTCATCTTCCACACCAACTGCTGGGCGTGTTAGTACGATACGCTGAACTTCCCCTTCACGAAAAGCCTTAACTGCAGCCAACATTGCAAGATAAGTCTTACCCGTGCCTGCTGGACCTACAGTAACCACAATATGTTGCTCAGGGTCTTGTAGGGCTAATACTAATCGTTCTTGGTTTCTGGTTCTTGGAATCAAGTCAATTTTTCGCACTTTCTGTGGGGTGGGCGAAACTTGACTAAAGCTGATGGTGTTTTCTTTGTTTGTCATACGACGTTGCGCTTTCGCGGCTCTATTTCTACTCATTGCTTTCCTTGTTAAGTAAAATGACGGACTGTCTACCGTCAAAAGTATTTAAGGGCATTTGAAAAAGATATTATGTGAGTAGTATGTAGCTGAAAAATATGATAAGTATTAAGCTATACATCACTTTATCCATACGCAAATCAAAGTTTCACTATCCTTAAAATTTAAATAAATACAAGCATGAATTTAGACGACAAAGAAATCTTCAAAAATCACCAGGATTACTGGCAAGTTGCGGATAACATAAAAAATATATATATGTCCGACGGGTCCTTGTTGACCCTATTAGACTTTGAACGTGTATTTGAGGCTTTAGATGTTTATGCCTTCAAAAACTGGGATTTGGGTGAATTAGTTCAAGGACCAGAAATTAGCAAATACGCAGTAACTTGCATCTTTCTGTGGCCCGAGTATTTAATGCCTGATCCACGTGGTGGTCGTCGTTTGCTTCCTTTTGACTGTGAAGTTAAATACAAAAAGACAATGATGAAGCTACCAATGAAGATTGAAGATCCTAGTGATTATCGCCCAGGAACAAAGAAAGCTCGCATTATTGAGAAACCAGTATGGTTAGTTGAAATCAAAATGCCCAAGAGTTTAATGAGCGATATTAAGATGGGTAGCATTGAATTAGAAGATCAAGATGTTGATCTATCTGAACTAGACGATGCATTTAGTGTAGAGAAAAACGAGTACGAGACAGATGACAACATCCAACAAGATCAATAATCCATTTTTGCTAGAAACACTTGACTACAAGGATATGGAAGGCTTGAT
>Ga0065173_1000253_pt1 | contig 9499 bp, 4 predicted proteins | sample CryBogCBE10Oct08_FD_59217 | JGI IMG/M metagenome (GOLD analysis project Ga0065173, IMG submission 59217) | Freshwater microbial communities from Crystal Bog, Wisconsin, USA - CBE10Oct08 (version 2) (version 2) | ecosystem: Environmental > Aquatic > Freshwater > Lake | place: Crystal Bog...
CCACTAAAGCTAGTTTGTAACGTCAGAGATGCAGTTTGTGCATAAGATGCACTAGTTGCAAAAGATGCAGATATTGCATTTAGTACATAAGATGCTGTTTGTGCCGTAGTTATGTAGGAAGCTGTTAGTGCATTGCTAGCACTCAAAGCATAAGATGCACTTGTTGCAAAAGATGCAGTTGCTCCACTTAATACATAAGAAGCAGTAGCAGCTTGTACTGCATAGGAAGAAGTACCAAAGTGTGAACCTGTTATACTTCCTGATACGTTTATTGATCCTGTTACAACTAAACTACTTGACACTAATAAACTACCTGTAATAACAGCAGAGCCTGAAAATGGAAAGCCATTGTTACTATAAGAGGCTGTTGTAGCGTATGAACTACTTATTGCATTTAGTACATAGGAGGCAGTAAAGGCATTAGATGCAGTTGTAGCAAAAGAAGCAGATACTGCATTTAGTACATAAGATGCAGTTTGGGCTGTTTGTACGTAACTAGCTGTTTGTGCAATTACTACATAAGATGCAGTTAATGCATAGGATGCACTAGTTGCATTTAATGTTGAGCCGCTCCAATATGATGCTGTTGCAGCATATGAAGATGAAACTGCATTTAAAACGTAAGAAGCTGTTTGTGCTGTTGTAACATAAGAAGCTGTTAAAGCATTGCTAGAACTTAAAGCATAGGAACTACTTAAGGCGTAGCTACTAGACACTGAGTATGACGAACTGATTGCATAGGAAGAAGTACCAAAATGTGAGCCTGTTATACCTGCACTTACATTAATACTTCCAGTAACTGTTAAGCTACCTGATATAATAGCTGATCCTGTATAAGGAAATGAAGAAGCATTAGCTACATAAGAAGCGGTAGCAGCATATGAAGAAGTTATTGCATAGGAAGCACTCAAAGCTAAATTACCTACTGTGTATATTGATCCTGTCACGTATGATGCAGTGGTTGCAAAAGATGCACTAGTAGCTGTAGTTGCGTTTCCTGCCACTGATGCACTAATGTAAGTACTGTTTATCCATTTTGCTTGAGTAGCATTGTAGGCAAGAGGTTGACCATCTGTCTGTCCTGATATGTTTACATCTGATAAACCTGCTAAAGTCTGTGTTACCACAGATCCACCACCTCCCGATCCTCCTACCTGTCTAAATAAACCTCCAGGTAGGATTGCATAAGTAGCTGTATTAGTAAAGTTGGCATCATTTCTTACAATTAATGCACCTAAGTAAATTGCATTGGCTGCTGTGTTTGGTGCTTCCGTAAAGGATTCAAATGGTACATTGGCAGTAGCATCAGCTTGAGTTGCATACGTTGCATTACCGTAGTAAACTACTATAGGCTTAGGAGATAATGGTGAAGTAGGGAAGAAGAATACTCTTTGAATTGACCATTGTCTGTTTGCCCCACCCCCTGGTACTGCAGTTAATACTCCATTATTAGAATATTGAGTTGGATCAATTGATCCATATCCTGCACCATTATTAGTATTATACACCCAGTTGTTAGTACCAGATCCAGAATCGTAATATCTAAATATTCTTGAAGTATTTGCTCCTTGTCCAGTTACATAACTTGGATTGTTTGGATCTACTGGATAATTACCCCCGTCTAGATATGCGGTACCACTTCCCACTATTAGACTACCTGTAGAAGATCCACTAACTGCTAAAGTATATCCTGATAGCTTTAGAGGACCAAAAGCTTGAATGAAAGTACTACTTCTTTGTTGCCATCCATAAGCTACTTGAGGTTCTGTAGCAACTCCGTTGATGGTAGAATGGTTTTGATGAAGTACAACACCAATTTGAATATTAGTTTGAAATTGACCATCAGCAAGTGGAGTTCCTTGAGCATAAATGTTATTAGAACTATTAATAGCTACAAAAGTTTGATCGTAGGAAGCACTAAGAGGTGCAATACTTTGAGATAAATTACCCCAGTTTAGATACTGTACAGTAGGATATGGATTATTATTTAAGCTTGCATTTAAAGTAACAATAATACCACTACCTGAGCTTACTTGATAAACGGTAGAGGATTGAGTTGTGATTAATCCACCGTTTAGTAATCCCGTGTATAAATTTCCCTCTAACCAACGTAAACGAGTTGAATTTGCATACCCGTTTCCGTTTTGACTAAACCATAAATCCTGTGTAGATCCTGATACGTAAATATAAGAACCTGATACGAGGTTGTTAATGTTTGCATTTACAGGTAGAAATTGTACAGTTCCATTATGACTAGTATCCCCATAAATGTTAATATTATATGGATAGATTCCCTGAGAGCCTGATATAGTTAAGCTACCAGATAATACTGTGTTGCCTATTAGGGTGTTTGATCCGCTTGTTAGCAAGCTACCAGTGACAACTTGAGTGCCTATAAAAGTATTACTTGCAGTTGTAGCAAATACTGTAGAAGAAGTTAAGTTTAATAAAGTAGAACTAGAAGCATATGAGCTACTTACAGCTTGAAGTACATAAGATGCTGTCTGTGCTAAAGAAGTACTAACTGCGTAAGATGCTGATATACTACTTAGCGCGTAACTAGCTGTCTGTACATAGGATCCGCTCACTGAGTAAGACGAACTTACTGCGTAGCTACTGGATATTGCGTTTGAAGAAGTACCAAAATAAGATCCACTAAAAGATCCGCTAAAACTACCAGTAAAACTACCACTAAAGCTTGTCTGAAGGGTTAAAGATGCAGTCTGTGCAACAGAAGCACTCACTGCAAATGATGAACTTAAACTATAAGAAGCAGAGGTACTACCTGATGCATAAGAAGAGCTAATAGCGTAAGAACTACTCAAAGCGTAGCTACTAGATACCGAATAGGACGAGCTAATTGCGTTTGAAGAGGTTCCAAAATGAGATCCACTAAAAGATCCGCTAAAAGACCCAGTAAAAGATCCGCTAAAGCTAGTCTGCAAGGTCAAAGAAGCAGTCTGTGCGACAGAAGCGCTCACTGCAAACGATGAGCTTAGACTATAAGAAGCTGAGATACTACTTGATGCATACGAAGAAGTAATAGCATAGGAGCTACTTAGAGCATAACTACTAGATACCGTAAACGATGAGCTTAAACTATAAGAAGCTGAAATACTACTTGATGCATACGAAGAAGTAATAGCATAGGAGCTACTCAAAGCGTAGCTACTAGATACCGAATAGGATGAACTTATTGCATTTGATGAAGTACCAAAATGAGATCCAGTAAAAGATCCGCTAAAGCTAGTCTGCAAGGTCAGAGAAGCAGTCTGTGCAACAGAAGCACTCACTGTAAAAGAAGCACTTAAAGCATAGGATGCAGAAATACTACCTGAAGCGTAGCTTGCAGTTTGTGCATAAGATCCACTTATTGAATAAGATGAGCTTACTGTGTAGCTACTAGATATAGCATTTGATGAAGTACCAAAATAAGATCCTGTAAAACTACCACTAAAGCTTCCAGTAAAGCTTGTTTGTAAAGTTAAAGAAGCAGTTTGTGTATAAGAACTACTCACTGCATTTAGCACATAAGATGCAGTTTGCGCTGTTGTTATATAGCTAGCAGTTTGTGCATAAGATCCACTTATCGAATAAGAAGATGTAACAGTATAGCTGCTAGATACAGCATTTGATGAAGTACCAAAATGAGACCCTGTAAAAGATCCACTAAAGCTAGTTTGTAAAGTTAGAGATGCTGTTTGTGCAACAGAAGCACTTGTAGCATATGAGCTACTTACTGCATTTAGTACATAAGATGCAGTTTGTGCTGTTGTAACATAAGAAGCTGTTAAAGCATTACTAGAACTTAAAGCATAGGAACTACTTAAGGCGTAGCTACTAGATACCGAATAAGATGAACTGATTGCGTTTGAAGACGTTCCAAAATGAGATCCAGTAAAACTTCCAGTAAAACTACCACTAAAGCTAGTTTGTAAGGTTAAAGATGCAGTCTGCGCATAGGATGCACTTACAGCATAGGAACCTGAAGTACTGTTTGGAGTGTAGCTAGCTGTTAAAGCATAAGAAGCACTTAAAACAGACATAGAAGATGTCTGACTACTATCTACTGCTCTAAAATTATTTACAGTTAAGGATCCAGTTACACTTACACTACCAGTTAGTTGCTGGGTATTGCTTAGTTGATTACCAAATACGTTAGAACCACTACTGTACTCTTGTGAAGATGTAATAGTTTGAACTATTAAAGTCTGTGCTGTTAAAGTGTTGGTAACTAATAAATTTGAAGCAGTAAACGCATTTGAGTAGGATGCTGTTAAAGAGGTTATTGCAGAGGATGCACTAGTTGTAAAAGAAGAACTTACTGCTTGTAGAACATAGGAAGCTGTCTGAGCTTGTAGGGTAGCTGATGAGCTTATAGCGTACGATGCTGAGGTACTGTTAGATGCGTAGGAAGCACTTGTTGCAAACGAAGAACTTACTGCTTGAAGTATGTAAGAGGCAGTAGCAGCTTGTATTGCATAAGAAGAAGTACCCAAATGAGAACCTGTAATACCACTCAACACATTTAAACTACCAGTAATAATTAGACTACTACTAATATAAACATTTTTGTTAGGTGCTATTTGGAAAGTCGGAGCATGATCACCTTGATATCCAGTAAACAAGTACAGAGATTGACTAGGTGAATAGTTACCAATATAAAAATTAGAGCCTGTACTGTACAAGTAACCATCATTTGAAAATCCAGGACCAAATCCTATATTACCATCATAATTTGAACCGTTTATACCTAAATCAACATAGTTACCATTCTCATCACCATTATTTGCGGTGGCTACAACATCTGCAGATACTGAGTTACCAGCATTTAGGTTTTGAATATTAAGCTGTAGGTATGTATTTAAATTACCTTTACCACTAATTACGTTATAAGAAGTTTGACTTGGTTGCCAAACGTACAACGCTTCTGGGGCACCTGCAGTGGGGTTCACTTGATTTAATACAACTGTAGAAGCTGTTTGGTATATTAAGCTACTACTCAGTTGAGTAGACCCTGACCAAATTGGTACATAATTGTTTGTACCACCTAATATATTAGAGGCTGTTAAGGCGTTTACTACATAAGAAGCAGTATAAGAATTTAAAGCTTGGGTTGAGTAAGAGGCACTAGTTGCATAGGAACTACTTACGGATTGTAGTACGTAAGAAGCTGTTTGAGACAAAGAGGCACTAGTTGCATAAGAAGAAGTAATAGCATACGACCCTGATGCATTGCTTGGTGCGTAAGAAGCACTCACTGCTTGAAAAGCTAAGGAAGAAGTTTGACTATAAGACCCGCTTGTAGCGTACGAAGCACTAGTTGCATAGGAAGAAGTGATAGCATACGATCCTGATATATTACTCGGTGCGTAAGAGGCACTTATTGCTTGAAAAGCTAAAGAGGCTGTTTGACTATAAGACCCACTTGTGGCATTTGAAGCAGTTCCAAATAAGCTTCCTGTTATACTTCCACTAACTTGTAAGGAACCTGATACAGTTAAACTGCTGGAAACTAATAAACTTCCTGTAATAGTAGCTGAGCCTGAAAACGGAAAGCCGTTGTTACTATAAGAAGCTGTTACTGCATAAAAAGCATAAGAAGCTGTTGCAATAGATCCTGATTGTGCTACAGTTACACTGAAGGTACTTTGATCACCTCTTGTGAAAAATATAGTTGTGTTTAAGGCAGATGCTGTTACAACCCCACCTAGAGGAAAGGATGATGTGATTGCATAGGATGCAGATGTGGCATAAGATGAACTTAATACACTACTTCCTGAACCGGCAGTTGTGGCAAGCTCAACGATACTTTGAGTAGTACCCTGTTGCTGCTTCATAAACGCCCTACCATCGTAGGTGTTAAGAGCTAATTCTCCTAAATCTAAGGAACCAGTCGTAGGTACTTTTCCAGGTACTGCACTACGTTTTAGCTCTATCTTAACTGCCATATATAGGGGTATTTAAAGTATGTACTATTTAAGACTTATGTAAGTCGATTATAAATAGTTGCTTTAAAACGTTCCCCCATCCAAAGTACCACTTCCTGAAACATATCCGTGATTGGATAGTAAAACGGTCTGATCTGGTGCAAAAGGTAGGTCCAAACTACTACTCATTGTAGTAGAACCAGATACATACAAGCTACCAGAAATAATAATAAGATTTTGATTAATACCATTTAAAGCATTGATAATATTCAAAATTTGTTCCGCTTTAATCACACCTCCAGGATAGATTCCAGTCGTAGGAATTGTTCCGTTTGCTGGAGTAGGAGCGTAGATTACAACAGGGCTTGAGGTAAAGCTGCCAGAACTTACAGTGACGTTGGTAGAAGATACGTTGTATCCTGTAAGTTGATTAATTTGGTTTATAATAGAGTTCACAGAACCGCTGCTAAGTTGCTGAGAAGAGCTTATAATATAGGATGAGACACTACCAGTTGGTATTTCATATCCAGTCAGGCTATTTACTTGTGATATAATGTCTGCTAAGGTCATATTACAAATTCAGGTGCAAATACAATTCTACAAATATTATAACTTTTACCTTGTAATTGAGCTAGGTAAGCGTTTATAGTATCAGGAATTAGGTATCCATTAAGGGTTATATTAAACTCAGTTTTAACAAAGCGATCTTCCCCTTGATTAAAGGTTAAAGCATCGTTAAAGGACTCAATTTTCGTTAGGAACTGAAAAGAGGATGGGTCACCCCAATAGGAGTTTGAAGCGAAATTTAACGCTTCTATAATGCTGTCCATCTGCTCTACAAAACTTGTCCAAACAATACACTTATAATTTACTGTAACATAGTCAGGAGTTACTACAACAACATACTCTTTTTGTGGTTTTTGGTTTTGCAGTACATGAAAATTATCGTAAATGTTCTTCTGTGTGAAGCCTTTTTCAAATAGTTGCACATTATGAGCTTGATTACCATCCAATTTGTTACCTAAGGTACGATTCTGTACAATAGAATCTCTTTTGTATACGAGAAGTGGAGGCATTATTTTTGAATCCTGATCTCGATAATAGCCGTCTTTTTGAATGGATTTCCATTTTTCTGATGATCCATATATAATAGGAACTAGTATTTTATTATTATTTTGGTACACTGATAATTGAAGTACGTTATCAAAGTAATACTGAACCGCTTCATCGATATCCTTAATACCAATGGAAAATTTTTTGTCGCCAGTTGAATCGTATGCAGTTTGATAAGCACGATTAATCTCCGGTTGACCTGGTTTAAAGGGTTGTGACTGAATGATGTTTGGATTACCTTGTGTAGGATCATAAGGTGTCACAAGCTTATCCATAAACTCTCTTCTTGTTTCCGGTCTGACTTGTTGTAATCCTCCTGCCATATCTTAAAGTCGCTGTTGGGTTATGCCTAATCTATCAGGCGTTGTATAATGAGTATCCAATAATATTGACCAGCTTTGTCCAAAATTTTGTAATCCTGTTGAATAACTATAATCAGGATTTTTACCTAAGAAGTATTGGTTTTCATTAACGTTGTCTACCTCATAATAATGTTCGTTGTACATTACAACATCACCAACTTCAGGTACTATATTTGCATACTGTAAATCTGGTTTTAGGAATCTAAAAGTTACATTTCTTGTTGTGTCTGGACCAAAATCGTTTGCTGTCCTATTGTAATCGCCTCTTACAATTAAACAGTTTATTAAAATAGGTCCAATATACTGCTTCACTAAAGCTTCCCCATAGACGTTTACATCCGAAGCTGGTATAACTACTTTGTAGTACCCAATCTGTTGAGTAACAACGTTACTAACAAACTCCGATGCTATGCCTAATAAAGTATTTGCGTCAGTGACGGTTCCAAATAATGCCATGTTATCCTATGTAAATTGGTATGGGAATTGAGTTTAATGTATTGTTTAAAGAATCATTTTCTGATTGCTTTCTCTCTAATTGTTTTTGTCTTGACATATCTTCTAAATCACCTCTTAACTTCTCACGTAATTTTTCTTGCATGTCCTTACCTCTTGTTATTAAGTCGTTAAAATTTAAAGTAGTCTCTGCACCAGGAATTAAAACTTGTTGGTACTTACCTCTAATTAAACCTAATAACTCTGATGTTAAAGCTGCTGTATATTCTTTTGTCCACTGCTTTGCAGGCTGATTTAAATCTGAATAAGTGATGTTACCATAAGGTGCCATTGAAGCATTTGCTACTAATCCTTGATTAGCTCCATAAGGACTATTTTCAGTTAGACTCATCAAATCAGATTGAAAAGCATACTGAATAGAAAGATAGCCACCTGTTATAGTTGGTACAGGCATAATTCTTAAATTGGTGCCAATTAATTCAAAGGACCAGGCTGGTAAATTTACTTCATTTTGCATTTCGACTTCTTGGATCATCTGAATGCTCCAAAAAACTGGGTATAAAACTGTTCCGTTTCCAACCCCTCCATATCCACCTGCACCATACCCACCCCAGTTGCCTGGCCATGCTCCTGATCCTCCTAATTGAGGATAGTAGGAACCGTATCCGTAGGTGTATAGAGCTGGAGGTGCTTGATACATTACTCTTTGAACTACTATTCTATCCGTAGGATCCATTCCCAGGCTGTTTACAGCCCAGTCATATAGATTATAATTTTGCTGATAAGCTGTTAATTGCAATGACCCACTGCTCCAACTCACAAATCCACCTACACCTGCTACTTGACCATAGGTTTCAGAGATGTTTATAATATTTGTTAAGTTAGGAGATATAACTGTATTATTTAAAAGAGAAGAAGTTGGCTGACCTTCTAAAGTTAAATAATTATCTTTAATTTTTAATTGGTATAATTCTTCAGCATAAATGGAAACTGCTTCTTCAAAGCATGCATAAATGTTTAAATCATTTAGTTCCACATCAAGCACAGGATATCCTAGCTTCCTAGCACAATAGTTTGCTACTAAAGGACCATCATTTTGGAATTGAAGATCATTGTCGTAAAAACCAAAAGGAGTACTACCTGAGATAGGACCTGGAGTACCATTATATATTACTGGGTTAGCCATTTACATTGTATTTAGTTACCATATTCATAATCTAAAATTTTACCTACTAGATCAGAACGATGGTTTTCTTTTAATTTAATATATTCAACTCCATCTATCTTTTTTGACAACTCAATTACATAACTAAGTCCATTCATCTCACCTGTTTTGTTCTTAATATCAGTCTGTTCAAGGTCTCCGTTAATAATAATCTTACCATTTTTACCTAATCTTGTCAAAATTGCTAGCATTTCTGCTTTGCTAAGATTTTGAGCTTCTTCTACAATTAAAATATCATTTACAGTTTTTCCTCTGATAAACTGAACAGGATATGCTAGTATTTTTTGATCAATTACTAGCTGATCTATTTTTGCTTTATCGTAACATTTAACAAGGTTTTCCATAAACGCTTCTAGATAAGGATTAAACTTATCTCCTAGGGTTCCTGGTAGAAATCCCAAAGATGACCCTACTTC
>Ga0065173_1000268_pt1 | contig 9317 bp, 8 predicted proteins | sample CryBogCBE10Oct08_FD_59217 | JGI IMG/M metagenome (GOLD analysis project Ga0065173, IMG submission 59217) | Freshwater microbial communities from Crystal Bog, Wisconsin, USA - CBE10Oct08 (version 2) (version 2) | ecosystem: Environmental > Aquatic > Freshwater > Lake | place: Crystal Bog...
GAGACAAGGTGACTGGCGCGCCAAGACATGCATCAATCAAAGATTTTGAAAAAATTATTCAGATTAACTTGATTGGCACATATCGGTGCATTGCAAAGTCTGCAGCTGGAATGATGACATTGCTACCAGATGAACGCGGCGAACGTGGGGCAATTGTGAACACTTCTTCTGTCGCGGCCCAGGATGGGCAGGCTGGCCAAGCCTCATACAGTGCGTCCAAAGCTGCAATTGTTGGTCTTACTTTGCCTGTAGCGCGAGACTTGATGGATGAAGGAATTCGTGTCAATGTCATATTGCCAGGTATTTTTGACACGCCCTTGATGCAGGCAGCACCTGAGAAAGTGAAAGAGGCATTGGCTGCATCTGTCCCTTTTCCGAAACGCTTTGGGGCACCTGAGGAATTTTCTCAGTTGGTCGAAGCCATGATCACCAATGGCTACCTGAACGGAGAAAGCATTCGACTAGATGGTGCCATTCGCATGGCGCCTCGATAGCATCAGGGTTCCCAGCTTTTTAAAGCACTTTCTAGTGAAATGGTTGTTGCTGATACGGGTGTCGGGCTCGAAGTCTGAGAAAAGCGGGGCGCAGGCGCAGGTTGCATCACGCCGTCAACCTTGATGAAGGTATTCCTGGCAATGTTGTGAGGATGATTGACCGCCTCATCCCAGTCAAGCACTGCAGCTGCGCAAGCATCAGATCCTTCTAGTATCACACGCCACTCATCACGAGTTTTGGTTTTAAAAATCTCAGAAAACTTAGCTTTTAAATTCGGCCAATTGTTTGAATTCATATGGTTTTCAAAACATGCATCTGTGATCTTCATTTTGCTGAGGAGCTCTTTGTAGAACTGTGGCTCTATGGCGCCAATCGCAATGAATTTGCCGTCTGCACAGGTGTAAGTGTCATAAAAGTGTGCTCCACCGTCCAATAAGTTTGCGCCCCTGTCGTTGGTCCATTGCCCCAATGCCTTCATGCCGTACATGAAGGCGGATAAGAGTGCACTTCCATCCGTCATCGCAGCATCTACAACTTGTCCTCGACCTGATTTTCCAACTTCATAAAGTGCAGAAAGTAATCCAACGGCCAGCAGCATGCCGCCACCTCCAAAATCGCCAACCAGGTTAAGTGGCGGAGGAGGGGAGTCATCTTGCCTTCCAATGGCATTTAGCGCACCGGATATGGCGATGTAGTTGATGTCATGCCCCGCTGTTTTTGATAACGGACCAAATTGTCCCCAGCCTGTCATTCGTCCATAAACAAGTCTTGGATTATTTGCTAGGCATACCTCTGGTCCCACGCCTAAGCGTTCCATCACGCCGGGTCTAAAGCCTTCAATCACGCAATCGGCATTGGAGATAAGTTGCAAAACTTTTGTTATGGCGTGCGGATCTCTCAGATCTAAGGGGATACAACGACGGTTGCGAGTGGTTACGTCGCGTGCATCTACTTTGGCATCAGGACGTGTAATTCGAATGACATCTGCCCCCATATCTCCTAAGACCATGGCACAGAATGGGCCGGGGCCGATGCCAGCAAATTCCAAAACTTTGAGTCCAGCAAGCGGTCCAGCCATAGTATTTCAATCTAAATGTTCGTTGAGAGATGAATAAGCGGTCATTTATGAGTGTGGCTTAGCAGAAGTCATGCATAACTTCAAAGCCACTTCGTGATGCTCCACCGTGAGGCTTTGGCGAGGATCGTCGAATCCGACGAGAAGGATTTGTAGTGGCTTCTTCACAATGTCGTTATGACACTCAATACCCAACGCTCATGGAGCGATCCAGATCTTGACTTGTACCGTGACACAGTTGTTCGCTTCATTGACGAACATATGGTCCCTGAAGATGAGGCTGCCAGACATCGTGGACATGTCGGTCATGATATTTGGCGCAAGGCTGGTGAATTTGGATTGCTTTGTTCAGACGTTCCTGAACAATGGGGTGGTGCAGGCGGTGATTTCCGTCACGAAGCTGTCTTCTACGAAGAGATGGCTCGTCGCAGTCTGACCGGTATGAATGCGTCAGTGCACACCATCGTCGCGCACTACATTCTTAACCACGGAACCGAAGATCAGAAGCAGCGCTATTTGCCGCGCATGATCACTGGTGAGCTGGTTGGCGCAATTGCGATGACTGAGCCTGGTACAGGGTCCGACTTACAAGGGATAAAAACAAAGGCCGAACGTACTTCTGCTGGCTGGGTCATCAGTGGATCAAAGACATTTATTTCCAACGGATTTTTAGCGGGAATTGTGTTGGTGGTCGCCAAGACTGACCCAACTCAAGGTGCGAAAGGCATGTCCATTTTCATTGTCGAAACCAAAGACTGCGCCGGATTTAGGGTGGGTCGACTTCTCGACAAAATGGGACTCAAAGCTCAAGATACCTCGGAGTTGTTTTTTGACGATGTCGTTGTCACGCAAGAACAACTACTTGGTGGTCAGGTTGGGCAAGGCTTTTACCAGATCATGGCAGATTTGCCCTATGAGCGGCTGATCATTGGCGTGACTGCCTTGGCAGCGATGGAAGGCTCCTATGAAGCGACTCTTGAATATGTGAAAGATAGGAAAGCATTCGGTAAGTCCGTTGCTGACTTTCAAAACACCAAATTCAAGCTCGCCGAAATTGCGACAGAAATAAAGGTGGGCAGAGCATTTATTGATCGATGTGTCATCGACCTAGTGGAAGGAAAGCTCGACACAGCGACCGCATCAATGGCTAAGTTATGGGGCTCAGAAGCGCAGGGGCGAGTCGTCGATGAATGTGTGCAGCTTTTTGGTGGGTACGGTTACATGAACGAATATTTAATTGCCCGCATGTACACAGATGCCCGCATACAGCGAATTTATGGGGGCACCAGTGAAATCATGAAAGAAGTGATCTGGCGTTCTCTTTAATTGTTGAAATATTAAATTAGAACTTCGGCTGTGAAGATTCTTCAATCTATAAAAGACTAAAAATGGACTTGAAACTGAGCCCCAAACACGACAAGTTGCGTGCTGAAATCCGTGCCTTCTTGGCAAAGCACGGCCATCAATCTGCACCAACAATTCCTGGTGATCGTCCTAATGAAGCTCTGGTTGCTTGGCAGCGACTTCTTCTACAGCATGGGTATGCAGGACGCACTGTTCCGTGCGAATACGGTGGCTTTGGTGCTGAGCCAGATGTGATGGAACAACACTTGATCGTCGAAGAATTTACCCGAGCAGGTGTGGCCCTTGGAATTGGAAATCAAGGGATATCCATGCTGGTGCCCACACTTTTGGAGTTGGGTACTGAGGAGCAAAAGCGCGAATTAATTGCGCCAACATTGCGAGGTGATTTGGTTTGGTGTCAGGGCTACTCAGAGCCAGGTGCCGGCTCCGACCTCGCAGCAATCCAAACGCGCGGAACAGATGATGGTGATGATTTTGTCATCAATGGGCAAAAAATCTGGACATCAACAGCGCACGCCGCAGACATGATCTTCTGCCTGGTACGAACTGAACTTGATGTGCCCAAACACCAAGGACTTAGTTACTTGCTGTTTTCGATGAAAACCCCTGGTATCTCTGTGCGTCCGCTGAAAACAATGACGGGTAAAGCTGAGTTCAACGAAGTTTTTTTCACGGATGTGCGCGTACCTAAGCATCAAATAGTTGGCAAGCGAGGCGATGGCTGGAAGGTGGCCAATGCCACTTTGACGCATGAACGCGCTTACTTGGCTAATCCAGGAATGCTGATTCAGCGCTATGCAGAAGTTGAAAAGTTAATGCTAGAAAACTGTTTAGATGCATCACCGCCAACCGCAGATCCAATTCTTCTGGATCGATTGATGGAGCTACAAGGTCGTGTATTTGCGCAACGTTGTCATGGTATGCGTTTGTTGACGCTTGCGGACCGAAAGGAAGATCCTCAGTTGGCAGGTTTGATTACAAAGCTGAAGGGGTGCGAAGTGCGTTTTCAACTTTCTAATCTCGCGGTTGACGCTCTGGGTGAGGTTGGGCTGTTACTTCAGGGCAGTGACCATACAAGGTCGGAAGGCCTCTGGCAAGAGCGAAAAGCATTTGATCTCGGCTTGGTAATTGGCGGTGGTACCGCTCAGATTCAAAAAAATATCATTGCTGAGCGTGGCCTCAATCTGCCTCGCGAACCTCGGTTAGCCACTTAGATGGTCAGAAAAAATAAGAGAAATATTTACATTTATTTGAAGCATTAAAAATATGGAATTTGCACTCTCGTCCGAACAGGTCCTCATGCAGGAAAGTCTTCGCAATGCGCTAGTCCGTGCGGCACCTATTGATGCGGTCAGGCAAGTCTCAGCAAAGGGCTTTGCTTGGGATTCGACCGCTTGGCGGGCAGCATGTGAGTTAGGGATTCCCGCGATTTTGGTGCCAGAAGTACACGGCGGTCTTGGACTTTCATTGCTTGACATGGCCCTCGCTGCAGAAGAGTTAGGTCGCGCAGTTGCGCCAGTTCCTTTCATCGGAACTTGTGTTTTGGCACCCTTGGCATTGCATTGTGCGGGTACGCCAGAGCAGCAAAGTCAGTGGCTGCCTGAGATTGCACTCGGTGAGATGGTTGTCGGAGTTGGCATCTCAGAGAGCCTCAATGGCGCCATTGACGGCGCAGGCATTGTGCTCAAGGACGGAAAACTCAACGGAAGTTGTCTATTTGTTCTGGATGGCGCATTGGCCACCCACTATCTTGTGTCTACACGCGATGGTTCCTTGTATTGGGTGGATGCGGCAAATCCAGCCATTGAAAGAGAGGTCTTGCCGGTGTTAGACGCGACACGGCCTATGGTCAAACTTGTATTTAAAGGTGTGGATGGTGAGTTCTTGCCACGTTCAAGTGCAACCGTTTTGGGGCGTCTGCGTGATGCTGCTTGGATTATGTTGGCCGCAGATATTTTTGGAGCTGGTTGGTCAATGATCGATAAATCAGTTGCATATGCGCATGAACGACGTCAATTCGGTCGTCAGATTGGCTCGTTTCAAGCGGTCAAGCACATGTGCGCAGAAATGGTGGCAGAACTAGAGATCACGCGTGGCTTGGTTTGGTACGCTGCGTATGCTTTTGATCATTTGCCAGATGAGTCTGCTCTGTGCGCCGCACATGCCAAATCGATTCTGGCTAGTGCAGGGCACTTTGTCGCTCGAACTGCAACCGAAATTCACGGCGGCATGGGTATCACAGATGAACTGGGACTTCACTATTGGTTTAAACGTATCGAAACCGACAGGCAGCTCTTTGGCAGTCCACAGCAAGCGCGCAGGCATGCCGCACAACTTCAATCCTTGATTTAGCCCGTGTTCGATTTCAGTTAAGTTGCAAGCGCCATTTAAGCAATAAAGCGTAAGGTTGGTAGCTGGTTTTTGTCTTGCGGAAATTTGGATAACCTAAGTCTTGCTCGAAGTTAAGCCATTGAACATTCCTGTCTGTGCAGGATGCAAAGTGATGAAACATGAACTGGGATATGCCTTTGAATCGAGCTAAACCCTTTGCAAATCTCACAACCCAAACACCAGGCTGCAACTCTTCAGAAAGTAAGAAACCAGCAGCATGGCCATTTGCAAAGTAAACATATCCTTCAAGGCCAAGCTCGATCGACCAAGCTAATGCCTCTCGACATGGCAGATCATCTGCATCACCCGAATTCAAATTTTTGTCTCTTAACCATTCATCAAGTACGTGCTCGGCTTCAGGTTTTAGCCGTGGTGTGTAGGGAACCATCGACACTTCGTTTGCTCCGAGAAACTGATTCATCAGGTTTTTCTTACTGTGGAGCGCTGACCCTTGATATTGTTTAAATTGCTCTGCGGGATACGGGTAATCAGAGTCAGCCTCTTGAGACGTCAATTGATAGCGCTCTGAATCAATACCTTTTATCTCTGCATCTGAAAGTGGAAACAGACATCCAAATTGATTTAAAAGTTTTTCAATGATGTGAGTGGGTGTTTTTCTCAGATCGAAAAGTGGAAGAGCATGGTGTAAGCCGTCGTAGCCAACGCCACTGATACAAGGCCAATCACCATCATGAAATTGCCAATGATGAGATCTTCGAAATAGCCACAGATTCGCAAATGAAAGCTCGGCAATTGCCGTTTCACTCATCCCTTGAATTCGTTGTTCCAGCAGAGGGGTAATTCTTGAGGTCAACTCTAAACGCAGTTCCTCACCGCAAGTTGCTGCTATGGCGTCATTTTCAGACATGCGATGTGAGCATACGTGGTGCCGGACCATCGGATGGGGCACCTGCAAAGCATTGTGCGATTTGCGTCCAGCGGTCCGCGCTTTCCCCACGCCATTGCAGCTGCGTATCACTTCGGTGTCTGCGCTGAGTCACCAACAATGCGAAGTCGTTAGCCGTTCCTCGCACATAGTCTTTATCCGATGGTGCGCCCCATGTCCAAAAGCTGCCATCTGGAGAAACAAGCTCGATAAAAGGCAATGGTTCTGGTGCAACCAGCCCTCTATTTTTGAATGACCAACCATAAGTGCTAACGCCTAGATGAGTAATTTGGCGCAATCCTGGGCTCAACCAATTTGTCTTTCCTAAGAGATCTCGGATGTCCTGACCATGTGCCCATGTTTCCATCAGGCGTGCAGTCGCAAATGAACGTGCGCTCATTTCCGGTCCGTACCAAGGAATTCGTGCCTTAGGATCCATTTCATTGAGGACTGAACACAATGACTCGAAATGATTTCGCCAGAATTCCATGAGGGCAGTGCTATTCATTTCACGAAAATGCGTGCGAGCAATACTGCTGATCTCTTCTCCCTGAGCCCGAGTTTTGCGCAGAGTTTCCCTATCCGTAAGGAAGCTCTGTGGATTATTAGTCGCTTGTAATGCAGTTTCATCAAAGTATGCGAGGTGAGCGATTTGATCCCAAGGCGACCACCCGTAAAAATCTGTTGCGGATGTCCATTGCGCTGGCGTTAGTTCTTCACATAGCGCGGCAAGGTTGCGACATTCTCTGACTAGCTGGGAAACAATTTCGTGCATTGCGTCTCCATTCATTTGATCTAAGTCTATGGCTCGTAAATGCTCTTCTACTCGTCGTTTCAGACGATGGGTTGTTAACTGGCGAACACTAAACTGTTGAATAAGTAGTTTGCTTATTCTTCCGGTGTACGGCACATTACACCGACATCCAACCCAAAAATAAGAGACTAAATTGGAAAACAGAAACTCTGGAGACAACCGACTTCTCGTCGTTGACAAAGTGTCCGTGCGCTTCGGTGGCATCGTTGCGCTGGATGGCGTTAGCTTTGACGTCATGCGTGGCGAGGTTCGAGGACTCATCGGTCCAAACGGTGCCGGCAAAAGCACACTCTTTAATTGCCTGTCTCGACTGTACTCGTGCGACAGCGGGTCAATTCACTTTGATGGAAAAGTACTGTCAGATCAGCCGCAACATCGCATTGCTGGTATGGGTGTCGGCCGTACTTTTCAGAACTTGGCTCTTTTCAGCACCATGACTGTGCGAGACAACGTTTTGGTCGGTGCTCATTCCCATCACCATGCAGGTTTTTTTAGCGATGCATTCCGTTTGCCCAGCTCCAAAAAGTCTGAACTTGCCGCTGTTCAGAGTGCAGAACAGGCCATTGAGGTCATGGGCTTAGAACGGTTTGCAGACAAAGTGGTTGCAGATCTTCCGTTCGGTACACAAAAACGAGTTGAACTGGCGCGTGCCTTGGCCTGCGAGCCGACGTTGCTGCTTCTTGATGAGCCGGCCTGCGGACTTAACCACGAAGAATTGAGTGGTCTGAGCGAATTGATTCTGGATATACGTAAACGCTTGAATTTGTCAGTGCTGCTCGTGGAGCATCACATGGAATTGGTCATGGGAGTTTGTGATCGCATCGTTGCCCTTAACTTTGGAAAAAAAATTGCTGATGGAACACCAGCAGAAGTTAGAAACGATCCAGAAGTAATTCGTGCCTACCTTGGCGAAGACGTAGGAGATGAAGCATGACACGTTTGCTTGAAGTTCGGAACCTTCATGCGTCTTATGGTGCAACTGAGGTTCTTCACGGTATTGATTTGGATGTGGAAGAAGGCCAAGTCGTGACCTTACTGGGCGCCAATGGCGCTGGTAAGACAACCACGCTTCGAGCACTTTGTCATTTCCAAGTGAAGAATGCCGGTTCGATCACATACAGGGGTGAGCGCATCGAAGGGAAATCAACAGAAGATATCGCTGCGATGGGAATAGGCCATGTTCCTGATGGACGGGGCACGTTTCAATCGATGTCCGTAGAGGAAAACCTTCGACTTGGATGTCATGCGCGCAAAGACAGAATTGCAGTTGCAACTGACCTTGATCGTATGTATGACTACTTTCCACGACTCAAAGAAAGACGCGCACAGCAAGCGGGAACCTTATCAGGGGGAGAGCAGCAAATGTTGGCCATAGCGCGCGCGCTGATGGGTAATCCCACATTGCTTTTGCTAGATGAACCCTCCTTTGGCCTGGCCCCGTTGGTGGTGAAGGACATTTTCGCCATCATGCGACGCATTCGCGAGGAGCAGAAAGTTTCAATTCTGCTTGTGGAGCAAAACGCGCGCATTGCGCTTCAGCTCGCAGATACAGCGTATTTGTTGGAGACAGGCCGCATTGTTAAGCACGGCCCAAGTGAGGCAATGCGAAATGATGATGCCGTTCGACGTGCTTACCTAGGAGAGTGAAAATGGAAACCTTAATTCAACAGGTAGCAGTTGGCTTGGCTAGCGGTGGAATTTATGCATGTCTGGCGCTTGCCCTTGTCATGATTTACCAGGCAACACATCATGTGAATTTCGCACAAGGTGAAATGGCCATGTTCTCTACATTTGTAGCTTGGACATTAATTCAAGCTGGACTTGGTTACTGGGCTGCTTTTTTCATCACTGTGATCGGATCATTCATCGCTAGCGCTGCGATTGAGTTTGCAATCATTCGTCCTTTGCATAAAGCGCCAGAGCTCAGTGTTGTGGCAGTTTTTATTGGACTGCTCGTTATTTTTCATAGCGTCGCTGGCTGGGTCTTTGGGACTGAACTCCGTGAGTTTCCAAGCCCGTTTTCAAAGGACGCTTGGTTCGGTGGCAGCCTGATGTCACCACATCAAGTAGGAACCATATTTGTAGCGTTATGCATCGTGGCCGCGCTGTTTGCCTTTTTCCGGCACACCACACTTGGTTTGACCATGCGTGCGGCTGCTCAAAACCCAGGGTCGTCGCGATTACTTGGAATTCGAGTAGGCAGGATGTTGATGCTTGGCTGGGGTTTGGCAGGCGCAATTGGTGCTGTCGCGGGCATGATGGTTGCACCCGTTGTATTTTTAGACCCGGGG
>Ga0065173_1000270_pt1 | contig 9256 bp, 19 predicted proteins | sample CryBogCBE10Oct08_FD_59217 | JGI IMG/M metagenome (GOLD analysis project Ga0065173, IMG submission 59217) | Freshwater microbial communities from Crystal Bog, Wisconsin, USA - CBE10Oct08 (version 2) (version 2) | ecosystem: Environmental > Aquatic > Freshwater > Lake | place: Crystal Bog...
CTCTGGTTCATCGGGCTGCATCATTTCTTGAGCAACACCTTGCAGATTTACGTCAATGCGACGCATTTGTTGGCGTTTTGGCGTCAAGCCTTTTTCAGCCGCCATGATTTCAAATGAGCGCAATTGATCTTTTGTGCCTTCAACTTCCTTGTATTGAACTAAGGGCTCACGCACAGGCATGACCATCACAATGCCGTTTTTATGCAACAAACCGTCTTGAGCCCAATCACGCACCAAAGCGTATGAGTCATTTTTGTTGTTCAGCATACGCATGACCATCTCAGTGGATTGCCGTGCGCCTTCGTCGTAATCGTGGGTTTTGCCAAACTCAAAGTTGACCTTGCCGTCAGGCATCAAACATTTGGTAATGATGGCTGTGGCGTAGTCAATGCCGGGTGCGACCACTGGGTGGATGTAGTCAATGCCACGGATTGGCTCGGTAGATTCTGAGACAGGGATTGTCAGGTAATGGTAATCATTGAATCGATTGAGGGTGTTTTTGGCTTGAGTCAGGCGAAGATAGTCCACCATCTTCAAGTACACCTCATGTGCAATTTTTTCGACAACGCTACGTTTGCCCTCACCACTAGCTAAGTTTTGAACGACTACGTTTTGTTTGTCCAGCATATTAAATCCTCTGATACTTACCCGGCAACGGGGTAAATCGTTTTGATGCCAACATATTGGCTCGGCTCACCATAGCTTCCCCGTGGCCTTGAATCAATGCCAAAACACCGATACGAACTGAGTCAATGCAGTCGTCAGGGTCTGAAAACCGTCCATTGTCATCAATCGCATAGTTCCTAGCTTCATCAAGGAAATCCTTGCATGATTCATTAATCAAGAAGGTTCCACGTTCCATGCCTAGGCGCATTATATTGATTCCATACGCTTTATGGTTTGTTACCTTGCCTTGGTCGTTTGGCGGGTTAAGAATTGCTCCCGGGATACAATTAAGGCCATAGGAATCTTCAAAAACCTCCCTGACCGACTGCTCAGTAAGTGTGTATCGACCAGCAAGTCCCGCATCATGAGGGAGCGCAATCGGAACCCCTCTTGACTCTCGATCAAGTAGGTAATGTACATATTCGTCAGGCGTCTCCCCAGACGGGATTTTGATTTGCCTGTGAAGGTAAATCTTTTCTTCGACTGGATCGCGGAAAAGGAACGAGATAACCGTCGGGTCATTTTTAATGCCTAAGTCAAAGCTAATCAAGCGCTCAAGCTTTTCGTTGTTGAGCAAATCAAGGTCAATGGATTTGTAGGTAGGCCATTCCAACATTGGAAAAACAACACCTTTGCCGACCAATGGTATGCCGTTAATCCGGCATTCACGTTCCCAAGGCATAAAGTCTCGAGATAACTGATCACGTTCTTGCTGTGAAAAGAATGTTTCACCCCATTCGTTCTCATAGGGAATATCATTCCACGTCACACGCACGTGAGAGTAGCCTTCTACTTGGTCCCAGAACTTTCGGACGAGTCCTGAAAGTCCTTTGAGTGGGGTAAACGAGCAGATAACCTGTCCATTTCTAGCTGCTGTACGTACAACAAGTTCTGAAAAAGTTTCATCTGGTGGTTGTTCATCAAGGACAACCAAATCAAGCTCGAACCCTTGGAGGTGTCGAACCTGTTGTGTGTAGTTAGAAAAGTAAAGCTTGGACTTTCCCCCAGTAACGTGCCAAATTTCGATACTAAGCACATTCTGCCCATCTGATCGGTAGGACTTGTCATCAATGTATTCCTTAGGGATAGAACCTGTCCCTAGTTTATACGTTTGCTTAATGTCATCACAACCCAAAAGTTTGGATTGCAAGGTCTTAGCCACCTGCTCCCAAGATTCACCAGCCGCCATAGCAATGATAGGTTTATCCCACCGTTTGCCTTTCCACCAATCTGGATACCTGCCAGTCAAGTGGTAAGCAGTCTCATAGGTAGAAGCAATAGTCTTGCCAGCACGGTTGGCAGCAATCATCCCTCGACGGGCAAAATGAGCACCAGTCTCAAAGAATTTCTTTTGGTAGTCAAAAGGACGGAACCATTTGAGTTGATTGAACTGCATATCAACAGCAATCTTGTCTCGCGCAACTTTCATTTTGCGGAGTTGGTCAGCGTCCAATTCTTTGATGGCACGTTTGCCACCAGCAAGCTTTACGAGATGTTTTAAAGCTCGATCTTTGTAGATCGGCTGAATGTAATCAGATGCTTCACTTTTTGCCATAGTCGTCCCTGATCGTCAGCAAGACATCAGCAGCTTTCGACAGGTAATAAACTTCAGCCGGAGTTAGATTGCGCTCCCCTTGAAGGTCTTTTTGTAACCATTCAAGGGTTTTACGAGCACAGACTTCGGCTTGGCCTGAAAGTTTCTGCTGAAATTTTGCAGAAAAATCTTCCATTTAAGCCCAAGGGTTAGCGATGTTTTTCTCAGAAATACGGACGGCTTCTTTGTCAATCAGATTCCAAATGCCACCGCCTTTTTCGCCCACGCAATAAGCGTACATTCCTCGGCCTTCTTTGGTGAAAGTGCCATCAGCTTTACGCATCAGCTTCTCACCAGTACGGGGATCCAACCATGTGTACTTTTCAGGCTGCACTTGACCGTACTTGTTCAGACGTGAACCAACCGCTTGCTTTTCCAATGGACCCATGACTTCAAAAGTCAACGAGCCATCTTCATACTTACGGAATGTTATGTGAACTTTGCGATCAGATTGGGGATCCAAAGGATGAGGCATGTTGGTAGCACCGAAATGGTGAACCATAGCTTCTGGGTCTGGCAGACCAGCCTCACGTGCAGGGACTTGAGGCATTGGATCTTCAGGCACAACATCTTTTTTCTCGACGTATGGGTTTTCGTCAGTCAAGAATTCAGATGGGACTTTCTTCCCCTCCAAGGCATTCTTAGCGACTTGGTATTGGTCCTCTTTAGGCTTGCCAACAAGCTCAAGCGATAAGCCTGTCTTGTCGTAAACGAATTGAGCCAACTCTTTAGCCGTTGGTAAGTCTGCCTTTAAGGCATCAATGTCATACGTTGCCATGCTTTTCCTTTAAACGTTTTTAGGGGATTTGACAGTTTTAAATTTTCCACGTTGATGGATGTCATTGGTCTGTGGATCAGACAATGATTGACCAACAAACGCTTCACGAACAGCACCAGCGATTTTCTCGCTACGTGCATGACCTTCGCTAAAGGTAGCCAGTTTGTCGTTGATGCCTTTGGTCAGGCCTTTAGACATTTGCTTGCCACCACTGATGATTTTGCCGTAGGACATGTTGATCTCACTTACGTTCAAATTTGTCGCCACCAGCCATGTAAGCTTGTGATTTGCGAACTGCGTAATCGCCGCCAGCATGATGCACAGTCACTTTTTGACCGCGACCAGCCGTAACATCTTTACCACCAGCAGAAGCGCCAGCAACGTGACCTGCGCCATAAGCAGTCGAGCCTTTAGCTTTAGGCTGATCAGTAGCACCGCCCTTGTGCGACGGTTTAGCGCCGTTGACGTTACCAGCTTTAACAGCATGTTGGCGCTCCAATGTGGGAGCTTTGTTGCCAGATGTATAAGCGCTCATTTTTTGCCTTTCGGTTTGCGTTTGTCATCAGCATCCCGTTTGACTGCGTAGGCAATCGCAACAGCTTGCTTTTGAGGTTTACCAGCTTCCATTTCCTTTTTGATATTGGATTTGAAAGCTTTCTCGGATTTAGACTTCTTCAAGGGCATATCATACCTTTCTTAAGGAATTGATGAATTCATTCATTGCGTCTTCAGTATCCACGTTATCTTCACCGCTAACCACATTGTTAACATGTTCAATGGAGATAACAGGAGCACGGCTAGATTCGTAAGCTGCAATCTTTTCAGCAATCCTAGCACGATCCTTGATGTCGAGCTCATCAGACTGCAAGGCCTCAATCAAAGTTTCCATAGCGGTCTTCAAAGGAGGTAGGCCAGCGGAAGTACGTTGTTCGTTCAGTTGGTTGAACAAAGCGCCGTATTCAGTAACACGGTTGACGATGGATTTAGGACGGCCTTTAGGATTAGTCACAACCCCTTCAGCAAAACCACCACGAGGAAGTCTTTCCCCACTTGCGATAGCAAGGGCTTTTTTTTCAGCCTTTTTAGCCCTATAGGCAGCACGAGATCTTTCCTTGGCTTCTTCCTTGGAAACGTCAGAACCCTCAGGTCTTATTGGTTTGTCAAACACTTCATTGCCTCTTCTGTGCGAATCCAAGCATAGGATCCATTTACTGTGAACCCACGCTTTTTGTGAATCTTCATAAACCCATCATGCTCGGCACGAATGGACGTGGAGCAAATAATCGGAATGCCGTAATTATTAGCCCAAAGGACATGTTGGTCAATCATTTGATTAATAAGTAGAACCCGAGTCCGAGCGCTAAGAGAAAGATCAACATGGTGAAATTTTGCATTGCTGATTTCCTCATTAGAGTAGGTTGTATAACCACCCCGATCAAACCAACAAAACCCAAGTAGCTTGTCATCAGCAGGTTCATGTCCCAACACTTTGCCTTTGCTATCTTTAACAGCAACAAAGTTAACCCCCCTGCACACCGCAATGAACTCTCGGGACTTATTAAAGATCTGTTCGGTAGTAGCTACTGTAACCCGATGACGAAAAACATTCCTGTCTCTCTTCAAGATCCCATCTATCTCTGACCCATAGTTCACGTCAGCCAGATTCACTATGTCCTCTACATCGTGCAGAGGATGTGCCAATGTCCATTCCATGCTATTCCTTTCAATTCAGGTGGGTTTATTATACGCAGGTTAGAAAAGTTTTTGTAAAAAATTTGGGAATGGGTGAGTGGGCCCCCTCTCTGCAGTACCTAACCCAGTGCTACCCCCTAGGGGTCTTGCGCCGAATCGATGCCCAGCGAATCTCTAAGGGCTATGCCGTGAATCATCAGTGTACTGATTATCAGCATACTGATAGTAAGTGTACTGTTTGTTGCGCGATTAACGCACGCTGGAATAGTCTTCGAGGGCGAGGTATGCTTTTCTATCTTTTAGCGAAGTGCGAAGCATTGAGCGAGAACTACCTTATGTGTCTTCTCCTCTATCTCTCTCTTGGCTAATTGCAATAGCTGCCCGAGGGGTTTCTAGGTTTTATGCGGGTTTCGCTATGGTTTAATAAACTAGTTACATGCGCTGGTTTGTGTCTTCGCTCTCTTGTGTTTCCCTTATCTGAATGGCTATTAGGACAACCAAAGGCCAAAGGGTTTTCTCTTTTCTTTTTGCGCGGCTCTCGATAACTTGAATCTATCAACTAATCAAGTGCGATAGAAATATTTGTGCTTGACAATCAACCTAACGACAATATATGCGTTATACTTAGCGACACTAAGCAACCCGTTTAGTGCAATGTCAAATTCAAGGAGTAATTCAAGATGACAACCATTCAACTAACACCTAGCCTAGCCGCATTGATTGACGAAGCTGGCGCGATTGATACAGAGGTTAAACGCCTCACCAAACAATTAGATGCTATCAAGGCACGTATCAAAGCTAATGGCGCGGGTGACTTCGGGGGCTTTGAGTTTTCCGCCAAGGTCATTGAATCAGAGCGTGTCACCATTGACTGGCAAACCATTGCCGCTAAATTTGATCCCTCACGTCAACTCATTGCCGCGCATACATCCAGCGCCATTGTTCAATCAATCCGTTTTGCAAAGGCTTAAACATGAAAAAGCTCTTTTCTTTTTTCTTTGCCGTGGCTCTGTTTTGCGGTACTGTGGTTTGTATGCTTGCATACTTTGATTGTTTAACTAAATAAAAGGTGCTCAAAATGTCTGACAAAATCAAAGATCACGTTCTTTCAATCATCAAAAACATTGAAAACGGTTTTACTGAAGAATTGAACGAAGACGGAGAAGAATTCTCAGCATTCGATTATCTGCGCGATGTGCTGGATATTGAATACATTGTAAGTAGAAACAAAGAATATCTGGGTGCTCGTGTATTGGTTGCGTTTGGAGGCCCTAATATTTGGATCAACACGCGCACAAAACAAGTTGAGGGCTATTGGTGGGGCGATAGTTGCATCATGTCCTATGACGAAGACGCGATGGATTTAGACGGCGCGTTGCAAGAACTTTACAACTGCTGAAAGGATTAAAAATGCTTAAACCATCAGAAAGATTTGCTCTTAATCAATGGCTGTGTGATTATCCTGTTAATCGCACTTATAAAGAGATTCTCGAATCCATGTATGAAAATGCAGAAGAATGGACTCACCCAGAAATTGAACTTTGGGAAGTCGTAGAAAATTATCCTCTGGGTCAAGTGGCTGAAATGATAGAAGACACTCGATTAAGTCTTGTGAAATTACTTAGAGAATTGAAAGTCTGGGGATAAAAATGATTAAAGCCGGAAATATCGGGATTCTTACTCACATAGGCCAAGCGCTGCACGAAGTGACGGGCGTTCAAAATGGCCTTGTGTATTGTGTACCTATGACGGGGGCGCGTGTCGTTCGCGTTTGTTTGCCAGATCAGTTTTGGGTATTGCTTGACCGTATGCCCTGAACTGTTTCATTCTCAAAGAAAACGGGTTGCGGCTCGTTTTTTTTGGAAATCAAGCGAAGTGGGCGCTTACTTTCATTAGCTGGATAGCTTGTGGCTAATGAATGGCACATTTTCTAGGTTCTCTAAAAACTCGTTTTAAGCCTCTTTTTCGTGGTGACTATGTGTAGGTATTGTCGCTGGGTTTGTCATCTCTAAAGGCGTTCTAGCGCGTTTTATGGGTATGTATAGATTTTCATGTGCTTTTATACAGTTGCGCTCAGTAAGTAAGTGTGCGCTCACTTCATTTTCAATGTTTTTGCTCATTTTTTAAGCAAATTTTACCTGAAAATGACCCCCTCCCCCCATGAAAAATACCTTCCCCTATTGAAATTTGAGTCCCTAAAAACTTAGCTTTTCAAATTATTGGTCTGCCAGAATTTCAGTGTTCCAAAAAAAAAGAGGCCCCCCATTTCTGAGAAGCCTCAAACCCAAAGAGGAGAACCATTAGCGTTTGGCTCCAATATGCTCAAGAACTCGTCTTGCAGCTTCTCGTCGCCAAGGCTTTATTGTAGGGTTATCTGCTAATTTGTGCCACTCCTGTACTTGTCTGTACCAAGCTTCATCAAAGAGTTTTGCTTTTTTTCTTTTGGGCACAAACCCGTCTTGATCAAGATATTCATGGCAACGATGACAAGCCCATACAGTCATGCAGTCATCAGCTTTCAATCCTCTGCCTTTTCCGTGTATCAATTGATTGCTGTGCGCCGCAACAGTTGTACTACCTTCATCATCCAAACAATAAGGATGAGCGTTTAAAAGACATTTTTGTCCTTGTGCCAGTTTCAGCAAATCTGTATCTCTATACATTGCTCATCATCCTCGATTCACTACGTTGATTGAAGGACTGTATCTTGTAGTACTCAAATTTAAGTTTAGCTGCATCCATACGGTATTTGATTTCTTCTTCGATTTGGACTGCTTCTTCAAGCCCTCTGAGGACTGTTTCGTATTCTGGATGGGAATAGGCGTAGATTTCTTTTGCACCTAGTGTTCCTGTTTCTTGTGCCATCAATTTGGCCTTAGTGGATTTCAATCCGTTTTCAATAAACACACGCTTGGCCTTGGCCTTTGCGTATATGGGCGCATGATCACGTATGTAATCAACGCATTTCATTGCTTCTTCGTCTGTCATTTACGTGCCTCCAGCATTGCGTCTGCAATCATGTACGCTATTTCTGCAACGTGTTCATTTGAATACTCACCAACAATTTCAGCAGTCAATAAACCTGTCATTGCCTTGGCAGCAAAGTAATCACGCAAGGTCATGCCGCAATTTAACAAACCTCTTTCATGAGGAAATGCTGATCCACTTGTTTCTTTTTCCATTTCAATTTTCCTTTACGTTACGTGCAACTATCAACATTTGGTATGTGCGATCAAGCTCATACCTCCATTCCTTTAAAAGATCTACTTTGGTCTGCCAGTCAAGATCCTTAAAGGGTTTGCTTTGCTTGACTTCTCCATCTTGCAAAAGCTTAACAAATTCTTTTTTCATCACAAATACTGGTTGATCAGCTCTTCAATTCCTTTGGCAACATCGCCATTCCCCATCTCCATCAAGCTCAGTCGTTGTATGTTGTTTAACTTTACGACCACCGTATCACCTGATGGCTTTTCTTTCCAAGGCTTTCTGCCAGCTCCCTTGCGTTTTCCGCCCCATGTACCTATCTCACGACCAAGCTTTTCAGCCCGTTTTTCTCTTTGTTTTTCTAACCGTTTGGCAGCCAACCATTCTGGCTCTTCCTCTGGATAGTTAAATGGGCTCTCAAAGGTACTCACGGCATTCAACCTCGACTCCTGCTGTTTCAGCATAAGATTTGTACGCCGTCAACATAATCACCTGAATGTCATCCATGTAGGCAATCCCATTCATGGCATCCAAAAACGCTTTGGCAATGTTATCAATGTCTGGCTTTTTTGTTGGGTACTCAAACCCGTTTAAACAGGCTTCAGAGCGCTTTTTGGAGTACGACTTAGGCACAGGCATGTAAATCCTTAAAGTCATCCATAAAGGCTGTTTAAAGGGCTCTAATCCGTTCATGGCAATTTTGGCAGCTTCACTGATTTTTTGCTCATAGGATTTGGTCTTGGCATCGGTGTAAGTTTGAACAAAGTTACCAGCCCGACGAAATCTAGGACGTCCTTTTCCTTTTGGATCGCCTTCTACAAAGAATTCGATCTTTTTCATTCTTGTCCCCTTGCTCGGATTGCTTCTGCGGCGCACCCAATGGTCATAAATTCACCTTCCTCGCACACCTTTGCACATGCCTCACGTTCGCCATCGCGCACTGCCTCGATAGCCAGCTTGGTTTGCGCTGCCCATCGTTTGAATGCTGCATCTTCTACCAGTTTTGCAAAGTCCTGAAGGTCGTCAATGTTTGCAACATAGACCTCTAATTTTTCTTCGTAAGCCATTCCAGCCTGTTTAGCCATCTCAATGATTTCTTGTGTCATGCTTTCTCCTCGTTAGCAGCTTGCAAAGGCACAATCACTCGTGCTTGCTTGTTTTGGTAGGCAGTCAATAACATATCCAATGCTTTTTCCATTGTGCGAACATCACAGACTTTGAGCTGTTCATCATGAACTGCCAATGCTACTTGAATTAACTTGATTTCTTCTCCAGTAAACCTAAAACTTTTTCCACTTATTCCACGCTGTGCCATGCGGTAC
>Ga0065173_1000286_pt1 | contig 9177 bp, 11 predicted proteins | sample CryBogCBE10Oct08_FD_59217 | JGI IMG/M metagenome (GOLD analysis project Ga0065173, IMG submission 59217) | Freshwater microbial communities from Crystal Bog, Wisconsin, USA - CBE10Oct08 (version 2) (version 2) | ecosystem: Environmental > Aquatic > Freshwater > Lake | place: Crystal Bog...
CGGGTAGGGTGGGGTCAGGCGGGCGCCCGTCACACATGCCGCACCCCACGCGCATCACGGCGCAACCGTAGCGACTCGACACCATCGTTCGTGTCGGGTCAACACCGTTTTGTATCGACACTAATGCATCGACTTGCCAAACGTTGCGAGGTGCTTATCAAGATCACGCTTCAGTTGTTCTGCATCCACTTGCTCGATCTTCGTCTCGGTCTTATCGGTGAACATGCCGATTGCACGGCCTACCAACTCGAGCGCCTTCAGTCGATCACTAGTGCGAGCCTTCTCATCGTCTGCGTGAGCGAGCAAGTCAGACATGACCTTGCGTCGCGTGGCAACGGCGTCATCGATAATATTTTGTTGGACGCTCTCCCAAACCGTCTCCATTAACACACTTATCCTCGGGTCTTTCATCAAACGGTTCGCTTCGGCGATCATCGATGCATGGCTCATGCCGCTTGCGTTATAGGCCTTTGCGTAAGCTTCACGTGGAGACATTCCCTGCGCCACGTTACTAGCGAAAGCTTTCATCTTGGGCGTCATCTTCGCTTTGCGGTCTTTCGTTCCCCATGTCTTTCCATCTCTTCTTACTGGTTCTACTACGTTAGCAACCGCCGCCTTCATCGCTTCGCTAATTTCAAGGCCTCCCGCGTTCGTGCTTATGCGTTCGCTTGCTTCGCTGCAAGCCTCGTCTGCCAACGGTTTTGCTTCGATCACTTCATTTTCTGTCTGCATGATAAGAACCCTATAAACGTTCACTCGACTGTACCCGTTTAAACCGTGATGCACAAATTCGTTCGCATGTCAAACGAGGTCGGGTTGCATTGTTTAAACGATGGTGTTAGCATCGTTCTCGTGTCACTGCTTTTGTTCTTCCTGTCGTGAGACAGCACAGATATAGAAGTGATGGCACAGACCGCTTTGATGGGTGCTTCGCAAACACCCTAGCGCGAGCCGAAAGCCCGATCGGATCGGGACTACGACAGATCACCCACCTACACACACAGGGGATCGACAGGAAGTCCTACAGCCCGATTGACTACCTAGCAAACGCGAGACGTGGCGGCGTTACAGATCACCCACCTACCCTTCAGGGGATCGAACCAAACGCCGTACGACACGCCACTCGACAAAAGCCTCGAGCGTTCGCTACCGACTGACCGCGATACGGTCGTTTCAGGATTCAGCTTAAGCCTTGACGTGAACTAGACGCGGTAAGGCTTAGTGATGCGATCCTGCATCGTTATTGGAGGCTTACACCATGCACAAAATGACACGTAAAGAAACAATGTTCCACATTCAAACCTTGGCGATGGTCTTGCTGATCGCCGTTGGCTTTTCAACTCCCCTCGTCATCATCATCGCGATGATGGGTCATCAATAGGAGGCTTAACCATGCAACACATTCTGACTGTGGCGCTCGCGCTTGTGCTCGCCGCGCTGTTTTACATCTGCGCACTCGATTGGATTGGCGGCTGCGGTGAATCGTTCGTTTATGCGGATGGTTCCCGGCACGTTGGCGAGTGCCTTGGGCGTGATCTTGTTTCTCACTTAGGAGGTTTTCATCATGAATAGTTTTGCTACCCGTGAAGAGTGGTTGACTGCTGCGGTCGCTGAATTGCGCCCGCTGTTTGCCGCGAACGGTTTTACCCTGCCGGACCGCATCCGTGTTTCTTGTTCTTTTCCCTCGCAGCATGCTCGCAGTTTAAACAGAGCCATCGGCGAACACTGGTCTGCCAGTGCCAGTGATGATGACACGCACGAACTGCTGATCTCGCACGTGATCGATGACCCAATCGAAGTCGCGGCTGTGCTGATCGTACAACTGGCCCACGCTGCGACAGATGGTCACGGTCACCGTGGTCCTTTCGTTCGCTGTGCGCGTTCGTTTTGGCTCGAAGGGAAACCAACTGAACTAAGAGCCGGGGATGAGTTCAAGGCGAACCTGTCCGGGCTGATCGATTCACTGGGCGTTTACCCGCACTCGCGTTTAAACGTTGCAGCACTGCGTAAAACTCAATCAACCCGCATGCTCAAAGCTGACTGCGGCGGCTGTGGTTATACGATTCGACTGTCTGCGCGATGGGCATACAAGAACGGCAATTTGAACCTACCGTTCTGCCCTGACTGCAACACAACATTGAAATTATCTTAATCACAACGGGAGGCTTACCCATCATGAATATCGAACGTCAAATTTCTTTGATTCCACTCGCTCAACTTAACGTTGCCCTTGAAGGCCTCGGCGTTTCAGGATTCCCCAACAAATCCGATGCCGTTAGTGAAGTGATCAGCATGATCGCCGCAGGACGTGTCACCCTCGATGAAGTTCGCAATGCACGTGTTACTCCCACGGTTCGTGTCACTCAGAACCCAGTAGTGCCGCAGGAGATACGCGATCAACTTCTTGCTGCAACCAACAACGTGGTGAACACCGTGGCTCAGGTCGGATCACTCAGCACCCAAGTGAACGATACCTTGAACCGTGTCTCGTTACATGAGCGCCTGTTAGATGATGCGTTCTCACGCCTGAGCGCTAATCTGCACGGTACGCTCGCGTCATCGATCCAAACCATTCAAGGCGTGGATTATGACGTGATCACCCGCAACATCCGCAACGAAGTCAGCAGCATGTTCGATCAGTTCAGGACTACCGCTGCGCCTGAAGTCATCGCAGAGATTGCCCGCGCCGTTCCCGCGACAACACTTGCAACAGCCGGGGATGTGTTCGGTGTTGCCGCTTGCCAGTATCTCAGCGGTGATGAAACCATCGACTTCAGCAGTTTAAACGTTGAACTATGGGGGGACTCCGGTGCGCCTCAGTTGGTTGACGATTACGTGTTCCAACCACAGCACTTGCATCAAGCTTTGGTCGCGCTCGATGACCCTCTGCCCGATAACGTTTGGCTTGCGGGTGAACGTGGTACAGGTAAGACAGAGTTCGTTTCTCAGATCGCTGCACGGTTGGGCCGCAGACTGTACCGGGTCAACTTCGATGAGGCGCTCGAACGTGCCGACTTCATCGGCGGCAACACGATCGATCAAGGCTCGGTTGTATGGAAGCCCGGCATCATCACGCAAGCGATTCAACATCCCGGCGCGATTGTGCTACTTGATGAAATCGGTTTTGCCCGTGCGCAGAATCTCGCTGTCCTGCATGCGTTGTGCGAGCGTTCGCCTCACCGTTCGATCGTGATCAGCGAGACAGGCGAGCGCATCCCTGTCGCAAGTCACGTGGTGTTCTTCGGCGCGGATAACTCGAACGGTCACGGCGATCACAGTGGGAACTTCGCAGGAGTGCGTGATCAGAACACGGCGTTCCTCGATCGGTTTGGTTTCACTTTGCGGTTTGAATACTTGCCCGCTCATGCAGAGGCCAACCTGATTGCAACACGTACTGGTCTGCCAATCGATGCGGCTGTTGTACTGGTTCGGTTTGCGAACGTGGCGCGTGAGAAGGCGCGTTCAGGTTTGCTGACACAGCCACCTTCACTGCGTCAACTGTTTGCGTGGTCACGTTCAGTGCGCAAGGGCATCCCAGTTCAGATCGCTTTCGAGAACGCAATCATCAATAAGTTCCCCGCAGACTGCGAACCGGAACTGCGTGGAGTTTTCACCGCTGCGGTTGACGTTGCAGCGTTTACACAATCTCTTGTGAGGTAATCATGTTAGTTCTCAATGCAAAGCGTGGCGTTGAATCCACGCTCGAAAGAATCTTCGCAGCGTCTGGCAATAAGTTCAGTTCGCTTTCGTTCAAGTGGACAGGCAGCACCGCTGCAATCGCGTTCAAGAAAGATAGCGAGGGCGTTAAGGCAACGGTTGTCTTTCCGGCTGTCGATGAAAACGCTGAGATCGACAACCGCACGTTCACCAACTTAATCGGGTATGCGCTACATGAACTGGGTCACGCATGGTTCACGAGCAACATCGAGTGGGACATCGCTGCGAGACAGCATGGTCAGTTTGTGCATCAACTGATTAACGGCCTCGAAGACCCACGCATCGAGCGGCGCGTGATCAAATCAAAGTATGCCCCGAACGCAGCAGCGCTCTTCGAGAACTTGGTCAATTCAATTCTTGATAGAGACGGGTACGTTAGCCCGGATGACAAACGCAACATCCCGTTTCTGTTAGCGATCGAGGGGCGCCGTTTAAACGGGTACAACATCAAGGCGCCTAGCATCGTTGACGCTTCGCCTTACGCTGAACATCTGCACTGGGCGTTGCGTGAGGCGCACCGCGCAAAGGACACCCGAACTATCTGCGAGATTGCGATTGAATTGTTCAAGCGATTGAAAGAACAGGACAGCAAACCGAAAGAGCCTGAACCAAATCCTGAACAACAGGAATCACAGGAACCACAAGAAGGTGAAGGTCAGGGCGAGGGTCAAAGCGAGGGCGAAGGTCAGCAAGGTGAAGAGCAGGAGAGCGAGGGACAGGAAGGCGAAGGCGAGAACGAAGGCGAAGGTCAGCAGGGCGAGAACGAAGAGACGCAAGGCGAACAGACCAACCGTGAACCTAGCGATCAACGTGGCGGCAACCCAACCGATTGGACCGGGGGCAGACCTGTCGAACCAACCGACTTCATCAATAAAGAACTTGAGCAAGTGAAGTGCGCAGCAGACAAAAACGGTGACCGCCCTGCGGTCGGGAAAATTCAAATAGCAACATTCGACTGGGAGTAATCATGAGAATACAACGTACATTAAACCAAGCAGAATGCGCCAACCACTTTGCGCTTCAGTACAACAACCAACCCGCAGGACTAGGCGCCACGCGTTCAGCGCTCTTGCGTTTGCTTCGTTCGATCGACCTCGTATCTTGGTCTACCCATGAAGAGAGCGGGCGCGTTGATCGTAGAGCCTTTACGCGCTTTGCAACGGGTAGCACAGCGGTGTTCTCCCGCCGTCAACTCAGCGAAGCGGAGACGAGCGCTGTGTCAGTCCTGATCGATTGTTCTCAATCGATGGATCACGACCTGTCAGCCACGCAACGCCGGATCGATGTCGCTGAAGAGATCGCCGTTCAACTTGCACGTTTGCTCGACAAGGCGAAGGTGTCGTTCACGATCAACGGATTTTACGGTGATGACACGAGGGGTTATATCAGCCCAACGGGTGCGAACACGAGCGAAACCGTTTCGATCTTAACTGACCTTCCAGTGTTCATACCGTTTAAACAGTGGAAAGAATCGATCCAAAAAGCCTCCGCAAAGTTGGGATCAATTCACAAGTGGGCGCAGGGTTGCACTCCAGATTATGGTTCTCTGTACACTGCGCTGAACGAACTGTCGCAGCGCGAAGAACACCGCAAGGTTTTGTTCTTGATCACAGACGCAGCAGGATACAACGAAGACCATGCAAAGCATTTGCAGTCCATTGCAGATAAGCAAGGCATCAAGCTGATCGCAATCGGCATCGGGCATACTCAAGTCGAGACATGCTTCAAGGTATCGGCCAACGTGTTCAAGGCTGAAGAACTTGCGAGCGCAGCGTTCGGTAAACTCTTAAGCCAAGTGAGGTGATCATGGAACTCGATGAGTTGGTTCGCAGGATTCAAAATCAACTACAGGGTCAAGAGCTTGACCTTGTAGTAAAGGCGCTGACAGTTTGCTTAGGCGATGTCGGTGCCTCTACCGGTTTAAACTACGATGCACTTATGCAGTACACGTGCTTCGTGGTTTCCAATCAGTACGAGACGCAGAAGATTTCAGTGACCGTTCGCGAAGATGGAGAGGCGCTGCATTGACTTTTTTTGACACTAGTTTGTCTCGCCTTCGGGCGGGGCTTTTTTTTGCGTGGGAATTCCCCGCACGTTTGCCTTTCCTCTAACTTGCGTAAAGCGTTTTTTTGCATGACCTGCATCATGAAACTAAGTATGCGTTCATTAATCGTTTAAACAACTGGCTCATCCAGTGAGCTAGAACGCATCGATCGCCTCAAAGTACGTACCCGTTGTTTTGTTGTACCCCAACAACGTTTCCCCTTGTGTGCCGATCCAACGAAAGCGACACTTCCAAACCGCTATCTCAACGTTGGACCCTTCCCCCCTGTGAACAGTGATACCGCAATCGGCCTTCGCCCACCACGCCATTGAACCTGAAATCGCCATGCCATCTGGTCTTGGCAAATCCATGCCTGAGCGTGTTATTTTACTTGGGTGAGCCACGAACCATATATGCACCCCGTAAGCCTTTGCAAAAGCCTGTATGCGCGTTAGCATGGCACTTATAAACTCATGCTCTGCTGCGCCACCCTTGTTCTCAATGTAGTTGTAGGGATCAACAACCAGACCACGTATCCCCGTCCTCGCAACCGCGACACGCGCACGTTCAAGAATGCTTTCGATTGAACTGGGTTCTGCGCCTTCTGAATCCAAAAACAAAAAATGATCCTCAACCCATTTAAACGCCTCGTTCTTTTCGCCCTCGGTCATTCGGTTGTTGCCATCAAAAAAACGTTTTTCTTTATAAATTTCCATTAACCTAGAGATGTGGATTTCTGGCTGATTCTCAAACGAACAGATAGCGAACTTCCAATCGCTTCTTCTCGCAAGATTGACCATAAGTTGATCCACAAAATTAGATTTACCGGAACTGGGGTATCCGGTCACGATCGTAAGCTGTCCTTGTGCAACCGTATAAATTTCATCTACGTTTGAGTATCCGGTTGATTCACCGCTGCCTGTGCCTTTACCCCATAGGTCGTTTAAACGTTCTTGAAACTTGCTGGCTGTCGAAAGTCCCGCTACTGGGTATGGTTCAGCGCCTAAAATGATTTCTTTTACTTTGTCCGCACCGTCCGCAAGAAACGCTTCGTTCAAATCTTTGTATTCAAACTTAGCGATTTTGCATTTGTCCTTACCGATTCTTCTGGCAAGTTCCTCTGCGAGCGCCTGACCCGGCGCGTCTGTATCGGTTGCAATAATCACACTTGGTATTTTTTGCAAGAGTTCAAACGCTGACCAGACAAAAGCAAACTTCTTGTCCTCGCTTGCGTCTATTTTTCCATCGCTGACCTTCATAGGCGCACCGCCGGGAACGCTCAACACGTTAGAGATGCCGCATTGCATGAGCGTCAACGCATCGATCTCGCCCTCGACAATCACTACAGGCTGCGTCACGTCTATACGATCGATTCCAAAAAACTCATTGGCGCCACCCGTGTCCTGAGTAAAGTCTTTACTTTCAATCGATCGATACTTGGCGGCGATCATCTTGCCGCCCTTGTAATACGGAAAACCAATCGCTGAAGTCTTCTTGTTTAAACGAGCAAAGTATTTTTCGGCGGAGAATAATTGAGCTGAATCTGCGATCTCTTTGCTGATGCCGCGTGAAGCTAGAAAGTTGTAATGAGATGGTTTTAAAAAGTCGATTTCAGGACTAATGGACATTACTTTCTCCGGTACGTATATACGTTGTTTTTTTTGAACTGGAACTGCGCCGCTCACCTGACAGTGATGGCAATGGAAAACCCAACGATCGCCTTTTAAGTCGATGCTAAGTTCTTTGAGATTATGTTTACGCCGTTCAGGAGAACAGACAGGACACTGCGCCCGTAAATGAGAATCTACGCGCAGCGAAGAGACGTACTCTTCGACATTCATTTAAGCCCCCTACAAACTACTTTTTATTATCCGATTTGTTTGCCCTTGGCGATCTCAGCCTGAGATTACCTTTGGTTGACAAACCCCCTTTTGAAATCGGTTTGATGTGATCTATGTTTTTTCCTGCACGACTAACACCCTCCTTGTCTAGCATTCGTCTCGCACGTTGGCGTTCGATCTGACCTTTGTCATCGCCTCGCTTAAGTTGCAGTTGGTACTCATGTTCCCAATCACGACTGCGTTTTGTTGTTTTACCCATAACATCCTTAATAACGTATACGTTTTCTATATTACGTAAACGTTTTCGTATTAATGCCCTCTGGTGAGGGCAGACCTAGCCTTAAACCACGTCTGCCTTCACATGCCCACTGGAGCCGGACACGACCCGCCAGACTTTACGCACAACGGATTCTGGCTTCGCCATCCGTTCCCCTGTTTCATGTGCTAACCGTAGTGAGGGTATGCATGGAATGGCGCTACCGTTTTTCATCGTCCACCAAACCAGAAGTTCAGTCTACGCCCGGTTTAATAACGAACGCAAGAGTCTCCGCAAAAAAAAATGGGGCGTTAGTTTAAACGCCCCGAAAGGAGGAGACACCAATTAAATGATCACTGCGGATTATACTGAAATGAATTTGCTTGACAACACTTATACGAACGGTACAATCACGTTATCGACATGATTAAGCCTCCTGCCGAAGCACTTCCCCGGTGCGGAAAAGCCACTTATAAAGTGGCTTTTCTTTTTTCTATTTCTATCTCGCAACGTGGGTTTGTTTTGTCTACGCCCATCCAGTAGATGTGTTTCTCTTTTACTTGCCTATCGTTCTCATATGCAATCCCTTGCAAGCAATCCAAGATTAAACTTTCATCCAGATCGGGTCGCTTCGATGCGTACCAGATACGTATCACGATTGTGAGATCGCCTTCGTAAAGCGCTTGTCCCGTCAGCGCGGCGCCAGCTTGATGTTTAAACGCATCAACATAAGCCAGCGCTTTACTTGATTTAATACTTGCAGGGCGTCTACCAAACATGACCAAACGTCTACTGTTGGCCTTTGAGCAAGGCTCTCCTAATATATTTAGCGTTAGCACTTGCATCGATACCAAAGTTGCATTAGCATGAACGTTCCTATCCATCGGAGGCTATATGAAGGTCACAAATAAGTTTGGAGTTCCTGAAACTCTTGAGGCATTAGCGAACCGCCAGTTCTATTCTAAAGGCAAGAGTGATTACAGTGTTACTGAAATCATGTCGCCGCCCCGCATACAGCGTCTAAGAGCGCGTCACCATGAAGAGATTGAATCAGATGTAGCAGACATGCTTTGGAGCCTGTTAGGGAGCGCCCTGCACGTTGTAGCGGAGCGTTCTGAGGTTCCGGGTCATATCAATGAAGAGCGTTTGTATATCGAAGTAGATGGCGTCACGCTGTCAGGTCAAATTGATTTACAAAAGATCGATGGCAACGAAGTTGAAATCGTGGACTACAAGTTCACCAGTGCGTGGGCATTACGTCAGGACAAGATTGATTGGGCGCAGCAACAAAATATTTACGGATGGCTAGTACACAAGAT
>Ga0065173_1000304_pt1 | contig 8977 bp, 3 predicted proteins | sample CryBogCBE10Oct08_FD_59217 | JGI IMG/M metagenome (GOLD analysis project Ga0065173, IMG submission 59217) | Freshwater microbial communities from Crystal Bog, Wisconsin, USA - CBE10Oct08 (version 2) (version 2) | ecosystem: Environmental > Aquatic > Freshwater > Lake | place: Crystal Bog...
TGAGCAATAATGTTACTTAAGATATCTTGAACTTCTTTTTCTGAACCTAAGGCACGTTTACTAAATGCACCACGAGTACCAAAACCTTGTCCTACACCACTAAGGCCTGTAGGTTTGCCTAGATCATCTTCAACTCTGAATAAAGGCACATAATGTTCATAAGTTTTGTTCCATTTATCTATGGTTTCTTTTGTTTCAGCACCAGATTTAACTAAGATATCTTGAGTGCCTTTAATCATCTCATCAAACTTTTTAGCAATATCTTCTAATATGCGTTTCTTTTCTGGCTCTAAATCAGCTAAGTATTTACGAGCATCTTTAGTCTCAATACCAGATCCTTTATCCTTTAATGGATTGGGGATAGTTTTATTTGTCTTGGGATCATAAATATCAGGATTGATCTTATTCATTTGAATGTTACGTTCTTCTGCATGTCTATTATGCAAATAAGTGCGTATTTCATTTGTATCAATCTTAAACTTATCAATATCTTTTATTGCAGGAAGAAGCTCTTTTAATAAGAACTCACGGATACCTGTAGCGGTACGGCCATGATATAGCTGTTCTTTTTCATAAACATTCCAATGATCATCAATATCCTTGATAGCTTCTTGAACTCGTTTAGTATCAATCTGTTTGTTTTGAAGTCTATATAACCATAAGTCAAGTTTAGATTCATCAGGACCATGCCATTGAGGAATGACTTCTTGGCCTTTGAAGTTTTTAGGAAGCTCTTTAGGCTTGCCACCAATGTTTGCATATATATTTTTATTTGCTCTATTAAATTCACCTTTGTTATATACAGACTTAATTTGTTCTGGTTTAAATACAACATAGGTATCTCCCATAGAAGGAGTTTTGTATATAACACCATCTCTTTTTTCAGCTTTAGCCCTCTTGATCATTTCAGCCATGTGATAAGTATCTATAGTATCTTCTGGCGAATATTTCTTAGCCTTAAATACTAATGGACCTTCCATAAATAAATATACAGGCATAATAGTAGATTGTTTATCTGAATAGATTGGACGACCATTCCTATCATGTCCAACAGTTTCAGCAACCATAGCTGCAGTTAAAGGCTGATTAGAGAAAAAGTATGCTTCGCCAACTTGAGTATCAGGGAATCCAGTTCTTCCTACAAACTCTGGTTTAAACTCTTGAATATCTGGCTCTAAAGTTCCATGATAAACTTCTAAAGGTTTGCCTTTCTTATCTACAACTTCTGAACCAGCAAACCATTTTTTAAACTCTGGAGTATTAATGTCTGCTTTATTTTTAATATCAAAAGCTTCTTCACCAACATGAATCATATCTTCAGTAACAAATTTACCATCAGCTTTAGCTAAGCTATCTAATGCTTTAATTACTGCTGCATCGTCACTAAGCTTGAATAATCCTTTAACTTTTTCTGTAAACTCTTTAAGCCAGTTCTTAATTTTAGCAACCATAAAGTCACTGATCTCTGCCTTGAATCTACCCTTAACAATTTCAGAACCTTTAACAGCCCAGAATTCAGATGGGTTAAAGTTCTTATAGTGATCATGACCAACTACATTATCAGCAAGCATTTGCATAGCTCTAGCTTCTGCTTCCATGTCGCCTTTGTAATGGAAGTCAATCACATCTCTATAGTATTTCTTTAGGGCTTCATCTTTGCCACCAAACGCTCTTTCAGCATCACGTTGTAAGCTCTTAGCCCATGCAGATCTAATAGCTTCTTGCATATCTTTAGGCATCATACGTTCAGTATGGTGTAAGATTTCATGGACTGCAGTAGCATCGTTTGGAGAGTATTTGAATATCTTAGCTAGTTTGCTGATAGGTAAGTATCCACCAGCAACGCCATCACGATTATTGGATCTGATTGATACTGCTAAATCTTTAACAAGGTCTGGGTTTTGATTAATAAACCATTCAGCCATATCAACCATCTCTGGAGATAATTCTTTTCTACGTTTAGCTGCCAATAGCTTTTCTTTGATAATAGCAGCGCCACGTTGACGATCAACAATAGGCTTTTCTTTCTTTGTAGAAGCATAGATATCTTCAATAGCTGGTATAACTTCTTCTGGAGTAACCTTACCTTTTTTAATAGCACGTCTAAGCTTATTCATCTCAATCTTAAATGATGGAGTTTGATCTTCAAAGTAATATGCTGGAGGTTCACTTACATAGTTTTTAGCTTCTTCATGAAACTTAGCTTCTTCTGGAGCAATATTCATGTATTCTTTACCTTGAACTTCAGCAGCGGCTGCTCTTGCTGCCTCATTAGGTTCCATGTATTGTTTAGCTAAGCGATTTTCTTGAATCATGTTTTCATGTTCAATCTTAGCTAATTCATAATCGTAATCATGAACTTTTTGTCTTGATTCAATTATTTTAGATAGGTAGTCGTATCCAGGTCTAGGATCAAATGCTTCGTTAGGAGGTGTATTACTTAAGCGTAATTGATATGGAAGGTATTCATCAAGATCACCATTTTCTATATGGGTAAGTAAATCTTCTCCGTCTTTAGAGAAGGCACTTTCATAATTAAATATTTTACCAGTATCACCAAACATATCTAACTTATTAGCTTGATTAATACCGCCAAGCTTTTTAAGTTTAGTAGCTAATGATGGTGTTTTAGCAGCTGGGAATTTTTCTTCACGAATCTCACGTCTTAATTGTTTATCTCTTGCAACTTCTTGTTCAATTAGATTTTGTTCTAATGCTTTTTTAGATTCAGCGCCAAGTTTTTCAGCATCTGCCGCAGTAATAAGTCTTCCACCTACGGGTGTAAATTCTTTTTCAGTTTCAGTAATAGGACCTGTAGGCTCTGCTAATAGTTTTGATTGATTAATTAAAACTTTATTACTTTGTGTATCGTAATTACCTAATAAGCCATCAACCCTTGTAGGTTTGTTTTTACCATCATAGTAGTAAATTTCATCTCCAATATCTGTAGGAACCATTTGGTATCCTTCTTTGAGGTTACCACTGTTAAACACTTCATAAAATGTTTCCTCATCAGAAAAAGTTCTTCCAGTTAAGTCACTATTTATCTGTTGTTCTACATCTTGAATTTTGCTTGAAGGAACTTGAATTGTTTTTTCTGGATAGCCAGTTAAAGCCTCATCAGGTCTTGGTCTGTATCCAATATCGCTTCCACGTGGGAATACAAATCCTTTTCTTCCGTACCAATCTTTTAATTGATCATTTGTAAGACCATCTTTGTCTTGCTTATCAACCTCTAAACTAATGGATAAATTATTCTCATCAGCCTTATTAATAATCCTATCTAATTCTTTAGAGGCAAGACCTTTGTTTCTGTCTTTACTGCCAATATAATCTAAATGAATATCAGAGCCAACTTGAGTATCTTCATCACCAGGAACCAAGTTAAATACTTTACCTTCTTTTTTGAAGGTAACTTCTACGCCATCTTTATTTGTGTAGTTATATGTAGGATTAAAATCATCTCTTAATTGTTGTGCGCTTTCTCCACCTAAATCTTTAACTAAATCTTTAGCATTTGAAATTGGCTTTTTGGTAATTTCTGTAGGTTTAACTTCTTCTTCAAATTGAGATTTATCTAATTCAATTTCTTTACCATGAGTAAGCTCATCAAGCATAGCTTGAGCGTCATGTGATTCAGATGATGGGGCTTCTTTAATAGGTTCAGCTTGCTCTTCTGGAGTGACTGGAGTTTTAGCAATCTCTTTATCATATTCTGTAATTTCTGGAGATGGCGTAATAGTAGGTTGACCTACTTCTACTCTAGGTGCTGGTAATGTAGTTGCTTTGTTATATTGTTCTTTAGCTAGATCAACAGCTTTAATAAGTGTATCACCTGCCAAATGTAATGCAGCAAATTGTGCAGCTTGATTTGCAATTTCTTGAGGATTAAACTGTTCACGCTCACCCAATCCCATTTGACCAATTTGTTCTGCGGTAGCACCAGTAGCTCCTACGGCACCCGCTTTAGTCACTCCTTTACCTACTTGTAATGTTTTCTCGCCAATAGTCGCAGCTTCTTTAGCTTGCTTAGCAATATTTAAAGCTTCTGTAGGAAATGCAATAAGATACTCAGGATCTTTACCTAAGTCATAGATCATAGTTTTAGCTGTACCGATTGGATCAGCTATGGCTTGTTTACCAAATGCAGACAATGATTCAAGAACGCCAGGCGTTTCTGCTTCTTTAGCAGCTGCACCTTGTTTATTTCTTTCTTTTAATGCTGAATACTCTTCATGGAATGCTTTAGAAAATTCTTCTGGTTTCTTAAGAATATCTTCGCCATATTGATTGATAACTGCATTTTTAGCTTTAGCTACATCTGCTTCATCACTTAATAATGCACCTTGTAAGAATGTGCCTAATTGACCTGATTTTAAATATTCACCAAGTGTTTGTTGTGGACCAGTGCCAGCCCAGTTTAAAGGTTTAGGTTCAGGAGCTTTTAATATAGGAGGAATAGGTGCGCCTTCAGGACCTGTTGGCGTTTGTGGTGTTATTGATTCTACAGGCGTAGCAGATTGCGCTTGAAAAGCGTTAAAGCGAGCCATTAAATCAGCTTGCGTTATGTTATCTGGGACATCCCTAACAAGGGTCCCATCGGGCATCCTAACATCAATAGGCATAATCTACTGCTTTGGTAGTTGATTAAAGTTTACTTCTTTGCTGCCGCCAAGTACATTGCTTATTTTATCACCTAATCCAGTATACCAGTGAGTTTCTGGTGCTGGTGGTGTTGTTGTAACTGGTGCTGCTTCTTCAGGAGCTTGAACATCTGTTAAATACTTAAATGCAGGGGTTGGTTTAAGCGCATCATAAGTCATCTTATAAGCTTCTCTTTGAACTGTAGGCTCATCAATATCTGTACCAAGTTTAGCAGCATTAGCTCTAATACTCATCGCATTCTTAGTAATAGAATCTTGCCATAGTTTAGATGCAGATAATTGATCTGTAGCAAGTCTAGCATCTTTAGTTGCTTGAATTTGAGCATTGACTCCAGCCATTTGAACAGCCTTCATTTGTTTATTGCCTTGAATTTGAGCTGCGGTACCCATGAGTCGATCTTCACGACCTTCTCTAGCACGATCTTCTTCAACAGCCATCTTGAGTAAATCTTTACGATCAGCATCTGTAAGGCCTTGTTGTTTAGACATCCAATCAAGCGTTTCCATACCTGCCTGACCTAAATTAACGCCAGCAAATGGTCCAGTTTGAGCCAATAAGTTAAGGCCTAAATGAGTCCATTTATCAGTATCCATTTGTTTTGCACGTTCAGCAATACCAGTTTCTAATGCTTCTCTTTGCGCTTTAACAGCTGGACTTTCTTTTTGTGGTGAGAATAATTTTTGTGCAATAGCAGTATCCCAATCAATATCACCTTTTTTATCTATAGGAATGTTAGCCATTGAGAATTGATCTGTTGTTGATTGATCAGAACCTGGAGGAGGCACTAATGTTCCATCTGTTGCAGTATCGCCACCACCTACGAATGCTAATAAGCCACCACCTGCTGCACCGACTGGTGGAACCATATTGCCTGTACCGACTGCACCTAAACCAGTTCTGTTTTGTGGGGCCATAGCCATTTGTTGTGGATTAGGCATTGGAGTTTGTGGCATTGGTAATGGCTGAGCAAATACTTGTTTTGCTTGTGGATTAGATTCAAGATATGCATGATTTCTAATATCACCATCTGCAATAATTTTAGCTATAGTAGATGAAGAAGGGCTTTTTTTAATACCATCAAGTTGTTGATCACTCATCATACTCATAGGAAGACCACCAGCAGCTTTAATCACACCACCATCTTTTTTGCTTAAGCCATATGCTGTAGCACCAAGACCAGCTAATTGTGTAAGTGGGTTTGGAGGTGCTTGGTACATTTGTGTAGAAGATTGTTGCATTGGTAAACCACGTAACATAGAATTGAGTAAACCAAGTTGCATAAATGGGTATTGTTGAGCTGTTGCATAGTTTTGAACAGCTTGGTTGATTGCATTTTGTTGTTGTGTTTGTTGTTGCTGACCAAATGTATTTTGTTGGTTTGCAATACCTTGTTGAGCTGCAAGTTGTGCGCCACCTAATGCACCTAATTGATTTGCACCGCCCATGTATGCTTGGCTTGCTGCAAGTTGACCTTGAAGACCTTGAAGCCCTAAATTAGCACCAAATTGTTGAGCTTGTTGTGCTTGATTAAATGCATTGTTATAACCTTGACCAATTAATTGATTTTGAGCAAGCATTTGATTTTGTCTATTTTGTGCATTCATTAATGCTTCACGAGAACCACCAAACGCACCTTGTTGTGCTGCTTGACTTTGTTCTTGTTGACCAGCAATACCATATTGTTGATTAGCTAATGCTAATTGTGGAGCTAATGAGGCTTGAATATAAGGATTCATGTATGCTTGTGTCGCATAAGGATTTGTAGCTTGAGCTGCATAGTTAGCACCTACATTACCCATGCCAGTTTGAACATTGCCTAAACCAGCCATACCACCTAACGTACCTAAAGTAGCCATACCATATTGACCTGGCACTTGCATATTAGCTGCTGTAGTATATGCTTGTTGTTGCATAGGAGATGGTGCTGCAATGTAATCTAATGGGTTAGAACTATATGGAACATAAGGCTGGAATCCAGTCATGCCAGGTGTATAGATTTGAGCTTGTGCTGCATTAAGCATATTCTCAACATATGGTTGAGCATAATCTGGTATGTTAGTAGTATAAGAAGTATTTGATGTAGGCGCTGGAGCTGGTGGAGATCCGCCACCAAAGTTATAACCAGGATGCTTTAAAATACTATTAAATTTATGATTAAACATATGTAGCCTTATTTTTGTATAATTTTTGAAAACACTTTATCTGTGTGCTTATATCCTAAATACTCAAACAATTTTGAATTATCTAAATGCACTTTAGTACCAAATATAATTCTATTCACACCTATTCTTTTCAATGCTTGTTCTGCATATTGAAACATCTTAATACCGATACGACCTTTACGATATTCTGGTTTTACATAGTATAAATCTTCAAATGCAGTTTTACATTGTCTATAATGGGGATGAGGGTTAATAAAAAATATCATATAACCAATTAACTCACCATCATTTCTAACTGTTATAGTTCTTAGCGTTCCAGCTTCAGCACAACGTGCAAACATATCCCAGTCTGGATCTAATTCAAATTCTTTTGTAACACAAAGTTCTTCATAATGTTGCGGTATGACGAGTTTTAATTCGTCAAATATATCACGCATGTCTATATCTTCGTATATGATCATGCTGGTAAATAATTATATGTCTTAGAATCAGCTGCAATATCTTTTGTTTTAGCACGTTTAGCTTTAATGCGATCCATCATAGCGTAAAGTCGTTTAGCCCCAGCATCTGTTGAACCGTTACCTAATTCAGATACAATTCTTGCTGGAATTACAAACTCACCTTCAGCTAATCTTGCAGGTTGTCTATGGCCAATAGAAGCAGGGATAGAATCACTAACACCATCTCCAGGTCCTTTAAGTAATCTACCACCATCTGAATAGCCTCCTAATGTACCTAATCCACCTCCAGCATATCCTAATAAGCCGCCTTCTTTAACTGTTGTAGCTGGCGTTTCAGATTGAATAGATGCGATAGATGAAGCAGCTGGGTCTTGTGATTGTAATGGAAACTTCATTGCTGTTGAAGCAACCTTACCTAAAGATTTAGCTGAGTTTAAAATTTGAGCTGCCATCTTATCCGCTGGAATGCTATCTGTATCTTTTGGATAAGGCATAATACCCATTGCATTTGCTTGTAGGCTATAACCATAACCTGGATCAGTAGGTGTAATAGGAGCTTCTTTATATTTTTGATTTAATAAAGTGTTGCCAAGCTTAATAAAATCTCCTGCAGCATATTTAGGTACATTTTGCAACCCACCTTTTGCTGCATAAGTAGTATATGGATTAGTTTGATAATTGCGATATTGAGCTTGAAAATAAGGACTGCCACCTTGTGGATTATATCCTTGAAACTCAGATGATAATGTTTTTAAGCCAAATGGATTTTTAATTGGTGTGGGTGGAACATATGGGGATGGTTGGAAAGCTTTTATAATATATGGTGCAGCTGTTAATCCAGTAGAAATTAATGATGTTTTACCACTTGGTAAATTATCTGTAGCTGGCATATTCCACATTTGTTTTACAGAATCAAATGGATGACTTACAAACTGGTCTACACCGCTTGTAAAATTATTAAAGTTTTGACCCATATTAGATGTACTTTGTGGAGTTATTTTACTTGCAATTTGATTTGCTTGGTTTGCAGTATTTGCATTGTACATATCTTGTGCGCTAATGGTGCCAGTTGGATTTACAGCTCCAGGCATCACTGGACCAGCAGCTTGAGTTCCTACTTGACCAATATTTGATAAGCCACCTGTAGTATCAACCATATTACCAGCGCCACCCATACCAATATTTGTGCTAATAGTAGGATTGGGTACATTTGAAGCAGCATTTGTAGTTAAATCTGAAATGTTTGTAACATCACTTGCATTTTTAATGGCATCAGCACCTGCTAATCTACTAATATTACCAGCCATACCAGCACCACCCCATGCACCTAAACCAGCCATTAAGCCTTGACCTAAAGATCCAGTTAGCGCTGCATCGGCTACACCAACACCAGCCGCAATCATCATTGGATCCCAGCCAGTAAATGCTGCTAAACCAGCACCTAAAAGTGTAGATAATAAACCAGCTTCTGGAAGACCTGTTTTTGGATTAATTGTAAGATGTGTACCGTTAGCTTTGGCAAATTCATTTAAAGCATGAACTTCATTCGGAGCCATATGAACCAACATGGTATCTGGACCACGACCTTGAGATTCTAGGTGTTTAGCTATGTGATGAAGGCTCATAACGGACTCGCTTTAGATAGGGTTATTTTCATGTATTTTACCATATATTTGTCTCAAACTGTTG
>Ga0065173_1000306_pt1 | contig 8939 bp, 13 predicted proteins | sample CryBogCBE10Oct08_FD_59217 | JGI IMG/M metagenome (GOLD analysis project Ga0065173, IMG submission 59217) | Freshwater microbial communities from Crystal Bog, Wisconsin, USA - CBE10Oct08 (version 2) (version 2) | ecosystem: Environmental > Aquatic > Freshwater > Lake | place: Crystal Bog...
GCCGAGGCAGCCAGGCTGTTGGCCACAGCCACCACGGGTTTTTGGGCTCGGGCCTTGACGATCTCCGAGGCGAGTTCGGCAACGCCATACACGCTGCCGCCGGGGCTGTCGATGTCGATCAGGATCTGGCCCACCGTGTCGTCGGCCAGGACCTGGCGCAAGGCCTAGGTGAATTGCTGGGTGCTGGTGCTGCCAGGGCCAGAGATGTCATCAATCATGTTGCCCCGCTGCGTGACCACGCCATACAGGGGCAGCACGGCAATGCCAGAGCCCGCATTTGCAGCAGCCATCTGTTTGCGGGTATCGCGCAGCACCCGGTCCGACTGGATCTGGAACATGGCCTCATCAGTTGGAGGCTCGCCAGCTGACCAGCGGGTCAAGACCCCGGCCATGGCCTGCAGGCGCTCGGGCATCAGGGCCCACGGGGTGGTCAGAAATTCGGAAAGCAAAAGTTGCCTGTTCATGTGTGTATTCCCAAATGGATGAGGGACCGGGACAGCGCCGGTTCATTCTCGAGTGATGGAGCGCCCTGCGCCCAGTCCTCTACTACCGATGGAGGCAGACTGAAGGTCTGGGCGATCAGGTTGATTTCGTTGGTACCCATAGCCCCTTTTTTGCAGATGCGACGGGCCAGTCGCTGGGCGTTGGACTCGACAAGCTTTCGCAGGCGCAAGCTCAACTGCGGGTCCGACTCAGCACTGGCGTCGGTGATGGAATCCTGAGATTCGATTTTCGCGTCCTCGGCGTCCTCTGCGTCACCCTCTTCGACCATGTTCAGCGGCCGCAGCGGTTGATCGAGACCTGCGATCGGGTTGAGGTTTTCTGAGATGCGGGCCTCGTTGCGGGTGAGCCAGCCGTTCTGGATGCCGCTTTGGTAGTAAGCAGAGCGGCTGGCCGCATCCCCTCGCATGAGATTGGCAAAGTCAAACTCGATCTCAAGAGCGTCACCATCGGGAAGCAGATCAGCTTCAATGGAAGCCTCCCAGCGCTCCGCCCAGGGCGTCATGGTGTGCATGACGAATTCCAGGCTTTGCTGCTCGATGTTGGAAAACGTTGCCCGGTCCAGGTCCGCAATCATGTGTGGCGGCACTCTGAACAATCGGGCAATGTCCGTGATCTGGAACTTGCGCAGCTCCAAGAACTGGGCGTCCTTGTTCGTGACGCCCACCTCGTGAAACTTCATGCCGTTCTCAAGCACCAGGACCTTGCCCCTGTTCGAACCCGACTGCGCCGCCTGGTAGGACTCTCGAAACACCCGCTTGGCCTCCGGGTCCTTGAAGGTGCCCGGGAACTCGATCCAGCCCCCCGTGGGTTTGGCATCGTTGGAGAAGAACCGAGCGCCGTAGTCCTGCGCAGCCAGGGCCATGCCCAGGCTTTCTCGCGAGAGCTCAATCGGGCTCAGGCCAATCAGCCCATCCGAAGACAGGCCCCTCAGATGCCAGACCTCCCCACGGGGCAGGACGATCTCGGAGCCTGCCTGATCCCGGATGCGGTAGCGGTAGTCGCCCGAGGAGAGCAACTCCATACGCACCCGGTCAGGGTGAATCGGGATCAGCTCGGTGATCTCCCCCCGGCTGTTGGCCAGGATCTGACAGAAGGCGTTACCCCTCAGAGCCAGATGCCCCTGCAGCATTTCGCGCCACTCGAATGGGTTCTGGTACCGGTTGGGCCGTTTGCCCAGCAACTGGTAGAGCCAGTGGTCCGTCACCCGGTCCTTGCCGCCGTCCTTGCGGGGCCGATAGACCACGAGAGGCAGCGACGCCATGGTCTCCGAGAGGATGCGCACGCAGGCGTAGACCGCAGCCAGGCGCATGGCCGAATCGGCCGAGACACGCATGCCAGAGATGCTTCGAGCCGAGACCGGCTCGAAATAGAAGTCCCCCCAGGGTGAGCGATCACTCGTGGAGGCTCTGAAGCGGTCAAAGAAATTGAGAAGACCCATGACTTCAGAGCACCATCAACTCGTAGTCGGATCCCAGCACCACCGATTCACCCGGTTTGATCGCCCGAGACAGGGCCATGATCAGTGCCACGATGCCGTCTATCTTGTTTTCTGGTCTTTCCTTCCTTGGATAGATGTTGTCTTTGACGTCCGTGTGGGCGACCACGTTGCTGGCCATCCAGGCCAGCACCGGGTCCCCGTCATGAACGAGCTTCTTTTGCAGGACCAGGGCCTCAAGCGTCTTCATCGGCTCGCTGAAGTTCAGCACCGTGGGGCGCACTTCGATCATGGGAAGGCCCTCGGACAACATACGCGTGGACAGCTGCGTTGCCTGGAACGGGTCAAAGGCCACGGCTTGCACAGAAAACCGAGACGAGATGTCCAGCAAATCGGCTTCGATCCAGCTGAAATCGATCACGTTGCCCGGCGTCACCGAGAGCCGTCCTGTATGGGCCCAGCCCTCGTATTGGCTGTTGCCCGCCGCCTGGACCGTGTCCTCAGGCAGGTAGTACTTGCCAAACACCGCATATGCGTCTGGTGTGTCAGGATGCTCAAACACCATAACGAGCGCCGCAATGTCCGTCTTGCTGGCCAGATCCAGACCGAGCCAGCAGGGCTGGCCCAGGAACTGATCGAGTTCCAGATCAGGGTTGGCACTGGCATCCCAGGACCGCATGTCCATCCAGGCCGTGTCTGCTCTCACCCATTCGTTGAGGTGCTTGGTCTTGAAGTTGTTGACCGCGCTGGGCAACTGCATGGCCTTGGCCTGCAGGGGAACCAGGATCTCCTCTCGCACCGAGATGCCCCAATTGGGGTTGGCTTTGATGAGCGAGTTCTTGGCGGCCCAGTCATCACCTTCATCGAGCCCATAGATGATCCCGAACTGGGAGTCGTCTTCGAACACCCTGTTGAGCAACTTTGTGACAAAGCTTCGGACCTCGTAGCAGATGCCCGATCGGTTGCTGCCCGCCGTGGTGATCACCCACAGCAGTGAGTTGTCCCGCTTGCCGGTACCGGTCTCCACCACGTCATAGACCGTTCGGGTTTTGTGGGCGTGCAACTCGTCGATGCAACCGAAGTGGATGTTCAAGCCGTCGAGCGTGGAGCCTTCTGCCGAGAGCGCCTCGAACTTGGAGCTGGTCTGAAGCACATGCATGTTGTGCGCTCCGACGTTCACAGCAAAACGGTTCCTGAAACCCGGGCTCAGGCGCGCCATGGTCTGAGCATCGCCAAAGACGATGCGGGCCTGATCGCGGGTGGTGGCCAGCGAATACACCTCAGCGCCGCCCTCGCGGTCGGCTGCCAGCATGTACAGGCCTACTGCCGAGGACAGGGTGGACTTTGCGTTGCCCCGAGGCACCTCAATGTAAGAACGTCTGAAGCGGCGCTTGCCGTCTGATTTGACCCACCCGAAGACCGTGGACAAGATAAACACCTGCCAGGGCTCCAGAACGATCATCTTGCTCGCCAATGGGCCTTTGACGTGGGGCAGTCGCTCAATGAAGGCGCACAGGTTGTCCGCTGGCCGGTAGGGCCTGCCATAGCGATCAAGCAGTTCCGGGTTGAACTGGTAGAGACTGCTCTTGCGTTTGAAGCGGATCAGGTCATCGAGCTGGCGTTTGCAGGCTTTCTGGACCCACTCGCAGGTCAGGATCTCATGGGAGACAACGCGCTCAGCATATTGTTTGGCGCTTGCGGCGTATGTGCTCATCCTGTATCCCTTTGGGTCAACCCACGATGTCCTCCCAGAGATCGAGCTCCTCGCCTGGGCGTTCGTTTGGAATGGAGATGCGCGAGCGAGATGCCGGGGTGAATCCCATCTCGATCGCAGCTTTGGTCATGATCTGGGCCTGCTTGTTGGCAATGGCCAGGTAAGGCGACTGCATGGGCACGCCGCTGTGGGGCGCCTTCACCAGAAGCCCCGTCTTGCCGATGCCTGCCTGGGCCTGCCGGTAGAGATCTGCTGCACAAGCCCAGATCTCCAGCACGGACATGTCGAGCTTGCGGATCAGCGTGGGCGGGGCACATTCGAGCGCATAGCGCCAGGCGGCTTTGGCACCCTCAGGCATGTAGTCCGGAGGCTCGACCAGCAAGCCCTCTGGGACAGGCTCGTGGTAGTTGGTCCGGCATGGCTGCAAGGTCCCTTTGATCTGTTTGACTTGAGTCGGTAGCGGCTTGCGTCCACCCATAAATCACCCGCTTGGTTTGATGTTCGTCTGATGCACGGCCTTTTCTGCAGGCTTTGGGGGATACCCCCCCTTGTTCAATTTGCACGCACAAAAATTTGCGCAGGCCAACGCATCTTCGAGGGCAGTCTTTAGAGATTCATCCCCCCTACCCCCTCAGGACGGGGCCTGGTTGCGCATGGATGCCGTCTCTGAGGCGGTCTTGGCGTTGTGACAGGGCACGCACAGGCTCTGCAGGTTCGCTCGCTCAAAGCGCTCACCGCCTTCTTTGACTGGAACGATGTGGTCAACGACCTTGGCCGGTTGCAACAGCCCCTTGGCCTGGCACCTGCAGCAAAGCGGGTTATCCCGTAACACCGCTGCACGGGTGTTGCGCCACCTGGCCGATTGATAAAAGCCCAACTCCGTATCAAACCCTGTGCGCGCACGACCGTACTCACGGTGCACCTTCGACTGGTGATTGGCGCAGTACCCAGGCACGTTGAGCACCTGTGCGCAACCTGGGTATCGGCATGGAGTGGGCGCACTTCGCGGCATCTCAATCATCTTTCAAGGAATAAGCGACAGCTTCAAAAATTGACTTGGCTTCACCTTGATTCAGAGCGTCAATCCATCACATTGGATTAACGAAAGGAACCAAGCCAATGAAACAAAACAAGGACCTGAACAAGCTGCTCGAGCAAATCGCCAAAGAGCACTTGTTCATCGAAACGCTGGAGACACAAAACAGCGATCGCTCGGACTTCCACGACGTCGCGGTCTGGTGCATCAAGAGCGCGCTGGAGGCTGCTTACGCCGCAGGGACCGAAGCAGGAAAAAACACATCAACAACATTGAAAGACAAACAATGAAACTCACGGACACCCAACGCGCGCTGCTCGAAGCGGCTGCGCAGCATCCTCAAAAGAAACTGACGAACTTCCCCGACACCCTCAAGGGCGGGGCTCGCATCAAGGTGCTCACCTCGATGTACAACGCCGAGCTCATCGAGCCAAGCGCCGCAGATCCTGAGGTGTACGTGGCTACAGCCACAGGGCTGCAGGCGATTGGCATCACGGCCCAGTCGCCGCGCGCCAAACGCGAAGGCACCAAGCAAGCCGTACTGATTGAGCTGCTCACGCGCGCAGAAGGTGCCACGCTGCCCCAGATGACTGAGGCAACAGGCTGGCAGGTCCACACGGTGCGAGGTGCCATGGCTGGAGCCCTCAAGAAGAAGCTGGGCCTGGAGATCACTTCCGAAAAGCTACCCGGTGCAGACCGGATCTACCGAATCACCAACCAAGCTGCCTGAGGCCCACATGAAAACCATGACCATCACGATTGAACGTAAATCCTTGACCATCCACTTCGATGGCAAGGACATGCAAGTCGAAGAGCTCGGCATCCGCCTGCCCTTTGGCCGCAAGCCCGCCACCATGAGCGAGATCGCTGGCAGCGAAGACTGCACCGTTTACATCACCGAGACCCGCGAGATGGAGCCTGCAGAGTTCGACCACTTTGCGCGGAACCTGCTCCAGTCTCGTGATTGGCTCAATGGCAAGGGCGGCTATTACGGCGATGGCAGGCTGTGCATCGAAGTGCATGCACCCGGTCGCCCTTACCTCTTCATCGATCCCTCTGGGTCGAACTACGCTCGCTATTGCGCACGGCTTGGCTGATCAGTCTGCGATAACTCACCAAATTTAATTCCATCGTCCTCGCGCACCGCCTGCTGCCCGGTGTAGTCCTCCCAGCGCTTGATGATCACATCCACGAACTTGGGATCGAGTTCAATGAGACGGGCCTGACGCCCGGTCTTTTCGCTGGCGATCAAAGTGGTGCCGGAGCCACCGAACAAGTCCAGCACGATGTCCCGGCTCTTCGATGAGTTTTTGATGGCCCGCTCGACCAGCTCGACCGGCTTCATGGTCGGGTGCAAGTCGTTGACCCGGGGCTTGTTGTAGTTCCAGATGTCCGACTGGTCGCGGTCACCGCACCAGAAATGGTCCGAGCCCTGTTTCCAGCCATACAGGATAGGTTCGTACTGGCGCTGGTAATCGGCACGACCGAGCGTGAAGGTGTTCTTGGACCAGATGATGAAGGTGGACCACTTGCCGCCCGCCTTGATCCAGGCCTTTTGGAGGGTGTGCAGCTCTGAAGAGCTCATGCACACGTAGCATGCACCCTTGGTGACCACGAGCAGGTTCAAACAAGCGTCATAGAGGAACTGGAAGAACCCCTCACCCAGATCGTCGTTCATGATGCGCCGGTCTTTGCCTCGCATCTTGTCCTTGGCACTGTTGCCGTAGTCCACGTTGTAGGGTGGATCGGTGAAGGCCATGTCGGCCAGTTGGCCGCCCATGAGGCGCTCCACGTCCGACAAGACGGTGGAGTCACCACAGAGGAGGCGGTGGTTGCCGAGAATCCACAAGTCCCCAGGTCTGGATACCGGGTCTACTGGTGCTTCTGGGATTGCGTCATCTTCAGTCAAACCACCGCCTGATTCGTCCCCGTTCAGAAGCTCTTCGAGCTCCTTGTCGGTAAAGCCCATCAGGTCAAGATCAAAGTCGGCCGCTTTGAGTTCAGCCAACTCCAGCTTCAAGAGCTCGTCGTCCCAGCCCGCGTTCTCGGCCAGACGGTTATCCGCCAGGATGTAGGCCTTCTTCTGCTCGGGCGTGAGGTGCCCGAGCTCAATGACTGGCACCTCCTTGAGACCCAGCTTGCGTGCTGCCATCAGACGACCATGTCCCGCGATCAAGCCCTTGGCACCGTCCGTGAGGATCGGGTTGGTCCAGCCGAACTCGGTGATCGAGGCCGCGATTTGCGCCACTTGGGCATCGCTGTGGGTGCGGGCATTGCGTGCATAGGGGACGAGTGCGTCCACTGGGACCATTCGGATCTCAGGATGATTCATGGGGTGACCAGTAAAATTGGCCGCAAAACGAGAATGTCTTGCAGTGCAAATCAAAGTAATTCGCGGGGTTCTAGCCCGCAAAAGCCCGACTGAGGCCACAGCATCCGGAGCAGGCTTTACGCCGCTGGTTGCAGGGATCTACGAAGTGGGATCAGAAATCAACAGCCGTCTGGAAGTTCTCCGCGAGGGAAAACCAACCGTGTACCTGCCGCTGGAAAAGCTGGCTCAATACGAGGCCGCAGGGGAAATCGAAGTTCATCGATAGGATTCGGACATCGTCAGTGGACGTCGATGACATCGACTGTCATTGACTCTTCCCCAACTGTTTTTCGACTGTTTCGAGGGCGTTCCGAGGTGTCATCGACTGTGCGCGACTGTCATCACTGTCTTTGCACTCGTTTGTCCACCGTAGATGAAAATGTAGCGGCAAATCGCCCAAATGTTGCAGCGTGTTTTGGCCCCAAAAACCGCGCATTCCCTTTTGGATTTGAATTGCGCCGCGCACTCACGCCAAAACACGCTAATTTCCTCTCTGGTTCGAATACTCACTGTTTCGGTTGCGAGGCCTGCCGGTTGAGCAGATCGGCCACCACCTGCATGTCCCGCTTCCAACGTCTCCAAGCCGTAGTGCGGTCACAGGCAAAGCGCTTGCTGATCTCTACCCAGTCAAAACGCTTGGCCCGCATCCACACCAGATGCCGCTCATCAAGTTCAAGCAATTGCACCCAGCGCATGACTTCGAGCATCCGCTCCACGTCCAGAGGGGACGGAGGCGCCATGCGGTACACCCTGTGCGGATCCGGGTAGGCATCACTTGGCAAGATCACTATGGGCCAGGTGCTGGCGTAACCCTGTACCGCCACACGTGGCAGACGCCTGGCGGTTCTGGCCGCATCGACAAATCGGTCTGCCACCGACTCGACTGTCCAGACTTCAACCATGGCTGCCTCCATTGGCATGAGCATGGCCATGGTTTGGGTCTTGGCCATGACCGTAGAGCCTCTCGCCAATACGGCGGATGAGTTGGCGCTCAAGGAAGTCCAAGCGCTCGTCTTCGTCCGAGATGACCAGGATATGTTGATTGCGCCATCCCTGGCGCTTGGCCGCTTCAACATCCATGGGAGTGGCTTGCATGCGCCCAAGGGGGGATGGGTAACGTGCTGAAGGGATTTTCATACCTGCCCTCCAAACGGAATATTCCGGTGCGCCGCTGGGAAGTCAAAAACGGACTTGTCCGGTTTTGACAAAGGGTCTGACGCTTTTGACGGTACAAAACACTCCTCTTCTTTATGCGCGTCCACGCGCCCGCGTAAAGAACCAATGTAATGACTCGTCAGTTGCGTCATAGAACCAAAATCTGAAACGTTTTTCATTGAAATTTCCTCTCAATCGTCGTTGTAGGGATAGGTGCGGGCAGGCAAGGAAGTGGGCTGTTTGAGGTCGAGCCCCTGGTAGCCACGCACGCCCATGGAGTTGCGCCACTTCTCGAACCGTCTGGCCAGCAAGGCGTCTGAGAACCGGCGTTGCGTGCCTATGTACTCACCACTGAGTTCGGCCCACTGCTTCCAGTCGTTGAAGAGCGTGGCTGTCAGTGCCTTGTGGTTGACACCCAGGTTGCAGCGCTCAGTCATCCATCTGCCCATGGCGTCCTCGGCCTCGAAATACTCCTCGGTCGCGCTGACCACGGACTTGGGCTGGATGAGGCCATGGCTTTGCCAAAGCAAGCAGCCCTTTACCGCCCAGGCCATGATTCCGTCGCGCTCGGCAAGCAGCTTCTCGCTCAGGAGCGGATCGCGCTTTTCTGGCGGGACCGTGATCGTGAAAGGGATCAGGTGCATCCTGCGGCGCATGGCCTCATCAATGTTGCGAATCGCAGGCTTGTGATTGCCCGCGATGAGCAGCTTGAACTGTGGCCTGT
>Ga0065173_1000314_pt1 | contig 8817 bp, 10 predicted proteins | sample CryBogCBE10Oct08_FD_59217 | JGI IMG/M metagenome (GOLD analysis project Ga0065173, IMG submission 59217) | Freshwater microbial communities from Crystal Bog, Wisconsin, USA - CBE10Oct08 (version 2) (version 2) | ecosystem: Environmental > Aquatic > Freshwater > Lake | place: Crystal Bog...
ATCCAACCCCAAGCCCAACCAAATATCATACAGTTAATAAAAAACATTAAGACGATACCCGCAAAGTTAAATCTAGTATAAACATTGCGTTCCATCCAATCGTCGGGTGTACCTGCTCCATAGGTGTTGACCATTTGTGCGTCTCGAGCGGCATCGGCATAGTAAAAAGCACCGCCTAAGAATATTTGCCAAATACCAAATACGTGTGGGCTATGTGGATCACCTTCTCCATCTGTGTATCTGTGATGTTTGCGATGTGTTGCTACCCATTGCTTAGTAACCATGCCTGTAGTTAACCATAGCCAAAAACGCATAAAGTGTTCTATGTAAGGATGGAATGTAACTGAGCGATGTGCTTGACTACGATGTAAAAATAGAGTGACGCAGGCAATAGTGATGTGTGTCATCACTAGAATATATAATAACATTATTGTTTAACCAGTCCCGCCGCTAGCTTCTTGCTCGGCAGATGTTGTATCAATTGATTTTGATTTTGATTTATTTTTATCCCCAATGCTATCGGCTTCATCCATAGCATCGTGGAATTTGGCGTTTGCTTTAGCTTCTACTATAGCAGTTTCCATAACACGGTCTGACTCGATCATCTTACCACGGATAGTTAACACAGTATTAACTTTCTGATTGAGACGAATTAGGTCATTGTCTAACATACGAATACGATCAATAAGAGCAATAAGCACAGTATTGGCATCGCTGATAACAGGCTTAACTTCTTCAGTGGCCCATTTCCAAACGTAATTAATAATGAATCCCATCCCGACTGCCATTACAATCGGGAATCCATATTTGTTGACTAACTCTGCTACGTCGCTCATATGTACCTTAGAAGAATAAGAATACGCCCTGTAGGCTTAGTGCTAAACCAATGGCCGCAACACCAAAGCTACTCCAGAACAGAGCCATGCTAACAGCAAGGATACTGGCTGATAATAGTACAATGGCCATTTGATAAGCAGTTGACGCATAGCCAATCCATGGACTACGTTTTTTAGCTTCGTCACGGCCAGCTTCTAATTTTTTAGCTTGCTCAAATAATGCAGGCTTGCCTTCAGGACCTTGATCATATTCGGCGGCTTTCTTTAACCACTTTTCTGCTTTGGCCTTGTCATTTGTTTGTTCTGCGGCTAGTGTGTATTCAGTTTGCTTGATACTCTTGGCTTGATAGAAGTTCCAAATGTCATTAGCTTTGATAGTATTGTTCATGATGGTACCGCTTAGTCCACCACCGTACCATACGTTAACAGCAAGTAATAACGCAAACACGTTAATTACCATACCTGCTTTGTCTTTGATCTTTGCCTCACGCTCGCTACGTGAACCAACTGGTGGCTTTGGTGCGTCGGGATCTTTTGGTGTTTTGTTGATTAAATTCAACACTGAATCGATTAATGCCATGTTAATAATGCTCCTATTGCTAATCCTATAATAAATGTGATTGTACAATACTTGTACAAATCGCTGTCGTGCCATACTGGCTGATTTTTTAGATACTCTTTGGTATATGGATGTAAACTATCCCACCACTCTTGCCATTTTTGATGTTTATTCATCAGTCAATCCTTCATGTAAAAATTTTTCTAAGGGATCAACCTTCTTTAATAGCTGTTGTCCGTTGACATTCACAAATCTAAATAGATCTCCGTGTTTCCATCCTAGACGATCTGTATTGAGTTCTTCATCTAATTTAATCATGTTAGGATATAAATCCCATGTGTAATCAAAGTGTATCATTAGTCTCTCCTTGCATCGTTCTTGCCGTCTGCACGAGCAATACGATCTGTGTCGGGACGTAGACCTAATGCATTACTTACAATAGTATCAATACGTATAACATCGTGGTTCATGGTTTTAACACGATTGTCAAGAGCTGTAATAATTCCAGCCATGCCTTTAATACTACCCAATACACCTTGTAGTAAAAGTCTGATTGTTAGGTAAACGAAATAGCCGCCTGCAAGTGCCGCCGCAACGGGCATGCCTAGGTCGCCTATTATTTTGAAAATGCCGTCCATCTCAGCTCCTTGAAAAACGACAGCTTATGCTGTTCTATTCTACAAGTATTTACCTAATTAGGCGCTGTTTTACAGGCTCCATGTCTAGTTCGTAGCGTTGATGGTATGCACTATGATTATTTGGTTGTCGACCGTTATTAACTTGACATAAAATATTGTCAAAATTCTTACACATTTCGTCGACAATAACGGTCTTAAAACCTTGATAGAAAAATTGATAGTTGTATTCTAGTACTGCTTGCATTTCTCGATGAATTTGTTTTAATTTGTCTGGCCCTAAGTTACACAACCTGTTAATTTCTGCTGTTATCTTTTCTATGCGTATATAATGATCCGGTTCTAGATCGTAACTTTCGTCAATCCACTGATCAAAGGTCTTAAATCCATAGCGTTTTAAGTAAGCTAGATTACCTGGAGCCGCCGCCAGTATAAACGGACGTTTTGCTACAATTGGCTTGAATACTTTTTCAGTTAAATGTAGCTTGTCGTCGTAGTAAATTGTTTCTGTAACCACATGCCACAAGGCACTAGTCAATTGATCAAGACTTACATTAGCACTCATTGATCCTGTAGGAACATCATGTTCTATAGTTAATGGGCCTTTGAGTGTATTCAATGATTCTGTTATTTTTGATCTAGCACGATGGTCAAGCGGATTGTCCTGGTCAGCAACTGTTTCTTGCCAAGAACCATACGGATCAGTTAATGATAAACTTACATGTCCATATTTGACTAAATCTTGCTCAATCAAATTGCTGACTAAGTGTAGTCGATAGGACCGCAATTTACTAGTCAGGTGATTGTAACATATAAATACTTTTTGATAGTTATCAAATACCGTTGGATTTGCATATTCAAAATCTCTATACCAATCTAATGCGGCAAACCCGTGAAAGAAATAATACCAATCGTATAGTTTATATTGCTTACAGTATTGAGTTTTTAACTCACTGATTTCGCTGTTGGCTAGTATATGTATTTTTTTAGTTAGGGTAGGATGATCTGTTGTACTTTTGACTACACGATCAAGGATAGGTGTTAAATTGTAAAATGGTTCTTGATCAAAATAGTAGCATTTAATTGCGCCACCAATTTTTATTTCTTTGCTTAAATGATGTTGATTAGAATTAAATTTGTCTAGGCCCAAAAACAATGTTTGATCATAAGTGCCAAAAGGATAAAAATAGTGACTTTGTCCCCGTAATGGTTGAATAAAGTTACTGTGTAGTATATTATAGAATCTGTCTAAGGAGAACATTTAATGAACGTTGGTTTTATTGGAATTGGTAAATTGGGTATGGCTTGTGCTGAAACTATGGCTCGAGCACATGATGTAACGGGCTATGATATTTACCCAAAAACTAGCGACCGTATTAAAATTGCTTCCACTTTAGAACAAGCAGTAATAGGCAAAGATATAATTTTTGTTGCTGTACAAACACCGCACGATCCTGTCTACGGCGGCGATCAACCAATTACACACCTAAAGAACAAAGACTTTGACTACACTATTGTAAATCAAACACTGGCTGATATTAATCAATATGCAAATCCTGACCAACTAGTAGTATTAATCTCCACAGTTCTCCCCGGAACCACACGCCGTGAACTGAAGACGCACATTACCAACGCTCGTTTCATTTATAACCCATACCTCATCGCAATGGGATCAGTAGAGTGGGACATGGTTAACCCAGAGATGGTTATCATTGGTACGGAAGATGGTAGCGAAACAGGCGATGCACGATTGCTGACCGACTTCTATAAAACAATAATGGAAAACAATCCCAGGTACGTAGTGGGTACTTGGGACGAAGCAGAATGTATTAAAGTATTTTACAATACATTTATTAGTGCTAAGATTGGCTTGGTAAACATGATACAAGATGTTGCCGTTAAACAAGGCAACATTAACGTAGACGTAGTAACAGATGCACTAGCACAAAGTACTATGCGTATCATGGGACCTAAGTACATGACCGCAGGTATGGGCGATGCAGGGCCTTGTCATCCACGTGATAACATTGCCTTGCGTTACCTAGCAGAAAACTTAGACTTAGGCTACGACATTTTTGATACAATCATGAGGGCCCGTGAGATTCAAGCACGTAATATGGCACGTTACATTTACGATCATCGTGAAGGATTGCCTGTTTACATTCACGGTAAAGCCTATAAACCCAATGTAGCATACCTAGAAGGCAGTTATAGTCTACTAGTAGGCTACTATCTAAAGCAATGGGGCATTGATCCTGTCTACATTGATCCACTAACGGAAGAGTCAGTACCTGACAGCATTCGTGGCTGTGTACTGTTAGCACACAATCAACAAGTTACCTATGGATACGCCGGAGTAGATCAAGCACAAAAACTATATTGCGACTTAGAAGATGGCAGTATTGTTATTGATCCATGGCGTACATTTACAACACACAAAAACATTCGTGTAATACACTATGGAAACACCCGCAATACTTAAATATCACATTCATAAATTTTGGGATGACGAATATAAATCGTTAGACTATATCAATGAACCCTTCAATGATGATCCTAATGTTGCTCATTGGTTATCGTTGGGTTACCCTAACAAGTTTACTGGCGACATGTGCGACATGCGTAGTCCACAACCAAGCTGGAATGTAGGCTTTACTAGTATATTTGAGGAAATGGGCTGGCGTGATGTATGTACCAGTTACTATCGTATGATGCCGGGCACTATATTACCAACACATCAAGACCTTTACTTGAAGTATATCGAACTATTTGACCTGGCAGGACAAGAACACACCATCAATCGTGCGGTAATCTTTTTAGAGGACTGGGCACCAGGACACTATGCTGAGTACAGGGACGAGCCGTTTACCAAATGGTCAGCTGGTGCCACAATCGAATGGGTCTACGATGTACCACATATGGCAGCCAACATGGGCGCAACACCTAGATATACCGTACAAATTACAGGACATCGATGATCAGCACCTACAACGAATGGGATACACTTAAATCCGTTGTAGTAGGTAGTGCCAAATATGCAAATTGGCCTAGTGATGATCCTGTGTTCGCCCAAGAATCAACAAAGACAACCTGGCAAGAAACTCCTGTTCCCAGTGGTCCGGTTCCTGACTTTATTGTTGACGAAGCAAATGAAGATCTAAATGAACTAGCACGTACACTATACAATCTTGGTGTACATGTTATCAGACCTAGCCCACGAAACTATCCAATTACCGGGGGAATGTATAACTATTGTCCTAGAGACAGATTGCTAATCTATGGTAATACTATTGTAGATCCTGCAATGATGTATCCTTGTCGTGATCAAGAGATTGTTACCTTAGACGAAGTAACACACAAAAGCCATGACATCAGACGTATGCCCAGAGACCAAGGCATGGTTATGGATGCGGCTAATGTTTTGCGACTTAACGACAAAATGTTGTTCTTAGAATCCCCTTCGGGTAACCGTCAAGCCTACGAATGGCTATGTGATCAGTTTCCTGGGGTTACTATTGAGCTATGTAACTTCTATGCAGGAGTACATATTGACTCAACCATTGTTCCGCTACGTGAGGGACTTGTTATGTTAAATGCTAGCCGTGTTCAATTTGATACGGTACCTCGAGTATTTGATGGTTGGCATAAAATATGGGTTACGGATGTAGTTGCACAAGACTTTTATCAATATCCCTATGCTAGTAAGTGGATAGGTTTGAATATGTTAGTGGTTGATCCTAACACAGTTATTGTAGATAAGAACCAAACAGAACTAATTAAAACATTAGAATCCTATAAATTCACAGTTATACCACTAGAATTACGTCATAGTCGTACACTAGGTGGTGGATTCCATTGTGTGACACTAGATTTATTGCGTGTCAGCAATAAATAGTTATATGACTTTCTCTCACTACACTGATGCGGTTTTATCCGCACTGATTTTCAATCCTAGACTCGATGATGTGGTCGCTCGTAAACAGGAGATTCTGGACGGCGTGTATCGTACAGAAAATCTTGAGCCTACCAGCGTATTGTTTGTTGGGTTTAATCCTGCTATTTTAAGTTGCCGTGCAAAGACACTGGCAGTTACAGAAATTTCTGATACAGCATTAGCATATATTAAATCACGTGGTGTAAAGGTTACCTATATTGATCCCGCTAATTTGGATCAATATAGAAAGCAGTTCCAGTGTGTGATTGCAATGGATGAGTATTTTACCTTTGCTGACAGTGATCAAGACCAGCAAAACAAGATTGCCAAAATTTGTAGTTTGGCCACAGCTTTTGTGATAAGTACTGTGCGAGACTACAAAAACCAAGATTATAAAGATCGTGATTTTAGCCAGCCAGTTATGGTTAAAAATGGTGCAAACACCAAATTATTTGTTGAATCGCATGATTGGGACTTGAAAGATCGTACCTGTTGGAACACAATGGTTTACGAAATCAATCGAGCCGATAATAGTCTAACAACTTATGGAACATTTGATCGCCGTACAATGTTTTTTAAGCAGTTAGCCAAGTTTAGTATTGACGCAGGAGCCGTGAATTTCCTCGTACATAAAAACTTGATGTATAAGAGTCTAGTCAAAAAGAACTACGAACACGTAGTTAGCATACAATTCGAGTAAAAATGGATATAGATAAACAAGTAAAAGAAATAGTACAAAGTATAATCGCAGAAGTAAACACAAAGATACAAAGTCAAATTCAAGACATTGTTGAAAAGCAAGTTTCTGCTACAGTTAAACAAATACCGTTACAGTCACTATTTCAAAATCTCTTTGCCACAGCATTAACTGGCGAACAATTCAATTTCCCGGATAATTCTATTCCCGGTGCGGCTATAAAGCAAACCGACTTATCAATCTCTGGCAATCAAATTACAGGTGGTATCATTACCAACTTTGGCAGTACTGGTATTGATGACAAAGCCACAGCCTGTCAACTCACTGTAATGGATGATGTTACTGTAGTTGAAAATAATCTATTGACCAAAGACCTAACAGTTAAAGGCACTACCACTATTGAAGGTGACTTGAATGTTACCGGTACTATGCCCAAAGACAGCGCATTGTATGTGAGTATTGTAGCTGATGCTACAGAAAATGTACGCTCAGGTTTGAACCAAGCAGTATTTTCTGGCTTTAGTGATTTGGTATTCAAACAGATTAAAGAAAATGGTATTGACCTAGCACGTATTACTGTTAACGGTCAAGAACTAGTTAACGGTCCTAATCTAAGTAACGGTGTTATCAACAGTAACTTACAAAAAGTAGGTACATTGAAAGAACTACAAGTTGCCGGTGAAACATTATTGGGTCAGACCTTGTATGTTTCCAACAAACGTGTTGGTGTTAATACACTTGAACCCACACAAGCACTAACAGTATGGGATCAAGAAGTTGAAATTGGCTTTGGTAAACTACAAGAAAATACTGCTATACTAGGCACACCACGCAATCAGCCCTTGATTGTCAGTGCCAACGGCAAAAAGAATCTTACATTAAACATTGACGGTAGCATTGCAGTCAATCGTGTTAGCATTGGCTCAGTTACACTAGATTCAAGCGACACACCACCATCAAACGATCAACCAATCGGTACTATTGTATTCAATAGCAATCCTAGTCTAGGTGGTCCACTGGGCTGGGTAGTTTAGGTGGCGCTCGTTGGGCCAACTTTGGTATTATTGATTAAGTAAAGTACGTGAAAACGGACGCTTGAAGTCATGGTACCAGTCTCGTCCATACATTAAATTAAAATTATGTTCAACAATGGGTCTAGCTTGCTCTAGTATCTGTTGTTGATCCTGCTGATCAAGCCAGCGTAGTTGTTCTAGTGCGGCTTGGTGTCGTTGTACAGCAGGTTCTATAGCATCATAGCTTTCGTCTATGATTCCCCCAAAGGTCTTAAACCCTAATTCACGCAGGCCACTCAGTGAATACTGATGGCTCAAGTGTACAAACAGTCTACGTGCCAGTATGGGCTTGACTGTTTTCTCTGTGTAAAATACATAGTCGTTATTAAAGTTAGTTTCGCAGACTAAACTGTAAGCTGACTGATTGTAAATGTCGATAGGTATTACTTGACTTAGGCTCATGCGATGCCCGTAGTAGAGTACACGATCCACTGTCCATTCAACACCTTCATGTTCTTCAAGACCGTCTAATTCCCAACGCCATTGATTGGGGTTATCTGCACTAAAGTTAATTTGATGATCATTAACGTAAGTAATTATTCCACGGTTAATCAAACCTGTATCAACAAAATAGTTGTAGGCTTGATCTCTATGCGGCTTTTTACGTCCTAGTAGCGCATCAAATGTGTAGGGCTTGACTGAATAAGGATCTAAAGAATACAGCGTACTTGGTCTTACATTTTTATAAAAGTGTACTGATGTTGTAAACCAATCTAAAAACGGAAACACCGGGCTATATTGTAGACGTTGATTTAGAATGCCACACACAAACCAAGAGATCTTTTCTCTATCATAGCGGCGCATAAAATCCACAGTACGTGGATGTAGTTCACTGCCTAGAACAACAACGGCATCCACATGATCGTAGACTGCATCTATTTCTAGTTCTACACTATTGTTATAGGGATAAGGAATCTGAAAGCAGGCAACACGGCGCTGGTGTTGGCTATTGATAAACGACTCTTGATCAGAATAATAGGCCCAACTATTTCTAACTGGACCTACTAGTTCATTAAAGTGATATCTAAAAACAGGTTCAGATGTATCCAGGACGTAAACGCCAAGATCTTGAACTGCCATCAA
>Ga0065173_1000320_pt1 | contig 8761 bp, 4 predicted proteins | sample CryBogCBE10Oct08_FD_59217 | JGI IMG/M metagenome (GOLD analysis project Ga0065173, IMG submission 59217) | Freshwater microbial communities from Crystal Bog, Wisconsin, USA - CBE10Oct08 (version 2) (version 2) | ecosystem: Environmental > Aquatic > Freshwater > Lake | place: Crystal Bog...
TCTTTAATGTATTCCATAAATTATCAGAACCTTTTGCAACGCCAACCTTTTTGGTTTCTTTGGCTAACTGCTTAAGCTGCTTTTCGTTTTCTTTGTTTTCTTTTTCAATCCTAGCCTTCTCAGCAATCTGCTCATCAGACAAAGGAAATTCTTCTGTGTTTTCAATAGGCGTAGCCTCAGGACGATCAGGCGTACCCATGATCTCCTCTGGCTCTTGATAAATATTCTTTAACTTTGCTGTAGAAGGTTTGGTTTCCTGTAGCGCGGCAGGAAGCTCTTGCCCAGTAGATATCGGTCTGGCCTCCTCTACTTTGATAGGTTCAACAACCACTTGGCCATTAAACTTTTGCGTACCATCCGACATTACTTCAAGAGTACCCTCTTTGCCGTTTACTTTGACGGCATATATACCAGGCTCCTCCGGCGTATAGCCAGCCATCTCAGTACCCTGTGGCTTGCCTTTTTCAGCGGCTTCTTTGATAGCAGTCTTTGCGTACTCTCCGCCCTTTTCCTGCATAGTCCTAAATGGGCTATGACCAATATCAGTAAGCTTCCTACCAATAGCAGTTTCTTTTTGGCCAAGCGCCCCCATACCACCAGCTATTGCAACTTTCTTCCAGTCCATAGGTTCTTCACCCATAGCCTGTTGACCTGCTTCCAGACCAGCTCCTACACCTGCACCAATAGCTCCAGTACCAATCGCCGCAGCCTTCTCTGCTGCAAGCTTAGCAGCTTCTTTTTCAGCAAGTCCTTTAGCGCTTTTAAATAAAGCTCCACTGGGTCTAAGTGCCAATGCATTAGGGGCCATCTCACCAATGAATGATGCGTAAGGATGCTGCTCTTCCTCTAATGCCTGTTGTTCAGGCGATAGTCCCATTGCCTTTGAAAGACCTGGGTGAGACTGTAAAAACTTTTCCTGTAACGCAGATACGCCAGCGGCAGCGGCAGCACCACCGGCTAAGCCAGTAGCAAAAGATCCGACCGGGCCGGCAACAGCTCCAGGTATAGCAGCAAGAGATCCACCTACAATACCGGCAGCAGATGGTAGTATGCCTTTAACAAAGCCGTGACCAAAAGCCCCAGCAGTACTTGTCTGGGGTTCTGGAGCATTGAGATGTTTAATGATGGCAAATGGATCATGTCCATCCTTCAATGCTTGGTCAGCATCAAACTCATTCTTACGTCCCAGATATCTAGCAATATCTTCAGGACTATGACCATCATTTAATGCTGCCGCTACATCAAACGCCATACATTATCCCTTGTTCTTTTTTTCGTATTTACTCAAATCAGGTAACGATGATGAGGCAGTATCAGCTCCCTCAAATGGATTATCAACGCCCTTACCAACATTCTCAACAATCCTTTGATATTTGCGAATGGCCTGAGCAGCAGCAGCTTTTTGCTCTGGAGTAGCATCCATATCTTTGTTGAGAGAATCCGCATACTGTTGCGCACTTCTAAGTAACGCCTCGGCAGAACTCATTGTAATCTTGTTGGTGCTTGTAGCTAAGATTGATTTAGCAGCTTCAACCTGATCTCTATAAGGCTTGCCAACAAAGTTTTGATCATTAGCTTTAAGCCTCTCCGCAATAATATCGTCAGGAGTTTTATGGATTGATTTTTCGTAGGCAATACGATTTGCTTCATTTTCTTTACTTGCTGCAATCTGTGCCATTGAAGCTTTAAAGCTAAGATCGTGTCCCTTCTCAGACACTTTGTTTGCCTCATGCTGCATCGCAGCTTGGGTTTGAGTATTAAATATATCTTTACCAAGGGTGGCAGCATTCTTTTTATCTTCGCCAATCTCTTTCATGATGGCCATTAAATCAGCTTTCTTCTCGCCCCTGGTCGCATCTTTGGCTTGACGTAGCATATCAAGATACTTCTCAGCATGGGCTTGATCTGCCAAACGCTGATTGGTCATCCATTCTTCTTCGTTCTCGCCTCCGCCTTTTAGTCCGCCGCGAGCAATACCATTTAGAACATGGATGAAATGCTCCATGCTCTTGTCATGTCTCTTGTACTCATCGTCAAACTTCTGAGCTTGTTCGGCCAATGAATCACCAGCCTCTCCTGCAACGCCCATTTTCTTAGCTGCTCTTGCGTGTTCATCAATCCTGTCTTCAACTGTTGCAGTTTTAAATCCTGCCTCAACAGCTTTTTGAGCCAAGTCACTGATGCCTCCGCTTGGTGGTGGCAAAGTATTTGATGTAACGCTTCCGCTTGCTATTCCGGTGGCCTGGGTAACTGGTGGTTTTGCAGCGGGAGGAGCGCCAAGATTCAACGGCTTTTGAATAATAGTAGGAGGATTGCTCGCAGCAGTCGGCGCAGCAGTCGGCGCAGCAGGGGCTTCAGGACTCATTGTGTTTGGAACTGTAGAAACCGCTGGAGCAGTAGACACATTGGTCATAGCAGCAGGAACCCTGCTTGGAGCATCTGGATTACGCTGATCCGTAAACGGTGTCATGCTCTGTGTGTAATTGGGGTCATTGCCAAATATGTAAGGTATGTTTTCACCAGTGACAGCACGAGCGCCACGAATACCTGTATTAAGAACGCCGGCTACAGCCCTGCCAGGTAACGTAACAATATCTTTTGCAGCTGCACCTAAATTACCCAAGCCCTGCATAAACGCACCATGCTCTTCTTGGAGCTGTTGGTTTTGAGCTTGCTGAGCTGCACTTGGTGGGTTGGAGCTTGCATCCATATCCGCCTGTTGGTTCTGAGCATTTACAGCAGCCAACTGAGCATTGGTTAAATTTGTTTGTCCACCAGTTGGGAAAGCAAGAATACCGCCTTGTTTAAAGCGATACATATGGTCTGGCACATGATGCATTAAACCACCATGAGCCGCGGCAATAGGTTGAGCAGAGCTGTACTGGCCCATCTGGCTAAGGGATAGATCTTGACTGATAGGAGCTGCTTCTGTTCCAGGTCTAAACTGTGGACGAGTAGCAAACACCATAGATGCATAGTTCTGCATAGGATTAGCCTGACCAGGTTGTGGTGCGGCTACACCTACTTGATCTGCTTGCTTAGGTACTTGAGCAGTAGCATCTTGATTAATGCCTTGCATGAGCTGAGCCAACTGCTGAGCAATTTGTGCTTGCTGTTGTGGGGTTTGCTGTGCGTGTCCACCATTTGCAAATGATGCTATACCACCTGCTGCTTTTCCAACCGGCATACCCTGTGGATTACCTTGTGGAGCAGGAGCAGACTGAGGAGGAAGTATTCCCATAGCAGAACCAGGAGGAGTTTGCGTTGGTTGCAGTGCGGCTATACCCTGTCCAGTAGGCTTAGCCTGTGCTTGTGCAGGAACGGCCGGCATACCAGGAGTAGGCATGGTAGGAGCTTGACTAACTCCTTGTGCAAGCTTTTGGGCCACTGTAGGCATAGGGCCTTGTTGCGCGGCAGCAGCTTGTTGCATCTGTTTGTCGCTATTCAAAGCAGCCATAGCAGCCAGCTTTTTATTTGGATCTGAATCTTGAATATATTTAGACAACTGAGATGGATCTAATCCCTTCATTTGATTGAAGAGCTGATCAATGCTAGGCATTGCTATAGGAGTATAGTTTTGCATCATTTTGTTGTCCCTGTTCCTGTTCCAGTTGTACCAGCTGATCCGCTAGAAGTACTGTTTGTTGACGGTAAAAGAGAATTGTAAATACCAGTCAATCCAGATAAATCACCTGCAATCGTACTAAGCGTAGATGTGTTTGGCGTAGTAGCCGCAGTAGAAATTGGTAAGCCAGACAACATACTTGCCTGATCGGTAAGCAATGTCTGTGGATACTGAACCTGTTGATTAAACTGGTTGAGCGATGCTGTGTCTGCCGCCTGTTGTAGACCTTGCTGAGTAGCACCTGCTGTACCAAGAGCTTGGTTAGCTGCAAGTCCATAGTTAGCTGCTGCTTCATTAGCCGCTTCCTGGTTCTGTTGAGCTTGCAAGCTTTGTAAATTAGCAGTATTAAACTGATTCATTGCATTGTTGTATGCAGTGTTATATCCGCTGCCAATCAAACCTGCTTGTTGTGCCAATAGGTTGTAGGCATCCTGTCCTTGTAAGACCGCCTGTCTTGTACCACCATAAGCGCCAGCACTGGTAAGCTTGCTTAGATCACCTTGTTCATTTTGTTTAGCTTGTAACTGTAAAGCTTGAAGCTGTGGATTCAGAGCGGCCTGTGTATATGGATTCATATACTGAGCTGCGGCGTTGGCATCAAACGTACCAGATTGAAACTGAGTAGGTGTTAACCCTGTAGCTGCAAGCTGACTTGCATTGGCAAACTGCTGCTGCTGTAATTGTGATGGGCCAGCGGTTAACTGTCCTGTATATACTGGCATACCTGAATTAACCAATGCTGATTCTTGTCCAAGCATATTGGTTACATAAGGAGCTGCCCAACTAGATAGACCTGTTTCTGTAGATGTTCCAAGTCCTGATGATGGGCTTACAGTGGCAGTAGCAGATGGTGATGTAACTGCGCTTCCGGTGTTTCCGGCAAATCCTTTGATGTTCCCACCACTTGCATATCCAGCTATACCGCCAGGCATAAACTTATCTGGATTGATTTCTTTGCCCTGTTTCTTTGTGCCAGTGCGAGCCATACGAATCTTATCCATCATGTGGTAAAGCTTTTTGGCCCCGGCATCAGAGTTACCATTGCCTAAGTGAGATACCACATCGGCAGGAATAACAAACTCACCGTGGCTAAGCTTAGCGGGTTGTACGCCGTCAATAGATGTATCAATCTTATCTGCCATGCCGTCTGTGGTTCCTTGTAAGTATCTACCGCCATGAGCCATTCCAGCTATTCCGCCTGGCATCATTCCGCCGTGAGCAGCATTAACAGATAATTTCTGCGCTTGAGCAGGATTTTGTTGAAGATTTTGTACGGCAGACTGGATAGCTTGAATCTGCTGAGGTGTAGCTACTTGAGCAATGCCAGACTGCTGAGGTGCAGTAATGGGTGTAATAGCCTGTACTGGATGACCTTGATTGGCCCAAGCAGTATTGATATTTGGAGTCGGTAACTGCTGAGCAGCTACCGGAGCTTTGGTCATTTGAGCAGCTTGTTGAGTTGCTGTTTGTTGTGCGGCAGCAGTATTAGCAGGGCTTACATATTGGCCAGGAGTAAAGAAAGCTTGTCCTTGTCCAGCTTGCGCTAAAGGTATTTGTTGATTTACATAATTTAACTGAGGTATGCCAGGATTATTATCCAAGGCCGTTTTTGTTTTATTACCACCCAATAAAGCAGCAACTCCGGCAGCAGTAGTTAGAGCCGTAGGAGCCAATAAATTCTGGGGTATACCAGTTGCTTTACTAATACCAGCTAAAAATCCATTGATACCAGATTGCGAGTTTGCATTTGTATTGGTTCCAGCTGTGTATGGTTGGCCAGATGAATCTGTTGACTTTACAACGTTACCGGCGGCATCATATGTCATCGTACTGCTGTCATCGAATGTCTGTGTGTAAGTGCCGTCAGCATTCTTTTTAGATCCAGCAGGTGGGACGAACGTACTAAAAGGCGTACCGTCTGGATTAGTTGCCCCTACTACAGACCCATCTGGGTTGTACGTCATGGTACTATTATCATCAGCGGTAGTAGTATATGTACCATCAGCGTTTTTTACAGCTCCATAAGGGGGAGTCCAACTGGGTGCAGCTGTGACTGGGTTTATGTTGGCATCAGTAAATATGTTGTCGTTTGACGAAGTACCTGTTCCGTCATCAATGTAACTATCAGTATCTGGGTTATAAACCAAGGCCATATTAAACTCTCCAGTCCATTAATCGTAGTAAGTCATCCACCGAGCCGCCCGTAGCCGCCATTGTAGTGGTTTCGCCCTCATTTGGCGAGGCATAAATAACCTGTTGTGCATCCTGTGGAGCACCATAGTTATAAGGTAAATACGCCATGTCAGGAAGATAAGGCATATCCCCAGACTGCGTATTTTGTGTAATAACCTGGGTTGGTTCATCTACCAATCCCGCTAGGTTTACTTTAGGTGCCCCTGTATCCACTACCGGCGCATCCGGTGTAAAGATCGTAGGTGTAGCAAGAATAGCAAGCTGAGCCGCCGTCAATCCATTTGTAGCAGTATTTGTACCAGTTGCTGTTCCGGTGCTTGTACCAGTTGCCGGAATAGTCGTACTGGTAGACGGAGTAAGCGGACTAGAACCATTTTGCTTTGGTATATTTCCGTAAATATTACTTACGCTAAAATTAACACCACTGCCTGGCGTGGACGGAATAAGCGGAGAACTTGGTTCAGGATTTTGCTGCTGATCTGGAATGGCCGGTTCTGATATACCAGTAGGATTATTGAATGCATCCACCATTTGAGCATATGCCAACGCCGTTTCAGTGGGGGCATCAAACCCTCCAGTCTTTGCTGTCTGCTGTTGCTCATAGCTGCTCCATCCCGCCTTTTGCGCATCAGCATTAGCAGCAGTCCATGCTTGAGGGGTGGTTATACCGTAATGTGTGGCAGTCTCATATGTTGTTGGATCTGTAAACCCGGCAGAATTAGCTTTTTGTTGCTGGTCATATCCTAGCCATCCAGACTTTTGTGCTTCAGCATTGATATCAGTCCAGGCCGCCATCGTAGGAATTTCATACTTCTGCGCCGTGGCATATGTAGTTGCATCAGAAAATCCAGCATTGGCCGCTACCTGCTGAGTAGGATAATCCTTCCACCCTTGAGCCTGGGCAACGCTATTCATTGTTTGCTCAGCTTGCTTAACCGTTTCGTCCGCTAATTGCTGGGTAATATTTGTAGCATCCTGGGTTACAGTATTTTGATAGTCAACTACATTACCAGCGACAACTGCCGACTGCTGATTGATGCTATCAAGATATGTATTAAGCTGTGTTTGAGCTGCTTGGGCTGCATCAGATAATGGCTTATATTCAACCTGGGCAGCAGTAAGCTGTGAACCAAGCGTATTTAAATCTGATATTTGTTGTTGTATTACCGGGGCTTGCTTAGACAAAGCCGCACCTTCAGCATTGATCTGATCCGCCGTCTTTGAATAATCACCGTTATTAGCGTTGTACTGCGCTACATCATTATTGTATGTAGCCAGTGCATCATTAAAAGCTTTTGCAGCTGGTTCTACCGTAGCCTGTAATGCAGTATATTTATCTTGCAATGGCTGTACGTTGGCGGTGAAATCAGCTTGCGCTTTTTGAACAGTAGGCGCAAAGTTATTGTTGTAATAATCTTGTGCAGTCTTTTGTAAAGCATTAAGCTGTGTCGTTCCATAGCTTACTGCCTGGGCAATTGACGTAGCTTTTGCAGATGTCTCAATGGCCGTTCCAACATCTTGGCCATTTAATATAGCTTTGGTTGCAGCGGCAGTAGCATTTGATAAATAAGAAGTAGGTATATTTGTATACCCAGCTGCTTTAAGTGTATTGGAAACATATCCACTGGCTGCTCCGGCAACGGCAGAATACATAACCTGATTAATTGGCGCTCCTTGTAGAGCTGCCGTAGCTGCCTGTCCAGATGCGCTAGTAACGACTTGCTTAACTAAGTTTTGAGTAGCAGTAGTTATTCCGCTTTGAGTTGTCACTGCTCCAGTCGCTGCATCCTCATAGGTAGAGGCGGCCGCACCGGTTCCTCCGGTTGCTACATTGCCAGCAGCATTTCCAACATATTGCCCAATTAAAGATCCTGCATATCCAGTACCAATAGCTAGTACCATTTTTTGCATATCGCCACCGTTCATGGCAACGACTGCTGCATTTGTAACGGCTGCTCTTAATGCGGTATCTTGTATGATGGCCGTGCTTGCCCCAGCTCCTGCGGCAGCGGCATCTGCACTAGCTGCTGCTGCGGTATCAGTACCAATAGCACCAAGACCTTCAGGCCCAAGCGCCCAAGATACAGCTATAGCCTCAATAACTGGCAAAGGATTATTGATAACAGCATTGATTGTATTAGTGACAGTTTTACCAACGGAATCAAGTGCATTTCCTATTGCTTTAAAACCATTATTAATTTCTTTTTTGGGATCACACATTTACCGTGCCCCTGTACAGTTTCTTTCCTTTATCGTCAGTACCTATTAACTGAACGTCAACGGGAAATCCAATGCGCTTAATTAAATTTAATATATTTACATCCGATGTATCGCCATATACAGTTTTAAATCCTGCAACGTGCATGGCTTTGGCAAACTCTTTAAAGTTTCTAAACAAATTCTTGTATGAATCTGCATTGAAGACATACATCTGGGCAACACTTGGAGAATCAATCCTAAACCAAAACAAAGTATTGCCATTCCTAACAACCCTGTACTGATTGCTTTCTATGGATTGATGAAGAACTAAATAAGCTTTCTTCCAGTCTATTCCAGATTCCTTTACTTCATTGGAATTTTTGACGATCTCTTGGGTGGTCATTGTCATTCATACCATCCCAAAAAAGTTCCAATAACTGTACTTACAACCCCGCTAGTATCAAGAACAGACATTTTGACATCTGTTTGAGCTGGTATTTTAATAGGGTCAGATAACACATAGTTCTGTGTTCCAGCTACTATTCCACACTCATCTGCGGTTAAAAATCCTTGAGTGGGATTTGCCCCTAAATTTGCTCCTGTAATTGTGTAACTATTCCATGCAGTAGCTCGCAAAACAACTTGAGATATAGAGTTTTTAGCTGTCGTATTTCCTGATGGGCCGGCACTAACAGACCATTGATTTAAATAAAAAGTTTTCCCTGCTGGAACAGTAAAATAAAC
>Ga0065173_1000328_pt1 | contig 8709 bp, 5 predicted proteins | sample CryBogCBE10Oct08_FD_59217 | JGI IMG/M metagenome (GOLD analysis project Ga0065173, IMG submission 59217) | Freshwater microbial communities from Crystal Bog, Wisconsin, USA - CBE10Oct08 (version 2) (version 2) | ecosystem: Environmental > Aquatic > Freshwater > Lake | place: Crystal Bog...
TTGATGTTGCACCTACTGATGCGTTTTCATTGATAAACTCATGTGCTCTCATGGATGCCATCCCCATTCACGAATACTGTCGCCATTGGTCCATACTTGTTTGGCAGGAACCGTTTTTGATAGAATCTTATACTTGCCGTCTAATACGGAATCACCATGAGTTTTTGCATATTGACGATCAATCGCAACCCAGTCTCCGGGGTTTATTGTAAGTTTGGTATTCTCAGGTTCTGGTAGTTGCTGAAGACGTTTGCGTTCTTCTGATGCCCAATCATACCACTTATAGTCAGACGAGAAATGATGGTTGGGTGCAACTCCTCTGCGCATGAAGGTTGTCATTTGTTTTTCGAGCGTCGCCAACTGAACTGCCGGTGTTTGTATGATCGGCACCGCTCTGTATATCTTTACAGGTTTATTCGGACGGTTACGATATGCGTGGATTAACGCAAATACCTCTGCATCACCTGGCATATGTGAGGAGTAGTACTGATATCCTTTAGAGGAATATACATCTTCTGGATAGATACCGTTCATAGTTAAGTCGTATAGCGGCGCATCTCCAGGTGCTTGATGACTGCCACGATAATCCTCTTCTGTTGTGATTTCATATGCTCTCATAGTATTGTATTTATCGTGAGCACATCACCATTGACAGATGCATTTCCGAAGTCAACCCGTATATTCTTAACCGTAATCTGACCAGTTCCGATCACTTCATGCCGAATACGGTAATCCCCACTGGGTGCTTCTATTTGAAGGGTCTCTTCTAGGTATGCGTTTTTCCAAATCCACTTACGTTCACCAAATAGTTCATCGTTGACATAAACTCGGTATATCGGTTCCGCATCAATATCCACCGGGTAGATATCACACAGAACACGGACAAAATGATTCACTGGTTACGATTTCCCCATGACATCGCGTATTCCAGCGAACTTATTAGCACGATTTGATAGACCAGCGAGACCTTTGTTAATCGGACGGGTGACAGATGCAGTGTTTGAGTAGTCTTGGACTTTAGGTTTGACTCGATTTTCCCAAAACCATAATGCAGTTTGTGCGGCAATCTCTGGTTTTGCTGCCAACTCTGGATGTTCAGCAAGTGGTAATCCGAGTGCCTGCCCCGCTCTTGTGTAGTTGTCTCGACCTGTGAGGTGCAAAAATCCACGTCCCCGATACTTTGATCCGTCTCCTGGTTTGGTATTACCAAGACGCTTTGCTCGTTCTGGACTGAATTTAGGATCATATTGTTTGAAATATTCCTTATCCCCTTTTTCAATGAAATCATTGAAGTTGTTTGTCTCGTGGGCACTCTGCGCAAGTAACTGAATCAGTTCTGTTCCATTGATTCCGTTTGCCTTTGCAAATCGTGCAAAGTAGTTTCCGTAAGGATGTGCAAGTAACTTCTTTGCATCGTCTATGATAGACTTGCTCAGTTTTGTACCTTGTGTGGGGGTCACATCCAATAACTGAGGGAACTTCTTAGTGATTGCACTTAATGCATCCTCGTCTGAAAATTTTTCTGGGACTGCGACTGCTTTTCCGTTAGGAAGATCCATCAGACGATAACCTTGAGGAACTTGGTCATTCATTGAATGAGTTTGTAGTGAATCTGCATTTGCGTTACCTGATGCCATCGCACCAGAAAGCATCACCGCCTTTGCCCAATCCCTCCAATCCTCATCGAGACCTTCTCGTTCGCCTGCTGAGATTGCAGATCGTAATCTATCTCTTTCTCTTTGGTTCTCTGCCTTTTTAATATCACCCCATTTCTGTGCCATCTTGTTGACAAAATCCGAAACAGATGTGACCTTATTCTTCCCCATCCAATCAAGGACTTTTATTGCACCCTCACGGTCATTTCCAGAACTAGGTTTACGGGCATTGTGAAAATCGTTTTTCAACGTATGGGCAGTCGATTCGATGTTATACGGACTTCCATATCCTATACTATATGCTATATCCCCTGCTTTCTTTCCTAACTTTTTAGTGTCATTTAAGTTAATGAGTTCTAACCATGGCGAAAACGAATGGGTTCTAAACTTTGCTCTGCGTGTTTTAGGGACTGGACCTTTGTATAAGTCTGGTCCAGATAAACTATCACGTTTTCCAATAGTAACTCGTCCTCTTGGATCTTGTCTGCGCCACATTTTATCGTCTTCGTATAGATAGACTGGAATACCGCGTTTCTTTGCTAGTAACAGTACCTTTCTGGCAACAGAAGGGATAGAGGGTGCCCACTTTTCACGTTTGTCCGAATCCATGGGTTCGACATATACATGAATACTAGTGGTACCATCAATCGGAATAGTAGGAGTTTTACTGAATATCCTATCTTCTGCCTCACTGGCTCTTAGTGATACAGAAGTATCACGTTGACTCCATTTCGGGTTGCTCCAATAATCCACTGGACCAGCAGGATAACGAGAGTTATAATATCTACCATCCAGATCGAACATGACAGCACCGTTGGATACTCTCTCGTGATATGCGCCAAACTTCGTTCTGGTGGTACTCATGAAATAAGGATATCCGGGTGGTGAGTACTCTTCTTCAACCGATCCAGCAACAGAACTAAGCTCGAACTTGCCAGTGGATAATATGGATACCGCAGAATGCAGTGACGTATAGTGATATACTATTGCACTTAGTGATTCATTGAGAATATCGTGAGTCTTCATTTTACTTCCGTAGTGGATCCGACTTCGTATTCTTGAGCATGATACATTGCTTTAATAAGGTTTCTAGCAGTGGTCATATTGGGTGCCGCTACAGTAACTACGATATACCCCGTATACTGTGGTGATTTTATCTTTACCTGCGCCTTCCACAACTTGGATTGAACAGCAGGATTTGAACTCTCACCAATAAACTCACTTGCTCTCATTGTAGTGTCCTTATATTGGGTTATGATACGTAATACGTGGAATCTCTTCTGAATCGACATCCCATTGTTGAGCGGCCATGGCTAGTGCTTCTCGCGAATTTCTTGCCGCAAATGTTTCAATGTCTCTAGTGTAAGGGTGAGTAATATCGAACTTAATGCGATCTCGGTTAGGTTCAGTAGGAGGAGTCGGGGGTGGTGGCATTCGTGTCGGCACTGCTATAAGATCAGATGGATTTAGATCATATTTTTGTGCGGCCATTTGTATCGCCTCTTCTTTGTTTGATGCGTCATAAAAGTCAACCAATCCACCTCGATTTACGTTAGTGTTAAAATACACAGCATAACGACTCTTGATTCCTCGTGATGCAAGTTTACTTCCTTGTGAGGCACGTGCGTACTTGACGAACGCCACAAGTGCTGAACGTGGTAGTTTACCGGCAGAATACGCAGAGAACAGTGACATGATGTCCGTGTTATCATCTGTTTTATTAGGCACTAGTAGTTTGTAGAGTTTTTTATGATACTCTTGTTTGTACATATTCTCATCGGTTGCGATTCTCAACGCACGAGCATAACGCAATGCGTACATAGAGAGTTCTTCTGGACTCTTACTTAGGTAATCACCACCGGGTGATCTGAACTCAACGTAGTTGTCTTTGTACTCAGTATTCATACTGACACGATGTTCCGTTTCACCATCGTGGATAAGTTTACTGGCTTGTGTATTCATACCAACATACATTTGTTTCAGAACGTTTTCAACTGTCGCTGGAGTAAGGTTATCACGAATCTCCTGTGTTGCATTCTTGGCATAATATGCACCAAGACGATCAAACTGTTTTAACACATATTCGTCGCCTGAGAAAAGAGCCATTTTGACATAGTCGAGTTTTGATTTTGTTTGATTAGGAACACTAATATTCATGTGAAGACCGCATGATTTATTAGTATAACATCCTTTATCGTTTGCCCATCTCCACACTTTATCCAGATCATCCAACATTTTGTCTATCGGTTGTTCGGGACTGATGAATTCAAGACCACCGTCACCGGCTCTGCCATGGACTGATCCATCAGGTTCGATACACCATTTGCCTTTTTCTCGTACACAATCATGGTAACCGGATCCGGTATTAACTTGCGCATCTACTACTTCACCGAACTCATATCCGAGATTGTCCATTGTCTCGTAAGCAGATGTCCCATAGTATGGCCAGTGGAATAAATCCTGGAACATACGTGGCATATCAGACATATCCTTATGTTCTAACCATTCCTCTGGACTATACTCCGATTCAATTTCATCGCGTACATCTTCATATGCACGTTCATAATCTCTTCCTTGGTCTTCTATCTCTTGGTCGATTTTCTCTTTTTGAAGTTTATATGCGTATTCACGGATTTCATCTTCACTAGCTTCCTCGTCAACCCATCCGGCGGCATCATCCATGGCTTCTGAGAATGAATAGAAGTTGTCTTTGAGCCAATCACGGATACCCGCAATTACATCATCCCACCTTGAATCCATGGTGTCACTTAGCCATTCCCAGTATGCTTCACTCATTTCACTTCGTGCTCTATCTTTACTGGTGCTAAGACCGTCATTTCTCCAGAACCAATCGATTACATTTTCAATGTTCTCTGCTCTTTCATCTTCGCTGTAATCTGGTTCACCATCACGACCGTAACCAAGATCATCTGTATCAATATCAGGAACCAACATTTCAAACTCAATGCCCATAAGCATACCTTTTGCTTCTGGTCCAGCCGCCCATGCTTTTAACGCACTGGGTGACATATTGATTTCTTGGAGGAGTTGTTCCTCGATTAAAAAGTTCTTTGCTCTCATTTGAATAATCCTTGTACCATTTCTAAACCAGACTGAAGTTTTTGCTTATCCGACTGTGCTTTAGCAGCAGCCTGAGGTTCTACTGCTTTGTCAAACTTACTACTGTTAATCACCGAGTTTATCTTGTTGGCATAGATATTTTCGATGTCATTGATGTATTTATGGTAGTTTGGAATATGAGATAGGGAACCACGACCGAATAAATCGTTGGATTCCAGACTGTGACCAAGACCCTTTATTGCATCCACTGTGTCTGCAATACGAATATTGTCTGGGTTTGATCCACGATGTTGTGATAGATCTTTAGTAATAACCGGGTCTTCAACACCTGCGAGGTTCGCATAGAATCTTAGAATATCGAGCGCCCACTCTTTTGGATTCTTAGAGATTGTAACGAGATCGGTGTTTTTGCTTTGACGGAAACTGACGGGTTGACCATCTCTCATCTTTGCTCTGACACCGTAATCACCGATACTCAGATTGAGTAACTCAGCAAGACTAGAATATACAGAAGAGCCAATCACACCCTTAATGTTTCGTTCTGGAACCAGTGCTCCCATCCATTCTTTGTTGTCATAATAACTCATGACAAGGTCTACCTGAATATAGTCGTCGGGTCCGATCTTAAAGATGACATTCTTACCGGTGCTTGTACTCAGATTGGGCTCTATTTCTGCAAACTCCCTGACTTCTTTTGCATACAGTGCTGTGATAGCCGCATCTGACATATTGGGTAACTGTGGAATAAAGAATCGAACGTCTATGTCTCCGTATTCTTTCTCTGGGTTCTCAATCTGGTCTTTTTTGTAGTAGAAGGTACTTCCTACTGGTTCGCCACCTTTTACTGGGGGGAGATCCTTCGGTGCTAGATATTTGTTGAAGTCTTTAATGAACTTCTGAATATGCTTAACTGCTACGTCTACAACCGCAGGAGTAATCTTGGTATTTTGTGTTAAAGTACTTGCATATCCACCTTCATCCAGTTCAGATTTGGTACCTGATCGTGGTTCTATAGATACGAACGCATAGGTTCCACGGCCGCCAATCGTCCGTTGTTGCTCAAACCCAAGTTTTGGAAGTAATACCTTGGCAAGACGATCATAGAGCTTGATCCGACTCGGCTCTTTGGCAGAAAAAGTGATCATTGATGGATTGTATTCATGCACAAACTGTTGCAGAATCTCAGTTACCGTAGCAAATATTCTAAAAGCATCTCCCGACCCTGTGATGTCATACCGAGGTCTGCCGTCTTCGTCAAATGACCTGAAAAGCATCTGATATATGCCTTGTCCTTTAGCAACAAAGGCAACGCCATAACGATTGAACATGTAATAGACACCATCATCTCCGAATGTATTCTTGTGCCATTCGTATGGTTGGTTCAAGGTCTCAGTGATTTTATCCGTGGGTTGTTCAACCACGTACTCGGGACTTGTAGTCGTAAAGTTGTTTTTTCTCATAATAGTTTTTGCTATTAGAGAATGGTGCTTTCCATGATCTTTGATAGCAAACGGTACATTCACATCCGTCTGACGATCTTTCATCACCCCTTGTTCATTGTCATCTAGTATAGAAATATCCTTTCCCCACTTTTGATACTCCTTTTTAAATAATCTGACTAACTCAGCGGAGCTGATGGGTTTGCTACCTCTTGAGTCATTGACACGGTCTATAAAATGATGGGTGAAGTTCACATCCACGCCATATTTTTGCCATAGTTTATCAGCAAACTTTTCGACTGCTGTCAAATCATCCAACGACAGGGATTCTGTGATCTCGTCTGATAGTACAGGTTCAACAGTGTAGTTGCCATTGGGGTTAACTCTACTTGCCCAATCCTCCTGTTCACTTCGACCTTGTTCTCCAGAACGACCCCAACGAACCGTTGAACCACCACCTGGATTGGTATTAGTGATACGCCATCTTTGACTCGTGGTCGGTGTTTGTGTAGTACTGACTGGTGATTGAGAAGTCTGTCCTACATCTCCAATAGTTGAGGAGTTACTATTATGATGAGCAGACTGATCCGCACCTCCAATAGTAATAATATTACCATCAGGATTAGTGATTGTCCATGGGTACGATTCTTTATCATAGTATGCGTTCGCTAGTGATTTTGCGCGACTAAAATCTGATGCCAGAAAGTATCTGATTTCACCGTTGTTTTTTCTCAATGTGTATGTATATCTACGATCTATACCCTTTGGTGGTTCTCCTGCAACCACGTCAACGGGCCAGTTTGCCCACTGAGATGAAAACAATAAGTCATAGTTAGTTCCCATGTATCGAGCTTTTTCGATTGCTTGATTCGGTGTATCTGAGAAGACTGTAATAGGAAAATGTGGTTCAGACTTCGGAGTAACTGTATAGAGTCCTGGTTTAATCTGACGGTCTGCCTGAATCTGCCGAACGGATGCCTTTAGGTCACCCTTAGTCAACTCACCTGATGTATACTTTGCAAACAGTGAAACGGTGTCATTGTTACTGTCCATTGGTGCAATCAACTTATAGAACTTCTTGGCATATTCTTGCTTTTCTGCTTCTGGATCACACGCAATAGATAATGCACGAGCCGTTCGAAGTGCAGTCGAGGTCAACTGTTCTGGTGACTTGTCCAACCAATCTCCACCGGGACCACGAAACTCTACATACCCTGAATGAGTGTTGATGCTCGTGTATTTGTCGGTTCTGCCAGAATGAATCAACTTGCTACAGAAACCATCCAACTGGGTTCGCATACGTTCCAAAACTTTTTGCGTGGTTGGTATGTCTAGTTTGTCCTGAATCTTTTTTGTAGCGGCTCTGCAATATCCATTTGCGGTTCTGCCAAACTGCTGTAGAATATGTTCGTCTCCTAAGAACAGTGCGAGTTTGATATAGTCTAATGTCTCGATACTGAAGTTAGGAACACTGACATTCATATGGAGTCCAGTAGTTTTATTCGTATAACAGTCATTATTCTTTGCCCATTGCTGAACATCGCGAATATATTCAATCATTTCTGTAACTGGCATAGGAGGACTAACAATCTCTGCGCCCGCATCTAACCAACTATTGGGTGAATCCAAAGAAGAATCTGGTTCGACAATCCATTTTCCAGTAGAACGAGTGATAGAGTGATAATCACTGCCTGCGACTACTCTAATATCCAATGCGTCAGATAATGATCGTGCGACCGATTCAGTATCAGCATCCCCACCCGATGTGAAGTGTGGCCATGCAAGACCCCACCCACTTTCTGCATCAGAAGCATATCTAACGCCGATATCCGTCAACCAGTCACTCTCTCCAATATCTGCATCTTCGAGCAACCTCTCTTCGTATTGTTCTCTGGCATCGTCATATACTCTGGTTTGTTCTTCTATTGCGTGGTCGATAAACTCTTGTTGAAGTTCCCGTGCTCTATCCCATATATGATGATCGTTAGTTGGGTTATCTTCCTCATCACTGATATCACTCAAGGACTCTTCTGCCTCATCGTAGAAATCCTTTACAGGATGGTCGAACGCAATAATAGATCGGATTTCATCTTCGTCGTAGTTTTCTTCTATAAATCTGGACATCGCGTCATCGCGCCAATCCTGATATTCCTCTGCTAGTCGGCGATGAACATGGTTGTATCCTTCTGTATCTGAGAAAAAGTTTGCAATATCATCAATGTCGTTAACGCGCTCATCTGCATCGTAATCCAGTTCTTCGTCGCCACCCTCTGCGATACCAGGAACGTAAAGTTCAAACTCCACACCCATCATCATTCCTTCTGTGCCGGGACCAGATGCCCATTTTTGAAGATGACCGGGAGACATATTGACTTCATCAATCTCAGTATCGGTTGATTCATTTAACTTGAATCGGTTCCACGACTCTGCAAGTTGACGTTCAACTTTACCAGATGGGTTTGCCACCTGTGGATGACCTTGGGAATCTGTGTTGAGTAAAAAAGCATTGGCACATCTACCCACTTCCCCCGGTC
>Ga0065173_1000332_pt1 | contig 8601 bp, 9 predicted proteins | sample CryBogCBE10Oct08_FD_59217 | JGI IMG/M metagenome (GOLD analysis project Ga0065173, IMG submission 59217) | Freshwater microbial communities from Crystal Bog, Wisconsin, USA - CBE10Oct08 (version 2) (version 2) | ecosystem: Environmental > Aquatic > Freshwater > Lake | place: Crystal Bog...
ATTAATACCTATGTCTACATAGTTTGTTAATAAATCATTATAAAGAGCTACGTCAGTACTCGCGCTCACCCCGGCAACCGTATTTTGTATTTGATTGAATACAGAGCCAGAAGCTGCTGCTGTAATTGTTAAGGGCGATATATTAAGAGCGGCAATAGGTGTGGTAGAGCCTATTTGTGCAGCAGAGGCATACACAGTACCGGTAGTACTTAGTAATCCATAAACTGTCGTTCCTCCTAATAATTTTGCCATGGTCTTTTATATTTATCTAATATTCTTTAAATACCAAATCTGTTTCTTTGAGCATTAAAATTTTGTGAAACTTCACCTGCCTGTATAGCTCTATTATACATTTGAAATACAGCGACAGAGCCTGTTAAGTAAGCATTTGTTCCCATATTTGTGCTATCAGCAGGTCCAATAGCATAATAGTAGTTAGATCCATTAACCTGTCTACTGAATGTTGTTGTTCCGATAGCAGTACCGTTTAAGTAACCAGTCAGTGTAGCTCCATCATAAGTAAATCCAACATAATACCAGTTATTAAATGATAAGTTTGATGTTGTAACTCTATTATTTAAACTTCCTTGCCATATAGACATGCTTATAGCTCCTGATGAATTAATTTCTATATTCGAATCATGCCATCCACTGCTAGGTGTTGTTGATCCAAGCTCTACAACAATTTGACCTTGAGCCGTTGGACGTACCCATATAAATTCAGATATTGATGATGATGCACCTAATTGCGAAACAAGATTATTTGATACTGTATATTGGTTACTACCGTTAAGATTTATAATACCTCCATTAGTTGTACTGAAAGTCGGACTATTAACCAGAGTAGCGCTATTTCCATAAATAGATAAATCCGTCCATGTACTACCTGCACCTGGATAGCTAGCAGGATTACCGGCATCTAAAAAGAGTATTAAACCACTTGTTATTACGTTAGCTATACCAGTTATTTCATCAAAGTATCCAGATACAAGAACCCGGCCATCGGATGTTTCTCTTTTAGCTACACTACCTCCTTTAATAGCAACCTCATCAAACCCTCCACTATACATAGCTGTAGTAGAGATTTTATTATTCGTATACGCTATTTCATCAAAATATGTATTAGTAAAATATACACCGTTAGATGATAATCTTGCGACTGTTGTTGCCATTTTAGTTAAAAACAGTATCTATACTGTTTGTTGTAGAATTATAAAATTGATAAGCTTTAACAAAATTGCCTCCAGTCAAAAATTGTATTTGATTATTTGTAGCAATATTAAGACCAGTAAGTGTACCTTGAGCAGATAGAGATGATAATGAAGTTACCGGACCGGTCAATTGACCGCCACTTAATGGCAGATATAATCCCCCTGTACTACTACCACTTCCTAATAATACACCATTTGCATAAACAGCTGTCGAAGCAGATATCGTGCCATATACCGTTAAGTTACCTGAAACAACGGCACTTGTAGTAACTTTAAATGGTGTAGGTATAATACTCATCTACACATATTTAACTGTTGCATTAAATTTATCTATCTAAAAATTAATCACTAATTGCTGTTCCGTAACTATTAATAGTCCAGTTATTTGAATTAGAATTACTAAAATTTAAATATAAATCAATAGCGGAACCTGCCGAAAGGGATACAACGTTTAATTGGTTATTAGGATCAACAAAATTTGTAACCGTATAGTTCCAATTTGTACTAGCATCATCATAGTGAGCAAGCATTTCAAAAGCAATTGTATAATTTGTAGATGCTTGTTTGCCTCGTGTAAGAAACTTTATTGTACCCGGTGCACCTAACCCGGCTAAACTAAATGTTGGTAATGTAATATAAGAACCACCTGCTGCTGTTATTGTAAATAATTGATTCTGTACGTATGTACTAGGACTTGCACCTGTATTGACAAGTGTTTGAACTGGTGAAGTTCCACTAATCCATGTATTACCAGAACTAAGATTACCGGTTACAGTTGCAGTATTAAACGTGGTTGTACCGTTAAATTTACTACCTGTATTGCCATATACAATACCACTAGTATTTGCAACAAGTGTACTGATTGTTGCATTTGATATAGGAACGTTAACTGCTGAAAGAACACTCGCTGTTACTGATAGAGCATTAAAGAGTGTCCATACATCGCCATTATTGATACCTTGACCCGATAAACTACGTGATCGTAGAAGACCAGAAGCAAGACCACCATAAGGTAATCCTGAAGCGCTTAATGCCGACAGAGCATTATAGAAACCCATTACACCGATATCATAAAGATCGGTTGTATTATCAAGACCCATATAGATGATTGGATCACCTACGATTAATGATTGAGCATTTGTTTGATATGAAGAACCAGCTACAGTTAAACTACCACCAATTGCGACATTACCTGTTGTATTAACTGTAGAGAAATAACCAGCACCACCACAAATTGCCGATGTACCACATACTGTACTACCTTGTATACAATTAGTAGTGTATATATTATTTGTTGAACATACTAAATTAGAACAAACTGATGCACCACTAACAGTACCAGTTATAGTATTAATATTACCTGAAGATGTACAAATGTTACCTGAAGAGGTACAAATGTTACCTGAAGTTGTAGTAATATTACCGGTTGAAATTAAGGTACCACCCTGTACACAATTACTTGCTACAATACAAGAGGAGGCGTTTATATTACCTGTAGAACATAATGCACCACCACAAACAGATGTTGAACCACAAACTGATGCACCACAAACGGCACCTTGTGAACTAATATTATTAACGTATGTATAATTATTCTGAGTTGCACTCAATCCACTACCAAGAATAAATGTATTACATTGACCTGTATAGTTATTTTGACCACCAGCAATAAAGTTATAACAAATATAGTTTGAAGCTGAATTTATATTGTTATTACTACCATTTATAATAGTATTGCATCTATTATAATCAGCAAACGGACCACCTTGACCATTACGAACACTACAAATACCATTATTACCACCACCAATTAAATTATAGGTTAAATTACTATTTAAACAACATTGATAATAGCACCAACCGTTTGCTGCAGTTATATTGGTTATGTTAGCACCATTACCATAAAAACCTGTTGTAGCACATATCGTACCGCCTGATAAATTTGTAAAACAACCTGCAGCAGGTATAGTATTTCCTATTATTGTATTATCAATAGTACCACAAATAGCACTAATATTTTGAACAATCGTACAACCACCTGAGTTAATACGTAGTCTTTCATTACCACTGCCTACAGCTGCGGTTCCTGAAAGTGTACCACCAGTAAAGAATAATACATCACCAGCGGTTGAAGTTCCAATTGCTAAGTTAGCTGATGTATTATAAAAATATGAATCCTGTGGTCCAACAATATTAAACTTAGGAGTGTATAAATTACCATTATACTTTGAACTATTAATACCTAAGTCAATATAATTACCCTGATCATTATAAGCTGCGAGATCAGAACTTGAACTCAATCCAGCTGCTAAATTTGTTACTGAATAAAATACAGAGCCAGAAGCTGCAGCTACGTTTGTAATAGGAGCAAAATTAAAAGGTAAGTTAGCTGGAACAGTTGTAAGCGTACTACCAGCAGTAAGAGTCTGAGTTAAGATACTACCTGGTGTACTAAGGTTGTTTACATATGTAAAATTACTTTTTGATGCATTAAGACCATTACCAAGAATAACAACACAACTATAACCTTGATCATTATTATTACAACCGCCAATAATATTGTATTGACCAGTTGTACAGTTAATGTTATTATAACCATTAAGAATTACAGAATAACAAGCAGATGCTGTATTTTGTCTGCCACCGATAATTGATGTATTACTTGTATTACAAATAATACAGTTAGTAGTTCCACTGCCGATAAAGTTATAATAACCATTACCTGCTGAAAGAGAATTACTATTACCACCAACAATTACACTTTGTGAAACTGTATTATAAATACAATTACTAGCACCACCAACAATGACGTTACAACCTCCAACGCCGCAATTACAATTACTAGCACCACCACCGATAAAATTACCTTGACCGCCAGTATAATTTTGAGAACCACCAACAATAGCACTATAAAATCCACTTCCAATCTTATTACCACTACCACCACCAATAATAGAACTATATGATACTAATATACAGTTATTAGAGCCACCACCAATAACACCAAGGCAACTATCATTAGTATTAGATAAACCGCCTCCTATATGACTATAACAAGCATTTGCACATAAACAGTTACTACCACCACCTCCAATATTAGAACCAGATCCTGAAGCAGTGTTACTACCTGATAAAGGTTGAATTGAAGATGCACCTGGACCTTGTTGATAAATTGCTGCAGGTAAATTTGTGATATTTGAACCATCACCATAAAAAGTACCACAAATTGTTCCATTACCGCTTTGTGTACTAAGATTGTTAACGTATGTGTAATTAACTACAGATGCACTTAAGTTAGTTCCAAGAATAAAAGTATTATTAGCACATGTATAATTTTTACATCCACCGAGAATTGCACTATTTAAGGCATTTTGAATACAATTATTTTGACCACCACCAATAAATGAACATGCTGCAGCTGATAATGTATTATTATAACCACCAACATTTACAGACCAATTACCGTTAACAACATTGCTTTGACCGCCACCGTTAAATGCGGCAGTACCGTACACACTATTTGTATTACCACCAACATTAACAGTATTTTGACTTAATGCACAGTTATTATAACCAGCACCGACAAATGCAAGTACTCCATTAGCACAATTCTTACAACCTCCAGCTACAACTGCACATCCACTAATTACATTATTAAGAGTACCACCACCAATAAAAGCACCATTTCCGTTAGGACCAATAATATTACTAGTACCACCAGCTATACTAGCACAAGTTGTATTAGAATTTATTGTATTAGACCCATAGATAGGTAAAATACTATTATTTGTTGGTGTACCTGCATAACAATATGTTGAATTAGCAGATAAAGCAAATAATGTAGCTAAATCAACTCCACCTGATAAAATTTGTCCTGTAGTATTAGAACTGCCTTTAATTGTAAAGCATGTATTATTAATTGCCATATTCTATACGTATATTTATAGCTATAGGTATCGTTTATATAAGGAAATGATTTGTTCTTAAACCTTTTATATAAATTACTTTATTAGATCCTGGTATTGGAGTATATACAGCACTTAAATTAACAACAGTAGGTGTCGCTTGGTTATCAACGTCAGCTGTATAGCCATTAATCAAATTCGCTGACGCAATCTGCCCGTATTCACTACAATATACACTTGGTGCTAGGGTAGCTAATAAGTTTACTTCTGAGTAATAAACATCTTGACTCCAGCTTGCTTCAACCTGTAGAGTATATTTTGCAGTTTTAAAGCTATTGAATGAGAACGTATCAATTATTGTACCTCCACTTCCTGATAACGGAATAGCTACATAGATCGGTAAATGCGGATTGAGATTGACCTGTAAATATTGATTAGGATCTGATGGATTAGTTCCAGCAAATATATACATTCGATTATTATAAAGGGAAACTGTATATCCTTTAGGAATCTGAATATTATTCGGTGCTATGTAATTATTAACATAACTTTGAATTGTTAGATATGTATTTGATGCTGAAAGATTTTGATAACCTAAAGCTGAAAGTGAAACTGTATTACCATTTGAGAGCGTAAGATTATAAGCAGATGTAGTATCAACAAAACTCAAAGTCTGACTTCCACCGCCTGATACACTACCTCCGGAGATAGCTGTAACAGTCAAGTCACTATTAACAGTATAAATTGTTGTTGGTAATCCGCTTAAAGCTAAAATTTGACCGGGGTAGGCAGTTCCATTAGTTGCTGCATATGAGGTTAACGCTGTTAAACTACTATATACAGAAGTAGAGTCAAGAGGTCCAGAAGAGACTCTTTGAAATCCATATGGTAATGTATATGTGTAATATGACATATTAAGGTATAGTAATAGTTAAATTAGGATTAGTATATGATGCATTATTAGGTAATAAGAATGTCCATACATAATAAGGAGTAGAACCTAAATTGTTTTGTCCGGGTATAGATATTAAAGCACTACCTGAAGTAAAGCTAGGTGTTATATAATGTCCAAGGTTATTATCATATACAGCAATTGAATTGGTATTACCGTATATAGAAGCAGGGTATGCAAAAGCAATACGAGTAAACGTACCGTTTTGATTTAATGTAATAGTAGAGTTAGGATTGTATTGATTACTTTGATATGTATTTGTAAACACCGATCTTATATCTGAAGAGGTAGCAGGTGTAGAGTGTATGTTATCATATGTAACATAGATAGAGTACCAAGGAGAAAGGGTAAATGTGCTTGTAATTGAATTAGCTGATATCTGTCCAACAGTATCTGTTTGACCGAGATTGTTAGTTTTTGCTATACCTGTAGGATAATAAGATGAAGCTTCATAATATACTGTACTCGTCAAATAATAAGATGGAAACGTTTGTGAGGTATTAAGAGTAGAAGGTAAGCTAAATTGTTGGGAGTATATACTTGTATAATTTATACTATCGGCACTTGAAAGGAAAGCATACCCTACTCCAGTACCCGCATCATTCTGAACCCAATTAAGAGTAAGTTGAGGATTTGTTATTTGTGTACCAATTTCATAAGCTGAGGTAAAGCTCTCACTTATTGTAAGAGTGGGTTGGGTGTAGGTAGGGTGAGTTACTGTTTGAAGTATGTTTAGGAGTATTGCCGAGAGAGGGGTATTAGCGACAACAGTATTACCACTTGCATACAAACCAATATTAGTACTAACATTAATTTGATAGGGCATCTTACCACCAACACCCCATGAAGCAGAATTAGCATTTACCGTTGTATAAACCCCGGCTGTATTACCTCCAGCTGTCCATAGAGCACTATACGCACATACAGTTGTATAAGCACTACTCCAACTAGCAGAATTAGCTGAAACAGTATTAGAAGTATTTGTCCATTGAGCAGTAAGGGCATTTGCAAGTCCAAAGGTTACCGCTGAACTCCACGCTCCGGAATTTGCACATACTGTATTATATGTACTTGTCCAAAAGGCTGAATTACTGGAAAGTGTAGTATAGCTATTATTCCAATTGGCGCTATTATTGTTTACAATACTTGTTGTATTGACCCAGGTAGCACTATATGAGGTTAATGTAGTATAGCTATTATTCCAATTAGCAGTTAAATTAACAAAATTTGTTATACCGCTCCAAATAGCACTATATGCGCATACAGTTGTATAAACACTACTCCAATTAGCTGAATTTGCCGTAACAGTATTGTAGGTATTATTCCAATTAACAATACTACCGGCAATACTACTTAACGTAGTTTGTGATGTTCCAATTACATTACCAACAGCTATAGCTAATCCAGATACAGTAATCTGAGCTGTTGTTGGTACATTATTAAAATTAAATGAATTAACAACAGCAAGTACGTCAGTTGCTGATAGGGTTTTTACTACTGGAAGATCTGTAATCCTTAGATTAGACATATACTATAACCATATTTATGGCTATAGTCTCCAGTATGGTATTATTAACCTCCAGCAATTGCTGGTACTATAGAAATAATATCATTCTCCTGAATAATTGTTTTTCCTTGTTGGAGAAAACGAACATCTTCATCATTCTTATAGATATTAATAAATCTACGCACAATACCATCAGCATCAAAAATTCTTTCTTTTATCTCAGGATATGATAAACAAAGAAGTTTTAAGCATTCATCAATATCTGTACCAAATGTGTTAATCTCTTCACTACCTCCAACGAGTTTTCTTAAAGGTACTGGTATTCTTATAGTTGCCATATTATAACTTTACCATCATTCCTTTATCGGAATTCCAGTCTTGAAAATTGTATTTTGGTGAATATGTTTGAACTTTCTTTTTAGGTTTGTAATCTTTAATACGATAAGGATATTCATTAGTATAATGCCACCAATACTCTTTAAGGTATTTATTAACCTCTCCCATTGTCTTATAAGGAGAACACATTGAAGCATACCAAGCCTTACCCGACCATCGTTCAATTACGTATGACATTATTTTCGCTTCTTACCAGCATCCGAACGCTGAGCTCGATACTTTGTTTTACAGCTCTTAGGAAGACCTGCATTAAGCTGACGACGAAGAAAAGCTGCAGTCTCATACCGACGCTTACTACCGGTAATAACTTTAGTCTTAGGCATTATTAAAAAAGAATAGGTGTTGAAGATACAACCTCAGTTGTTTTTGATACAAGAATATAATCTTCAGTGTCAGCAGCGGTCTTCTTTAATGGTTGCTTATTTGGTATAACAACAGCTTTTGAATCTGCTTTAATAACAACAGCTTTACCGTTTCCATGAATTGATTGATTAACACAGTTAACACACCCAGTAGAAAGGGCAAGGATTGCTAGAATTGTAATTAGTGATGTCTTATTCATATTTTTTAATAATATAGGCATTTAAGAAAACGGCAAGTGAAAAATTGGCGGAGTTGACGGGACTCGAA
>Ga0065173_1000345_pt1 | contig 8423 bp, 9 predicted proteins | sample CryBogCBE10Oct08_FD_59217 | JGI IMG/M metagenome (GOLD analysis project Ga0065173, IMG submission 59217) | Freshwater microbial communities from Crystal Bog, Wisconsin, USA - CBE10Oct08 (version 2) (version 2) | ecosystem: Environmental > Aquatic > Freshwater > Lake | place: Crystal Bog...
ATCTTCGTCTGAGTTTGGTGTTGATGTAATAATACACTTACCACCAGTTGCTAGTGTAGGAGTAATAGAAGTCCAGAACTCGCTAGCAATAGTAGGTCGAACGAATGCAAACTCGTCACAGTATAGTAGTGATATGGACATACCACGACCTGTGTTTTCTGTTGTTGTTTGACTTACTATGCGGCTACCGTTTTCAAAGTCTAAGCTACCTTTATTGTAGCTAGTCACACCTGCTCGAATAAAGTCAGGGCAGTTCTCATACGCATAACGAACACGTTGCATGATCTCCTGTGCACCTAAATACTTGTGAGCGGCTACTAAAATAGTACTGTCAGGAACAAACATAGCATACCACAACAAATAACCAGCGGCTGTGGTTGATTTGCCCGTTTGTCTAGGCATTAGGCTTATACTGAATCTATAATTGTGATACGATTCAATTAGTCGTTCTTGGTACTCAAATGGATGATATTGTATAGCACCCTTAGTTGGATGCTGTATAAAGAAATAGTTAGCCATAAAGTACTGAGGGCCTGTTACAGGGTCAGCACAGCGAGCAATTTCTACAATCTGCTGTTCAGTATAAGACATCCTTTTATAGGGTGCCTTAATAATAGCGGTTTCTAGTTCTTTACTCATTTTGTAATAATCTTTTGCATAAGTATATTTAATGTCAGACACACTTCTACTAAACAGTAATTACGAGCCAATTAGTGTATTACCTTTAAGTGTCATTAATTGGCAACACGCAATCAAACTCATGTATCTGGGTCGGGTACACGTATTAGAAACCTATCCAAATTGGATTATTCATAGCGAACGTCTTGCTATAAATGTCCCTAGCATCTGCGTGACTAAAGACTATTTCCACTACAAAAAACACGTTAAATTTAGCAGGTACAACATGTACATGCGAGACCTATTCAAGTGCCAATATTGCGATGACGTATTTGACTACGAAGAACTAACCATCGATCACGTGGTACCGCGTGCCAGTGGGGGTAAAACTAACTGGGAAAACTGTGTTACTAGCTGTAAAAGTTGTAACCACGCCAAAGGCAGTCGATTGATTAAACCTAAAGTCAAACCATACAAACCTGACTATTATAGTCTAGTAGGCAAATGGAAACAGATGCCGTTTAATGTTAAACAGGAATCTTGGTATCAGTATTTAGGCAGGGAAAAACTGTCGGCGGCTTAAGCGCCAGGTGTGGGACGTGGACGATACTCAGGGTGTTGTTTTAGATATTCTTCAACTTTGCTACGTAAACTGCCATTAAAGAATGGCTTGGTAAAGTTAATAATAAACCACAAATCAGTACCCGGTCTTGCGCCGTATTCTCTTTCAAGGTTGCGGCGTTCTTCTGCGGTAAAACTAATATTACTACCCATTGGACTTTGAATACCTTCTTCGCTGGCCTGTGGCACAGTATTTTGTCCTGTGTACATGCCCGCTTCGGCTTCTAGTAGTCCTGTTATACCGGCTAGTTTTTTTAGCTCGTATAGATCTTTAGAATCCATCACCGCATCGGCATCACCAGTTTCACCTTGGTGTACAAAGTGCTCACTGGTTATGCGATATTGTTTCATTTTTTCTTATTAAGAACGATTGCGCCAACTTTGCGTGTTGGGCTTAAATTTTGAATCTCAGGATTTTCACTTGATCCATTGGGACTGATACGGCGACTGGTTGCACCAAACTTACGTTCGGCGGCATCAATGATTTCGTGTTCAGCATCACTGTATGCTACAGTAACTAATGCTTGGCCTACTGGTCCTTGTTTTTCTGGTTCGTGATCAAAGTCGGGGGAGCCAGGTAAGAATGTAGCGGCAAAGCGCCATGGAGCATATGGACTTGAGTTATCTAATCCATCATGACTTTTCATTCCAGGAGTCGCATCTGTGTGCGACTTAGGCATTTGGCTTGCTTCTGTAATGATCTCGTTTATTTTCATTTAGAAACTTTTTTAATACTTTCGTACTCAGCGGCTAAACGAGCTTCTAAACTTAATATAGCTTCTTTAACTGGAGTAACAGCAGTCTTGGACAATGGATTGTCGCCGTTCTTGAATGTTGGCTTATTGGCATGCATGGCTTTTTCGCCTGCATCACCTTCACCTGGGTTCATTGTACTGGCTTTCATGCTATAGTACTTGGCTTTAGGCTTGTTAACTGGATTGGCACCTTTAGTGTCTACTGGAGCATCAGCTTCGTTTACGCCTGTTGGTGCCGCAATCAAGCGATCAATTATTTCAGGCATATCATCATGAGTAATGATTTGATTGCCTAGTACAGGTGCTTGATGCTTGGGATCAGTACTGTCGTGTACTTCATGTGGATCAAATCCTCTAACGTTTGAATCATAATAGATTTCAAAACTTTGTGATTGTCCGTTAGCGTCAGTATACGTGAACTTGGTGGTGTTGTTATTTTCGTCAAACACATAGGTATATGTGTTGCCGCCTGGTGTTACATCTTCTTCGCCAGCCATGTCACTGTCATCACTGCCATCTTCTTTTACTGGATACTCTTTGCCGTCAACATTAAAAGAATCTTTGTGTTGTGCGCGGGCTTTAGCTAGTTCTCCGCTAAACTCATTTCCTTCATTTGGCTCTTCGTCTAGTGTGCTTGTGTCTGTGTATGTCTTACCATCTAGGTCAAACTTATCACCTTTAGCGGTATTTTTTAATTTACCTGTAAATGCATTACCTTCCATTTCTGCTTCTGGGTCTTCTGTTTGAATGCCAGCTAAACGTGCTAATTCGTTTAGTTCGTCATGTAAAGGATCTAGGCCTGCACGATCACGATAGTCATCACGGTTACGATTGTCGTGTGCTTTTACATCTGGTAACTTGTAGTCAGGTGTGCCATGACCACGCATACTTGGTGGCAAATCATAATCATTCTGCTTTTTGTAGAATGGGTTATTTGGATTTACAGCTTCGTCGGCCATTTGCTTTTTAGCGTGTGAATGAACCATTAAGAAGTCTTTTAGTTTATCACTGCAATGACCTGTTGTTTTGTAATTGTTGATGTCTTGTTGTAATTCCATCATCAATTCGTCAATAGTTTGATTTGTTTCTTCAGCCATAGCACGGAAGTTTACACCCTCAACAATACGCTGGAAACGATTTGACATTGCTGTCATTGCTTCGTCCATAGAGTGTACACTACCACGAGCACCTTTTAGTTTGCTTGCGCCTGTTGGAACACGACCAAATGGATCATGCATTTTAGGAGCGCCGTGGCCCAATGGTTTGTCTGCTTTAGGACGACCGCGACCTTTCTTGGGTGCGTTAGGGTCAACACGTGGCTTCTTAGTTTGTGCTTTTAGCGGACGACCACGTTTAGCTGTACGTTCTGTTTCATCATCTGCATAGTCATCAACTGGGTAACCAGGATAATCTGTTTTACGGTGTACCATTACACCAGGTTTTGGATTTGATTTTTCACCTTCGTTAGTGTGCTCGCAACCACAGCCTTCTATAGTCATACCACATTCCATACATGTTTCTTCTGCTGTCTTAACAGGTGTTACACCCTTAGTCATAGCATTGTAACCACCATGAGCAAGTTTGCCGCTTGGCTCTGTAGTTTTATTAAAAGGCAATTTGCTACCGGCGGCACGTGCGGACTTGGCCATTGCGGCTGTAGCATCGCGATGTGCTTGTGCTTCAGGGCTACCATCTTTGTCAGCATATTTCATTTGTGAGTAATGACCAACTGGTCCTTTTGTATTGCTAGCAACACGAACTGCTTCATCTTTACGACCAGCAACACTACGACGTGTCATTTCTTTTTGTCCTAGCTTCTCACGACCAATAGTAGCGGCAATAGCATCGGCACTGGCTTTGCTCTTACCTGACTTTTGAATCTTGTTGCTTAGTTTACTAAAATCGCTTTCAGCAAACTGTTTGGCTAGACGTTGTTCAACTGAACTAACTTCACGTAGGCCTTTGATAATGCTACCTTGAGCTTCAACGCTTTCGCGGATTTGTTGTACTTTAGCATCATGTTGCTCCTTAGGAGTTGGCTGTAGTGCTTCCAACTTGCCTAGGATGCTATAGATATTGTCGTGTGGATGATTCTTGCTCATAGTATTAACCTTTTGCCTTGTATACTTTATTTTGTGTTGTTCCAACTGGACTCTTATCGCCCATTGGAGCATCATTAGTTGTTTTGCCTGCTTCGTTACTGTCTTGAGCAAATTCAAACTTGCGTGATTCTAATTCTTTTAATAAACTGCCGATACGACTCTGGCCTGCTAGTGCTTGAGCTCCTGGCTCATCTTTTAATTCGGTTTCGTCTAGTAGAGCACCAGTTTGATCTTTACCAAGTGCTTCTGCTTCGTCTGTGTATTCAGCTTCACTTAAATTACGTACACAAATCCAGTTTGGATTAATACCGGCACGTTCTTTAATTAACATCTGCATAGCTACAGATGTTGTTGGATATGCTACCTTGACATCAAATTGATATGCTTCAACTGCACCGCCCCATTGTGGAAATTCGCGGTGTTCTTGTACTGGTAGACTTTTTACTGCTGAGATGCTCTCAAGTTGATATGCTTCAAGAGCATTTTTAATTCTGTCCATTGTTTCGCCCTTCGGGTTGATACCCGCTAGTTTAATGCGAAACTCGCTTGGTCGGCTTAGTTCAAAAATGTAAGACTGGAATGGCTTCATTGTTATATTCCTATTATTGTATATTTATTCTTTTTGGGAATTATTTGTCTTGCTTGCCGAGAATGGTTTTTAATAACTCATTGCGGTCCAATACAATTCCCTGACCTTCAACAGCTTCTTCGGCTGGGTCTTTTTTATCTTTGTTAATCTGATGATCTAAGCGAGCTTTTTGTAACTGTAAGCTAATCATACGTAGCTTCTTGTCCATTTTAGCTGTTTTAGCTGTAATGGCATGTCCTAACATTACGCCGGCTGTTTGTAGGATTACACCACTAAAACGTGGTTCTACGTTCATGCCCAAATCTATTAGGTCTTCGGCTTTACTTTTTGCTAGGGCCGCTAATTCGTCTAGTTCCGAGTCAGCAGTATCTAAGTCACGTACTGTAGGAAGGGCTATATCAATCTTGCTAATTGCGGCATCCACTTCAGTGATTATGTCGCGGTTTTCGTTAACAAAACTAGTGCTTTCCTCTACTGTAGGGTCAGGTGTGCCCGCTTGAGGGGGTAGGTTAAATAGTTCTTCGAGTTTCTTGGTCATAGCAATATTTATTTGCCACGACCTTGATGGAAAATCATATCTTCGGTTACTACACGGAATGTTAGTCCATGTGCTTTACACCATGCTTGTGCCGCTTGCCATTTGGCCATGTTAAGTACAGCACTGGCTTGATCGCGGATGTTTTTGGCACCCTCTAAGGTAGTTTCTTTTTTGGGTTTAACTTCAACTACTTCTGCATGTGTGCCACCATTGGCATCATTATAGGTAATTAGGAAATCTGGTACGTAGATTGTATTTTTACCTGTTAAGGGATTACGATAGTTAATGTGTACTGCTTCGCTGGCCCATTGTAGTATGCTAGGGTTGTTATCGCAGAACTGCATGAATACATATTCCCAACTTGAACGGTATGTTGGCTGTTTGTTGCCTACATACTTTTCTGGGTTTTGTAGTTGAAATTTACCTTGTGCGTATTTGCTCATACTAGTATTGTACGGGTAATTAATGGACTGGTTGTGGCTGTTGTTCTAACACCAAGACTGCTGGTAGGAACACGAGTTGAATTTAAGAAAGCCAGTATGTAACTGTTAAGTTGTGAGGATGGCAATTTAGTAAAATTATCTAATATTGTCATGGGATCTATATTTTGAGCTTTGGCCGCATACAGTACCGCACCTGCTAAATTTTTTCCAGCAATTGGATTGCCTGCATACTCACCAAAGAATCCAATCAACGCATCGTTGACGTCAGCACTAACGCTCAAGTCTATTGTGTATAAATTTGTAAAATATTGATTAGCCGAGTTGCCAGCAGATGTACTGGCGTTAGGGCCTTGTAAATTTGATGCTGTTGAAATTTGAGTACTAGACATTATTCAAAGAATCCATTAGAGAATTCAGCCAAGGATAATGAGCCACCACCTGCTTGATAATCTGCAAATGATGAATTGATGATAGCATCTTGTCCAGATGCACTCAGTCCAGCTGATCCGTAGAATCCAACACCTAGTTGATATTGTGTATCTATTGGTAATGTTTGAGCTAACAAAGAGTTACTGGCTTGTGCAGTAGTGTTGAAAACATCGCCGGCAGTTTTGGAAATAGAATCTGTCCAACCTCCAACTGTAGTAGAGATCTGTCCTGAAATTTTATCAATGTATGGTTGTGTAAAGTTCACTACTCCTTGTGTAACTTTTTGTACCGCGTAACTGACTGCTAGGTTTTCTACAGCTTGTAGTGCGGCCTTAGGATTAACAATGGCAGCGGCAATACCACCAACAATAGCTGTTCCGTTGGGACCAAGTCCTTTAGTAATACCGCCAATGACTCCATTGGCCGCATTGCCAACTACTGTGCCTGCCAAGTTTGCTGTTGCGGCACTTAGCTGTTGACTTAGTAGTGCTTGACTTGTTACACCTTGTGATAAGCTACCTAATGTTGGAATGTTGAATCCACCGCCACTACCATTTAATGCGGATGTCTGTGTAGCAACATTATATGAGCCTGCGGCTTTGATTCCAGCAGTCCCGGTGTTATTGACCTGTACTGTTGTTTGATTAACGTAACCTAATTGTGTTAATGGATTTGAATAAGCTAAATCAATAACTGTATCAGTCGAGGTTTCTGATGCTGGTGTTCCGCCCAATGGACTAGGTGTACGATCGTAATGTAAGTCGACATATCCGCCAACTGTATTATTTGTCACATAACCTGTTAGGTATTTGACTGTTTCAAAAGTAATACTCATTGAGTGTTCGACAAGACCATTTTGACCGTTGCGGTGCTCACCATGGCTAAAACTTGTGATAGTCGGGTTAACCAATTGATACTCGCTAAAATTATTCTGATATAAACTGTAGATGCGAATACCTTGAATGTATTGGTATGGCTGATACAGTTGACTATTGTTGTAGCCAACTGTGGGACGTGGACTATAGCCCCAATCAAAACTAGGACGACTTTGATACTTGCTTATGCCTTGATATGTAACGTCGGCATAGTCACTGTCACGATAGAAGAAGCTGTAGTAGTCGTACCAAAAGTCACGGACATTGTCGGCTTGGTCATCGTGGAAGGTAATTTGTATAGGATCGTATTTGATTTTGTGTTGACTGATGTTTACACGATTGTAAGCATTATGTATCTTGTGTTCAATTGTGTATTTTGGCAAGCTGACTGTTTTAACAATCATGCCTAGTTCTTGTGCGGCTTGATTACTAATACTGGTAATTAACGGATTGAAATCAAACTCAACATAAAATAAAAAATCGTATTTTGGACTTAGTCTAAAATTATCGTCTGTAAAAATACGAGCCGCATGTCGATAATCACGTATTACTGTAGAATCTCTCGGTAGCTGTGTTGGCGTATCAACAGTTGATGCTTTTGGTAAATCTGCTTTATAAGTTGATAGATTTGAATTATAACTATTTTGTTGTTTTACTAAATCAGATAGTGTAGATGTTAAATCACTAACTGCATAATCAATCCCATTTAACGTTAATGTTGCATTTCCGTTAACGTCTGTTCCGGGCGTGCCAGTTGCCAGGATGTTATTAATAGTTGAAATTTTAGCATTAACTAGATCAAGAGAATCCTGTGTGGATATAATTTTTGATTGTAGTTCGGCTTTAAGTGTTGGCATATTAATATTTATGCCATAAAAAAACCCGGTTTTTTAGACCGGGCTTGTTTATCAATTAAACTAGATTAGTTTACTGTGCCGCCTGGAGTCTTAGTAACTACAGTAGTACCAACACCACCACCAACAGTTTGTACAGCATTGTCGAACTTGATGTTCAATGAAATTAATGCAGGATCGTTGCTGTTGTAAGCCATTTCGCCGTAGTCAACTTGGCTCAAGAAGCAACCATCTAATTGCCATGCTTCTAAGATGTTAGGAGTAACTGCGCCATTACCACCGTCTAACATTTCAAACTCTAATGTAAACTTGTAGTTAATACCGCTTGGTGCTGATGCTTGTTCCATGAAGTCAAATTGCTTCTGGATCTGCTCACCGACCAACTTGCTAACTGCGCCTGAACTATCGTCACGCAATGTAACTGTAGTTTCTTGCCATTCTGGTTTGCCCTGCAAGAAGATCTTGCTGTTGTAAACATCAATAGTGATTGGGTTGAAGTTTACGTTAGGACGTTTGATATCCTGAACTTGTTTTGTTAGTTCTGTTGTTCCATTAGTTACACCAAAGTTCACAAAAGTAGCGCGGAAGCGATACTTTAA
>Ga0065173_1000373_pt1 | contig 8115 bp, 8 predicted proteins | sample CryBogCBE10Oct08_FD_59217 | JGI IMG/M metagenome (GOLD analysis project Ga0065173, IMG submission 59217) | Freshwater microbial communities from Crystal Bog, Wisconsin, USA - CBE10Oct08 (version 2) (version 2) | ecosystem: Environmental > Aquatic > Freshwater > Lake | place: Crystal Bog...
TAGAATAGAACACTTAGTGCCGAGTACAGATTTCCTTTTTGCTAATTTCCTTGATATTATTTCCTAAAGCTTTATGGTGCTTAATATATGCAAACAAAAGAGCAGTGTTCCTAGAAACACTGCTCTAATTATATAACTTTAAAACCTTATTACTTATTATGTTTCTCTGGTGTTTTACTTCCAGCAGGCTTTGTAGTTTTATTTGAAGCAGACTTGCTCATAACTTTCTTAATCATTTCTTTTTGATCATTAGCAAACTTGTTTTCTTCACCAGAATTTGGATAGATCGCTATCATTTTGTCCAGAACTTCCAAAGCTTTTGGATATTCCTTTACTTTATCTCCATAGTACAGTAACATGTAGTAATAATTTGAGAACAATGGTTTCTTATTCTTCAAAGTGTCCTTTTCCAATAAGCTATCCATTAAAGTAAGATACGGAATAGCAAGTCCTTTAGCGCTATCTGCATCCAAACCTATTGCTGCTTTTCTCAAGAAAGTATAAGGCTGCGGTTTATCAGAAAAAGCAAGTAAGTAATTCTTTGCAATCTCTACTGTATTTGCATAATCTTTAGCGGCAACTCCTGCAGCCGATAATTTATAATAATCTACCTCACTTAAAGTTCCTTTTAAAGCTACTAATTTCTGAAGCCATTTAAACTGTTCTGTATAATTCTTTATTTTCCCATAGTTGTCGGCAACTAATCCAATATAGTTCAGTTTATTCGTTTTTGATGTATCCTGGTTTATCGCATTTAGCAATAAAGCAGCTAACTGATCATCTGAACCAGGAATGCGACTGTATACTTTAGTTGCTAATTCGTAATCAGAAGTTTGGATTTTACTGGCTGGTGCTGAAGCGAAAAATTTCTCAGCATAAGACTTTGCCTTAACTGAATCGTTCAATCTATCGTAATCATAAGCATACAATATATTTAATCTTGGTACTGCTACAAGACCTGCTTTTGTTTCAATTTCCTGAGCTTTTGCTATGGACTCTGAGTATTTCCCTGCACGGAAAAGATAATCTGCCAAATAAAAATCGTTGTTTGGATCCACATCAGCTACGGCTATATACTGGTCAAGGTAAGACTTTGCTTTATTTACTTCTTTATCAGAGTAATAATTGAAGAAAGAAAGATATACAGGTGGAAATTTAGCATCGATAGCAATTGCATCATTAAAGAACTTCTCGAACTGTTCTTTATTGTTTTGACTTAGATATATTCTACCTATACGATACATGGCTAATGGATTCTTAGGATCACGGGAAGCAGCTTCCATAAATGCTTTTACGGCTTCGCCGCCATATTCACCACCAGCTTTTATATAACATAATCCTTCATTAATTAATATATCTGCATTCGTAAGGTCTATTTCTTCTGCTTGTTTAAGCTTTTCTATAGCATAAAATGGATCTCCTATTTTATTATTGCCAGTAGTTATAGAATGACCTACAGCGTTTAAAATTGCTGCTGATGGCTTTCCTTTATTTTTCCCTTTTGTTTCAATTGAAGCAGTAATAGCTGCTTCGAATCGTTGCTTTGAAGAAGGGAAATCACCACCTAACATTAAATCTGTTTGACCAATACCAATCCAGATAAATGGATCGTTGATACCTTCCTGTAAGGCTTTTTTATACAGAATGGATGCAGATTTAACGTCATCGTTTTCAATAAACGCCTGCCCATACCAATAGATAGTTTTAGGATCTTTTGGATTAGCCTGATATAATTTTTCGAACAATTGTTTACCAGAAGCATTTTTCTCGTATTGCAATAATTTAATACCATCATTGATGGTTTGTGCGTTCAGTATCCCTAAAGATACTACGCTGAAAGCCATAATTAAGATCTTCTTTTTCATCTTACTTTTATTATTAACGGTTATTTACTCTTCTTCTTTTATCTTAGTATAACGTTTTAAAAGATTCATTTTGGCAGGTGCCAAACAAGATCTTCTAAATATCAGCTGCCCTCGCTCTAGTTCCATAAAATTTATAAACCCTGTACCCAAACCTGGGTAATTCTCTTTCAAAATATAGAACAAAGGTCGTGCCAATGGATATTGCATATATGTAATGGTAGCTTGAGAAGGCTTCGCAAACATATCTTTTTCTTCACAAGTCTTACATTCAACTAAGGCAAGTTTAACGTGCTTTAACAATTCTTGTTGTTTTGGTTCGTAAACATTTCCTATCCAGCTAGAACCAACAAACCCAATAGCTCCCTTATTATTTGCTACATAATCTATCACTTCCTGACTACCTCCTGCTGAAACCACATTTTTACCAAACGGCTGTTTATGCATTACCGAGTCATTCAAAAATCGAACAGTGCTAGTTGCATTTTTCCCATCCATTACTGCCGTTACATCCAATTTTCCAGTAAGAATATCACTCAATCTATTGATGGTATACGTACTGTCTGAATTTTCTGAGTTTAACAAAACCACTACAGCATCGTATGCAACTATCTGGAATGAAGGGAAAAAAGTAAGATAAGATTTATAATAATTAGCCTCTTCTTCACTTAATCCCTTTGCAACAATTACCATACGAGTGTTATCCAACTTTAAGTCCCTAAAACAATCTGCTTCAGATTTGTACTCTACCAAAATTTTTGAATTGGGAAAAGTAGCGTGATATAACTTTAACTCTTCTTCTATAATAGGCTTGAATGTTTCATCCACACTGATATTGATTCTACCGCTTTTGGGAGAATCAGATTCATATCGTTTTGTATTGCTGTCTCCACATGACAGAACAATGATAGATATAATTAATGAAATTACCCCCTTGATATTCAGTAATTTGAAATAATGCATTAAAAAGTATTATTTATTCCTCTGTACAACCTAAAACCTCCATAAAATAGACAAATAAACCCAAAAAAGTATCTAAAAACTTTATCCATTCCCATAATCTGTTCTATGTTTAGTTTATCTGCAGCAAACATAAGGAAAGCCATTCCCAATAATATTGTTGCCATTGTGATACTTCTTATTCTTTGAATATTATTGTATCCTTTTTGTTGTCTGTATCTATAATCGTTGTCCATGTGAAGGCAACAAAAATAATAAGAATGACTAATAACTCTCATTTGCAACAAAAGTAATTGGCAAAGATAAGTAAACAGATACGGTTCTTCCATTCTGAATACCTGGTTTCCAAAGTGGCATTTGTCTGATTACTTTCGTTATATCTTCTTCCAAATCCTTTCTGGTATGTTTGGTAATAACAACATTTTCTATTTCACCATTTTTATTTACTACAAACTCTGCTATTACTTGCAGTTTATCAGAAGCTTCAAGATCGGTAGGTTGATTGATGTTTTTTAATAGATATCTCATCAATGCAGGTTTGCCACCTGGAAATTCGGGTAACTTTTCAACAAATTCTTCATCCATTATTTCATCCCTAGGTTCTACTTTTTGTTCTCCTTTAACACTATTTCTTCCTTCAGTTTGTGTCTGGTCATCTATATTACTATTGTCCAAAGTGCCAATAGAGTTTGATAAGCCAACTTTTGCTTTATCTATAGCCATTAAAGCTGGAATAGTTGTAACAATAGTAGTATCTCTGGTAATTAGAGGGATAGTACGTTCTATCTGTTGCACATTAGTTCTGGCACCTGCATATAAAGTTTTAATTTTAGGCTTTACTATTTTTTCAGTTGGGCTTATTACTTTATCTACCAAGGGCGATGTAAGTCTAATAGTGTCTGATACCCATAAAGGCCAATTTGACTTCTTAGTACTACTATCCCAGCTCATTAATACACTGAAAAATGTTACTAAAGTTAACATAAATGTTATGGCTTGATAAAGTCGGTTGGAATAATATTTTCTAAGTGGATAAGCACCATATTCTTTGTTTCTATTTTCAAATATGATGTCCAATAGGTTGCTCTGTAATATAGTTTCTGCTTTCATATGTAATTTTTATCGGTTTTAAATCCTTCAATAAATAATGGTTTATGTTTAAAACCAACATACTATAACTCCAGATTAATCACCGGATTAATAAAATAAAATGATACCAGAGCTCTGTACAATAGAGATACATCAATGATTTTATTCCATAAAACTATGATTTAGTTTTAAAATAATTTATAACATTCTGTATACATAAACTAAATCTTTGTGCATAATATAATCGTAATCTTGCGGTTTAAACAAATGCCATAACAAAGAAAAAAGAGCGCATAAAATGATTGAAACAGAAAGGCTAATTCTTATACCATTAACATACGAACAGTTAATTAAATACTTGAAGTGTGACAACTCTCTAGAAGAAGACTTGAAAATATTGCCAAGCAATAGAAAAATTCCTCAAGAACTTATTTTAGCATTTGAAGAGACCATATTACCTAAAGTAGCAAACAATAACAGGAATTATCTGTATACTACATTATGGGCTGCAATTGCTAAAGAAGAGCAGAAAATGATTGGTGATTTTTGTATTGTTGGTGAGCCAAATAAGAATGGAGAAATAGAAATAGGTTATGGTGTTTATGATGAATTTCAGAACAGAGGATATATGACAGAAATCGTTTCAAGATTAATAGAATGGGCCAAAACACAACCAAAAGTAAAGTCAATAATAGCTGCTACAGAAAAAAATAATATTGCTTCATTTAAAGTTCTTGAAAAAAACAAGTTTCAGCAAATCACTCAGTCTGAAACAATTATTCACTGGCGATATAAATTAATAAAATAATACATTAAACAAATAGTATTATTTCACACAACTACAATTTAAAACTAACAGTTACAATATTTTCGCAGCATGAATCACAAAGAAATTGTCTTTTCATTTAAAGATGAAATAGAAAAAGATAGCCTTATTATAGCACTATGCAGTATTGGATTCGATGGTTTTGCTGAAGAAGAGAATACACTAAAAGCATACATAGAAGAAGAACATTTTGATGAAGCTGTCCTTAAAAACACCGCCAATAATTATCATTTCACTTTTGAAGTAAATCATATACAGGAACAAAATTGGAATCAACTCTGGGAGAGTAATTACGAGCCTGTGGTGGTAGATAATTTTGTAGCAGTAATTGCCGACTTTCACAAGTCTATTCCAGGAGTTACCCATGAAATTCGTATTACCCCAAAGATGAGTTTTGGTACTGGTCACCATGCTACAACTTTTCTAGTACTTAAACTAATGAGCGAAATAGATTTCTCAGAAAAAGAAGTTTTCGACTTTGGTACAGGTACCGGGATACTGGCCATAATGGCCGATAAATTGGGAGCAAGCAGAACTTATGCTATTGATTATGACAACTGGTGTATAGAAAACGCAGCAGAAAATCTGGAAAGAAATAAGTCGGAGAAAATTGTTCTCGAGAAAGGCGATACAGCCGAATGTAATCAGCAATTCGATATTCAGATTGCCAATATCAATAAGAATATTATTCAGGATAATGAAGAATTTCTAGCTAAACAAGGAGATACTGGAGCACTCCTTTTACTCAGCGGATTACTGGAAGAAGACGAACATGACATGCACAAGCTATTTACAGAAAGAGGCTGGGAACAACAAAAAGTTCTTAGAAAGAACGGTTGGATTGCCCTTCAGTTCATAAAAAAGACCAATATCTAGTTTATTCACAGGGTTTGGTTTTTAAAGTCTTAAAAGATATATTTGTCGCTTACAACAATAGAGGACTGTTGGATGAAGGAATTATTATTAATCATTTTAGCTTATTGTATAGGGTCTATTCCTACATCTGTTTGGATCAGCAAAAAGCTGTTCAATATTGATATCAGGGACTATGGCAGCGGTAATGCCGGTGCTACCAATACCTTTAGAGTTTTAGGAAAAAAATGGGGCACTATCGTTATGGTGGTCGATTTATTAAAGGGGGTAATCGCTACTTCTCTCTGGGTTACTATGCCAGAAAAATATGGTATAGAAGGTATTGGTCGTACAAATTTCATGATTGGCTTAGGGCTTGCTTCTGTAATTGGACATATATTTCCTATCTGGGCAGATTTTAAAGGTGGCAAAGGTGTTGCAACGTTGCTTGGAATGGCTTTGGCTATGCAACCTTCTGTTGCTTTAAGGTGCATTGGGGTATTTTTACTGGTACTTTATTTTACTCGCTTCGTTTCCCTGAGTTCTATTTTAGCTGGCCTTGCTTTCATGGTACTGATTCTATTTATCTATAATGAACAGGAATTATACTATAGAATATTTGCTGTACTGGTTGCCGCAATGATTCTATTTACTCATCAGAAGAATATTTCCCGCTTATTAAGTGGTACTGAAAACAAAGTACCCATATTCAAAAACAGAGACAAAAAGCGCAAGAAAGAATAGTATTTATTGCAAGGTATAGTTTCCTTAATTTCACTAATTATTTTTCACTTTTTACTTTTATAGTTGAACACTTCCTTTTATATAGCACGGAAACTCGCCTTTGGAAAACAGTTTTCTTTTTCCAAATTCATGATTAAATTATCTGTTATTGCTACTACCATCAGTGTAGCGGCAATGATAGTTACCCTTGGCTTTGTAAATGGATTTCAGAAAACCATCTCTCAAAAAATATTCTCGTTCTGGGGCAACATCAGGGTACAACAATATAGCCTGGATAAATCACTGGTTGCAGAAGAAACGGCAATTAGTAAAAACGATACCGTTTATTCCTTACTGAAAAATAATCCCGAAGTATTAAGTGTTCAAACCTTTGCTACACAAAGTGCAGTACTGGAAAAGAAACATGAAATAGAAGGTGTATTATTAAAAGGGATTGATAGAGATTTCAATACGGCTCTCTTCTCCCGCTTTATCACAAAAGGCAGATGTATTCAATTTACGGATAGTTTTTATGCCAAAGAAATTGTTATTTCAGAAGTCTTTTCCAAACTGTTAAAGGTAGACGAAGGCGATTCATTACATGTTTACTTTATCAACAATAACAATTCCGGTACAGTAAGGCGCTCCTTAAAAATTGTAGGCATTTACAAAACAGGACTGGAAGAATACGATAAGCAATTTGCACTAACCGATATCAATCTTATCAGAAGGGTGAATAACTGGGATGCAAGCAAAATAGGCGGCTATGAAATTGCCTTGAAAGACTACAAAAAGACCGATACTGTTAGTGCTTCTTTCAATAACATATTGCCAAGTTTATGGGTATCTAAAAGCATTAAAGATGTTTACCCAAATATCTTCGACTGGCTTAGTGTGCAGGACTTAAACAGAAACATCGTTATCATCATTATGTCCATAGTTTCTATCATCAATCTAATCACTTGTTTGTTGATATTAATACTGGAACGCAACAAAATGATTGGTATTCTAAAATCTATTGGAGCCAACAACTGGAAGATTCAGGAGATATTTCTATACAATGCTTTATTCATTTCCGTTATAGGAATTGGTCTTGGATTAATTTTTGGTTTAGGCATCTGTTTCATACAACAACATTTTGGTATCATTAAACTACCAGAAGATTTCTATGCAGTATCCAAAATAGAAGTCGACTTAGTTTGGTGGCAAGTTGTACTGGTTGCAGTAGGCACAATGGTTATGTGTTTTCTTTCCCTCATAATTCCTACCTTCTTTATTAAATACATAGACCCTATTAAATCATTAAGATTCAAATAAGTTGTAGTCAACATCTTTAGGTGTTCTCTGTGTCCCTGTAAAAAATGTATTTGTATTACTAGTGCCTTTTCGCCTTCGCCTCTTTGTCTTGTATTTGTATTCATTCTTCTACATTTGCAACTGTTCAACAAATTTAATATGAAACTAAGATTAGAATTAGAGGTAAGAAATCCTGGATTTCATATTAGCCATCATGATAAATTATTGCTGATAGGCTCTTGCTTTACCGAGAATATTGGCAACAAATTCACGCAACTTAAATTCAATAATCTACAGAACCCTCATGGTATTTTATTCAATCCAGTCAGTGTTTGTAAGGCTATAAAAGAATATGTAAATAAGCCTCTTTATACCGCCCACAATCTATTCTATTATAATGAAGCATGGCATAGCTGGAATCATCACAGCAGGTTCTCTGCTCCTATTGCTGAGAGTGCAGTAGATAAGATAAATGATTCGACTAATACTGCTCATGAATACTTAAAA